>Ga0208179_1000097_pt1 | contig 70346 bp, 62 predicted proteins | sample Malvired_Geostar_FD_184238 | JGI IMG/M metagenome (GOLD analysis project Ga0208179, IMG submission 184238) | Marine viral communities from the Global Malaspina Expedition - Malaspina viral metaG DeepMed_Geostar (SPAdes) (version 2) | ecosystem: Environmental > Aquatic > Marine > Oceanic | place... | reverse complement strand
GTTGGCTTGAGGCGGTTGGCGAAAGCCGAAAAGGGAAAGGCAAAAGGCCCGGGACGGGAGGGGGGGAGGGTCGCCCCGGGCCTTCCAGCAGCCCGGGCGAGGCCCGGGCGCTTCGCGGCCGCCATCGAAACGGCGGCCGCGGTATCGTTTCAGATCGAAAAGATCAGATCTTGCCGACGAGGTCGAGCGAGGGAGCCAGCGTGTCGCTGCCTTCTTCCCACGCCGCGGGGCAGACCTGGCCCGGATTGTTGCGCACATACTGCGCGGCCTTGATCTTGCGGGTCAGTTCGTTGGCATTGCGGCCGACGCCTTCGCAGGTCTGCTCCATGATCTGGATCACGCCATCGGGATCGATGACGAAGGTCGCACGGTCGGCGAGGCCCATGTCTTCACGCAGCACGTCGAAATTCTTCGACAGCGTGTGAAGCTGGTCGCCGAGGAAGGCGAACTTGAGCTTGCCGATGCGCTCGCTGGTGTCGTGCCAGGCCTTGTGCGCGAAATGCGTGTCGGTCGAGACGCCGTAGACTTCGACGCCCATCTTCTGGAGCATGTCGTAATGCTCGCCGAGGTCTTCGAGCTCGGTCGGGCAGACGAAGGTGAAGTCGGCGGGATAGAAGAAGAACACGGCCCACTTGCCCGCGATATCGTCCTGCGTGACTTCGAAAAAGTCCTTGCCGGCCTGGAAGGCGTTGGCTTTGAACGGTTTGATCTGGCTGCCGATGATACCCATGAGAATCTCCAAGTTTGGGGTGAAACCGATGGCTGTCAGATAGGCGCTGCTGCGACGCACAAAAGCGATATTGTGCGATTGCTAACATCGGAATTTTCAATCAGCGACGTGGAACTTTCGGAAAGTGCAACAGATCACCGATTTCGTTGCGTTTTATGCAATCTGGCGGGGTGCCGAGTTGGTTTTCAGGTCTGCCAATGGCGTTGGAAGCGGACGCTAGTCAGACAACGACGAGGCAGGCCCCAGTTTAGCTTCCATCGCACGAGAATTTGTCCCGGCCCTTTTGCCGGGCTTGCATGAGGTGGCGTGCTGATCAATTCCCATGAGAATCTTCCGTACTTTCAAGCGAAGGTTTTCATCGGGCGGGCCATCGCTGATGATCTTGTATATCCATTTGCCGTCGCGCACGAGATAGGTCTGCCGTGGAAGGATACTCGTTGCGCGAGCTTCTATGACGGCCAGATCAACCTCCAAGAAAGTGATTGCGCCACGCCTGGCCATGTCCGACATTCGGAGGTCATCAACCGCTTCGAAGCGCTCCCGCAGCGGCTCGTAATCCTCTCGGATTTTCGGCGGATCTTCCTGGAGTGCTTCAAAGTATTCAGGGGATAGCTGCGCAGCGACCACCATGTTTGTGATCGGCACGGGCGGATCGATCTCGGCTGGGTAGAAGTCGCCCGAGAATACGTCGAAAACGTAGCTACGCACCCGACCATGATCGTGCGAGACATACCTGATGCGGGTATGTTCCGACTTCTGATCGGTCAGCTTCTCGTTCAAGCACAGGGCGATTGCCGTACCGTGATCAGGATCGGGATTGCCCGCTCGCGGGTCGGAACAGGAGCCTGCGACAAGCCCCACCGAAAGGAACGTCAACAGATGTTTCATGGGAAGGTGGCAGCATGGTCTGCGAACACCTGCAATTGGGTCGTCAACCGACCGGCCGTTACCCGCATTGCGCGCGGTGCAGCAGCTTGTGATCGGCCAGCACCAGCGCCATCATCGCCTCGACCACGGGTGTGCCGCGGATGCCGACGCAGGGGTCGTGGCGCCCCTTGGTGCTGACCTCGACCGCTTCTCCGTGCCGGTCCACGCTCTCGACCGGCGTGAGGATCGAACTGGTCGGCTTGAAGGCGACGCGGCAGGTCACCGGCTGACCGGTGGAAATGCCCCCCGCGATGCCGCCTGCGTGATTGGCGGCGAACTCGGGCGAGCCATCCTCGCCCGGGCGCATGGCATCGGCGTTCTGCTCGCCGGTCAGCCGCGCGGCGTCGAAGCCGTCGCCGATCTCGACCCCCTTGACCGCGTTGATGCTCATCATGGCTCCCGCAAGGTCGGCGTCGAGCTTGGCATAGATCGGCGCGCCCCAGCCGGCGGGCACGCCGGTAGCGACGCACTCGACCACCGCGCCCAGCGAGGAGCCGGCCTTGCGCGCATCGTCCACCAGCACCTCCCAGCGTTTCGCGGCGCCTGCATCGGGGCACCAGAACGGATTGCGCGCGATTTCGCCAGCGTCGAAGGCAGCCGGGTCGATCCGGTCCCCGCCGATTTCCGCGACGTAGGCCATGATCGTCACCTCGGGCATGACCAGCCGCGCCACCGCGCCCGCCGCCACCCGCATCGCGGTTTCGCGCGCCGAACTGCGCCCGCCGCCGCGATAGTCGCGAAAGCCGTATTTCGCGTCGTAGGCGTAGTCGGCGTGACCGGGTCGATAGCTGTTGGCGATTTCGGAATAGTCCTTCGAGCGCTGATCGGTGTTCTCGATCAGCAGCGATATCGGCGTGCCGGTGGTGCGGCCCTCGAACACCCCCGAGAGGATCCGCACTGCGTCCGCCTCGCGCCGCTGGGTGGTGTATCTGGACTGCCCGGGCTTGCGTGCATCGAGAAACGGCTGGATGTCGCTCTCCGCCAGTTCCAGCCCCGGCGGGCAGCCGTCGACCACCGCGCCGATCGCGGGTCCGTGGCTCTCGCCCCAGGTGGTGAAGCGCAAGACGCGTCCGAATGTGTTCCAGCTCATCCGCCGGGTTCTGGCCCAAGTCCATTGTCGTGTCCAACGGTGGCGAGCGAAGGAATTTTTGGTTCACACGAAGACACGAAGATGTCGTACCGGCGGCGCAGCCGCACTCATCCTGAATCCATCGCTCAGCGGAACGGATGCGATCGCAAGGCGGCTTCGCCGCATGACCGACATCTTGGTGTCTTTGTGTGAAACCAAACCAGCGCGACCTTTGCGGAGAAAGCGCCTATGCGACTGGCCAAAGCCGTGCGCTTGCGCCAAGAACAAATCATGATTGCCAAGCTCAAGGGCCTGCTCGACGAAACCGGCACCGACTGGGCGGTGATCGATGTCGGGGGCGTGGGCTATCTGGTCCATTGCTCGTCCAAGACGCTGGCCGCGCTGGGTGCCAAGGGCGAGGCCTGCACGCTGTTCACCGATCTGCAGGTGAGCGAGAACGACATGCGGCTGCTGGGCTTCGCCGAGGCGGGCGAGCGCGACTGGTTCCGGCTGCTGACCGGGGTGCAGGGCGTGGGCAGCAAGGTGGCGCTGGCGATCCTCTCCGCGCTCGGCCCGAGCGAATTGCGCGACGCCTGCGCGCGCATCGACGCCGCCACGCTGGCCCGCGCGCAAGGGGTCGGTCCCAAGCTCGCGGCGCGGATCGTCAACGAATTGAAGGACAAGGCCGGCGCGCTGCCCGGCGGCGGCGGGGGCGGCGCGTCTGCGGCCATCCCGCTGGGCGGAGCTAGCGCCGATGCGGTCTCGGCGCTGCAGAACCTCGGCTTCAAACCCGCCATCGCCGCGCAGGCCGTCGCCCGCGCGCAAAGCGAGCTGGGCGAGGGCGCGAGCGAGGGCGAGTTGATCCGCGTGGCGCTGAAGCGGGCGGCGGGGTGATGGTTTGCGCCGCCATCCCCACCCGTCACCCTGAACTCGTTTCAGGGTCCATCGTGCCACCCGCTCGGAGCAAGCGGGTCGAAGCCGAGACCCACAGCGAGATCGTGCCAGTCGGGGTTCTCGCTCTCGATCAGGCCGATCTTCCATTGGCGGTGCCAGCGCTTGAGCTGCTTTTCGCGCAGGATTGCCTGCTCCATGTCGCCGAACATCTCGTAGCGGACGAGCCGGTGGACTTGGTATTCGCTAGTGAATCCTCCGGTAATCCCTTCGCGGTGCTGATAGAGGCGTTTGATCAGGTCGGACGTGACCCCGATGTAGAGCGTGCCGCGCGGTTTGCTCGCCAGAATGTAGACGCATGGCTGGCGCTCGGATTTCATGGATCGCAGATTGCCGAGCGATGGATGCTGAAACAAGTTCAGCATGACGAAATGGATTGGAAACGGACGGTTTTCTACGCCCGTCACCCTGAACTTGATTCAGGGTCCAACCCGCCGCAGGGACCGCACCGTGGCCACTAGTCCCGACCTCTCCCCCGCCCGCCAGCCGGACGACCCCGACGCGGCGCTTCGCCCGAAGTCGCTCGCCGAATTCGTCGGCCAGCGGGCTGCGCGCGAGAATCTGCGGGTGTTCATCGAGGCGGCCAAGGCGCGCGGCGAGGCGATGGATCATGTGCTGTTCTTCGGCCCGCCGGGGCTGGGCAAGACCACGCTAGCGCAGATCGTGGCGAAAGAACTGGGCGTCGGCTTTCGCTCCACTTCCGGGCCGGTGATCGCCAGGGCGGGCGATCTCGCCGCGCTGCTGACCAATCTCGAACCGCACGACGTGCTGTTCATCGACGAGATCCACCGGCTCAACCCCGTGGTCGAGGAAATCCTCTACCCCGCGATGGAGGACCGCGCGCTCGACATCATCATCGGCGAGGGGCCCTCGGCGCGCAGCGTGCGGATCGACCTGCCGCCCTTCACGCTGGTCGGCGCGACCACGCGGCAGGGGCTGCTGACCACGCCCTTGCGCGACCGGTTCGGCATCCCCGTGCGGCTCACCTTCTATACCGAGGACGAACTGCTCAAGGTGGTCAGCCGCGGCGCCGGGCTGCTCGAACTGCCGATCGACGAGGGCGGCGCACGCGAGATCGCCCGGCGCAGCCGCGGCACCCCGCGCGTTGCCGGGCGGTTGATGCGCCGGGTGCGCGATTTCGCCCATGTGGCGGGCGATGCCACGGTCACCGCGCAGGTGGCCGATGCCGCACTGACGCGGCTGGAGGTCGATTCGCTCGGGCTCGACGCGATGGATCGGCGCTATCTCGCCATGATCGCCACCACCTATGCGGGCGGTCCGGTGGGGGTCGAGACGCTCGCGGCGGGGCTTTCCGAGCCGCGCGATACGGTCGAGGAGGTGATCGAGCCCTATCTCATCCAGCTCGGGCTGATCGCCCGTACCGCGCGCGGACGCTGCCTCAACGAGGGCGGCTGGCGCCATCTCGGTCTCGCGCCGCCGGGACCAGCAGTCCAGTCGAACCTGTTCGACGAAGAGCGTTGAAAGCGCGGTAAGGTTTACCCGTAACCGGGTCCCGCTGCGGGACAAGCCCGCCAAACCGCTCGCTTTCAGGCCCGAAGTTTACTTTTTAGCGATGACGCGGATAGTAAACGAATCTGCACAAAGGTTTTTTCGGTGTAGAGACCCTCTTGGCCGGAGTGCCGGTCGAAACAGGAATTTGAACGATGTCGGTAAAAGCAGCTCTCGCAAAACTGTCGGCCACCGCTGCGGGTGGCGCGCTTCTGGCGGGCGGCGCGGTGCATGTCGCCGAAAAGCCGATCACCGACAGCCCGTCCTTCAAATCCGCCAAGGCCGAGCCGCGGCAGGTCAAGATGATCAAGGCGACCCCGCGCCCGGTGGCGCAGCGCACGGTGCCGCAGCGCGCACCGGTCCGCGCCCGGACGATCGCACGGCCGGTCGAATGCATCCCGGCGACCTCTCCCGAGGCCGCCAATGCGAGCGCGAATATCTGCCCGCCGGTCTATCGCACCGCGCTGGCTCCGGTTCCGGTTCCGCCGCTTCCCGAAGCGCGGCCCTTGTCCGGCGGCGGCGGAGCGGCGCGCTCGATTCCCTCGGGCGGAGGCGGCTTCGGTAGCGGCTTCGGCGGCGGAGGCGGTTTCTTCGGCGGCTTCTTCGGCGGTGGCAGTGGCGGCAGCACCAGCGTCGTGGTCAACACCACGAGCGGCGATACCACCAGCGGGACGCCCGGCTCGACGACCACCACCACCACGACATCGACCAGCGGGTTCGATGGCGACATCATCGTCGACATCGACAATTCGAACGAGAACTCGAGCGGCGGTTCGTCGACTTCGACCACCACCGGCGGGGTTTCGACCAGCACCGGAGCGGTGAGCACATCGACCAGCACGGGCGCAGTCAGCACCTCGACCGGATCGGTGAGCAGTTCGACCGGTGCCGTTAGCACCTCGACCGGTGCGGTCAGCAGCACCACCACCTCCAGCTCGTCGGGCGATGTCTCGAGCAGCAGCTCGGGCGACGTCTCGTCCAGCACTTCGACTTCGACTTCGGGCGACGTCTCGACCAGCACCTCGACCTCGGGGAACATCACTTCGAGCACGAGTTCCTCGACTTCGAGTTCGACCTCGTCGAGTTCCAGCACCTCGAGCTCTTCCAGCACGAGCAGTTCCAGTTCCACGAGCTCGAGCACATCGGGCTCGACCAGCGGCACCGACGTGCCCGCGCCGCCGATGATGGCGCTGTTCGGCCTCGCCGCCGCAGCGGTGCTGCGCCGCCGCAAGCTGGCCCAGCTGTTCGCCGGCAAGCGGACCGCCTGAGCGCGAACTCCGGCAGAGCCCATAAGAAAAGGGCGGCTCCCCGAAACGGGGAGCCGCCCTTTCTTTGCCCAGCCGGCAACCGTTCGCCGGGTGCCTCAGTCGGTGGCGAGCTTGCGCAGCACGTAGTGGAGAATGCCGCCGTGGCGGTAATATTCCATCTCGTTGGCGGTATCGATCCGGCACTTGGTGGTGAAGCTCTTCACCGTGCCGTCGGCGTGGGTCACCTCGACCTCGACCTCCTGGCTCGGCGAAAGATCGGCCAGTCCCTTGATCGAGAAGGTGTCGTCCGGACCCAGCCCCAGGCTCTGGCGCGTCTCGCCATCGGTGAACTGCAGCGGCAGCACGCCCATGCCGATCAGGTTGGAACGGTGGATGCGCTCGAAGCTCTCGACGATGACCGCGCGCACGCCCAGCAGGATCGTGCCCTTGGCGGCCCAGTCGCGGCTCGAGCCGGTGCCGTATTCCTTGCCGGCGACGACCACCAGCGGGGTGCCGTTTTCCTTGTGCTTCATCGCCGCGTCGTAGATCGGCATCTGCTCGCCCTCGAAGGTGGTGACCCCGCCCTCGACGCCGGGAACCATCTCGTTGCGGATGCGGATGTTGGCGAAGGTGCCGCGCATCATCACTTCGTGATTGCCGCGGCGGCTGCCGTAGGAATTGAAATCCGCCTTGGCGACCTGATGGCTGTTCAGATACGCCCCGGCGGGGCTGTCTTCCTTGATCGAACCGGCCGGGCTGATGTGATCGGTCGTGGTCGAATCGCCCAGGATCGCCAGCAGCTTGGCATCGGTGATGTCGGTGATCGGCGCCGGTTCCATCTCCATCCCGTCGAAATAGGGCGGGCTGGCGACATAGGTGCTGGTCGGGTTCCAGCGATAGGTGTCCGACGCCTCGACCTTGATCCCTTGCCAGTGCGCATCGCCTTCGTAGACGTTGGCATAGCGGCGCGCGAACATCTCGCGGTCGATGTTGGCGGCGCGGTGGTCGGCGATTTCCTGATTGCTCGGCCACAGATCGGCCAGCATCACGTCCTTGCCGTCCCGGTCCTGCCCGATCGGGGTCTCGGTGATATCCTGCGTCACCGTACCGAGCAGCGAATAGGCGACCACCAGCGGCGGCGAGGCGAGGAAATTGGCGCGCACGTCGGGCGAGACGCGGCCTTCGAAATTGCGATTGCCCGAAAGGACGCTGGCGGCGACGATGTCGTTGCCGTTGATCGCCTGGCTGATCGGCGGGGCCAGCGGGCCCGAATTGCCGATGCAGGTGGTGCAGCCATAGCCGACCAGATCGAAGCCCAGCGCATCGAGATCGGTCTGCAGGCCCGATTTGACCAGATAGTCGGTGACCACCTGCGAACCCGGCGCAAGCGAGGTCTTGACCCAGGGCTTGGGCTTGAGACCGCGGGCATTGGCCTTCTGCGCGACCAGACCGGCGGCGATCATCACATCGGGGTTGGAGGTGTTGGTGCAGCTGGTGATCGCGGCGATGACCACGTCGCCATCGCCGATGTCGTGCTCCTTGCCCTCGACCGCGACGCGGTGCGGGCTGTCCTTCTTGTAGATCGTCCTGAGATCGGTGTTGAACAGCTCGTCCACCTGCGGCAGCGCCACCCGGTCCTGCGGACGCTTGGGCCCGGCGAGCGAGGGAACGACCTTGCTGATGTCGAGCTCGAGCGTATCGCTGAACACCGGCTCGTTGTCGGGTGTGAACCACATGCCCTGTTCTTTGGCATAGGCTTCGACCAGTTCGAGCGCATCCTCGTCGCGGCCGGTCAGGCGCATGTATTCCAGCGTCTTGTCGTCGATGCCGAAGAAGCCGCAGGTGGCGCCGTATTCGGGCGCCATATTGGCGATCGTCGCGCGGTCGGCGAGGCTGAGCGTGGAGACGCCGGGGCCGTAGAATTCGACGAAGCTGCCGACCACGCCGCGCTCGCGCAGCATCTGGACGCAGGTGAGCACCAGATCGGTCGCGGTGACGCCCTCGGCGATCGCGCCGGTCAGCTTGAAGCCGACGACCTGCGGGATCAGCATCGAGATCGGCTGGCCGAGCATGGCGGCTTCGGCCTCGATCCCGCCGACGCCCCAGCCGAGCACGCCCAACCCGTTGATCATCGTGGTGTGGCTGTCGGTGCCGACGCAGGTGTCGGGATAGGCGACCGCCTGGCCATCGGGGTCCTGGGTCGACCACACGCCCTTGCCGATATATTCCAGATTGACCTGGTGGCAGATGCCGGTGCCCGGAGGCACGGCGGAGAAGTTCTTGAAGCTCTTGGAACCCCATTTGAGAAAGTCGTAACGCTCGGCATTGCGGGCGTATTCGAGTTCGACGTTCTGCTCGAAGGCCTTGGGGTGGCCGAATTCATCGACCATGACCGAGTGATCGATCACGAGGTTCACGGGGACCTGCGGATTGATCTTGGCGGTGTCGCCGCCCAGCTTGCCGATCGCATCGCGCATCGCGGCCAGATCGACCACGCAGGGAACACCGGTGAAATCCTGCAGCAGCACGCGCGCCGGGCGGTACTGGATTTCCTTGCCGGTGGTGGGATCCTTCTGCCAGTCGGCGATCGCCTGCGCGTCGCCGGTGGAGACGGTGAAGCCGCCATCCTCGAAACGCAGCATGTTCTCGAGCAGGACCTTGAGGCTGAACGGCAGCTTCGACACGTCGCCGATCGTTTCGGCCGCCTTGGCGAGGGAATAATAGGCGTATTCCTTCCCCTTCACGGTCAGGGTGGAGCGGGTTTTGAGCGTGTCTTGGCCGACCTGGGTCATGCGTGCGTCAATCCTTCTTATCTGGGGCCTTCATCCAACCAATGGCCGGCGCGGCGATCTGTGCCGCGCACCTGCGCCGAACGCGGGCGAAAATCAAGGCGGCAGCAGGGATCGATCGCGCTAGACCGCCCGCTGCTCGGTTGCCGGTATCAGGCGGTCCGCGCGAGGGGTGCGCGCTGCCAGCCAGCATCCCACAACGATGATCGCGGCTCCGGCGATGGTTGGCAGGGTCACGCCCTCGCGGAAGAACAGCCACCCGAACAGCGCCGCCCAGAGAAACCCCGTATATTCCATCGGCACCAGCACCTGCGCCTCGGCCCTTGCATAGGCCCAGGCGATCGCCATCGCGCCGACGACGGTCAGCAGCGCGGCCAGCGCAGTGTCGAGCACCACCGCCTCGCCCGGCCAGACGAACAGCAGCGGCGCGGCCAGCGCCATCACCAGCGCCGCCACTCCCGAGTGGAAGGCGGCGATCTCGAGCGGTCGTGCCACTTGCGACTGGCGCCGGATGATTATGAAATTGTAGGCGTAGAGTAGTGCGGAAAACAGGATCGCCGCCAGCCCGAGCGCGGCGTCGCGGTCGAATTCACCGTCTCCCAATTTGCCGCCGACGATCACCAGCGTGCCCGCGAACCCCAGCACCGAGGCCAGCACCGCCTGCCGGCGGATCGTCTCGCCCAGCAGTACCCGCGCGAAATAGAGCGCGAGCAGCGGAGCAACGAAGCTGATCGCGATGGCCTCGGCGATCGCCAGCTTGGTCAGCGCGTAGAAGAACGACAGCGCCATGAAAGCCGACACCAGCCCACGCTCCAGATGCAGCTTGAGCACCCGCCATGCCGGCCAGCGCCCGCCCAGCAGCAGCCACAGCGGCGCGGCAATCAAGGCTCCGATCGCCGAACGCAGCAGCGTGGCGCTGTAAGTGCCCGCCGCAAGCGCGGCGCTTTTCATGAAAGCGTCCATCAACGCCAGGCATGCCACGCCGAGCAAAGCCGCGCCGATCGGGAACAGGATCCGGGATCGCACCATGATCGCGCTATAATGCCAAGGTCGCGGCAGCGTCACGCAAATCCACCGCCAGTTCACCTGCAGCTAAGCTGCATTGTTGGAAGGTGGACCGATATCGCGTAAACAGTCGCCGAACGGCGCTTCCGGTGGGACTTATGAAAAATTTCAAGACGATATTGGGTTTGGCGGCGGGCACGGCGATGCTGGCGGTCGGCGCGCAGGCGCAGCAGACCGGTCCGCAGAACCTGCTCCCGCCCGAACCGGCCAAGGTGACCGAACCGCTCCCCGACTACACGATGCTGCAGAGCCGCGATGGCGCGCCGGTATCGCCGCCGGAACGGCGCGCGGCGCAGCCGGCACCGAGGGGCGAGCCGCCTGTCACCCTGCCACGGCCCGAGCCGCGTACCGAGCCGCGCCAGCCCAGCGTCGCCGAGAATTTCGGCGATATCGCGATGGAATCGGGCGAGGTGGTGCAGGAACTGCCGGTTCTCGTCGGCGAGTGGTCGTTGCCTGCCGCGCGGCAGCTTGCCAGCTTCGTCGACGGCATCGCCGCGGAGGGGCTGGATTCGCAGGATTACGGGCCCGATGTGCTCGCCGCGGCCATCGCGCAGGGCGAGGGTGCAGCGCTCAACGAGATCGCCAGCCGCACCTTTGTCTGGCTGGTCGAGGATCTGCGCGACGGGCGAACCCCGATGGAAGCGCGCAAGCAGTGGTTCGTGATGGACCCCGATGCCGACCGGATGCCGACCGCGCGGCTGCTCAAGGATGCGCTCGCCAAGGGCACCATCGCCGAGACGCTCGCGGGGCTGGCACCCGTTCATCCCGACTATGCGCTGCTCAAGGCGGAACTGACGGCCACGCCGAAGGGCCAGACCGCGAAGCGCAAGCTGATCCGCGCCAATATGGATCGCTGGCGCTGGCTGCCGCAGGATCTGGGCAGCAAATATCTGATGACCAACGTGCCCGAGTTCTGGGTCCGGCTGACGGTGCGCGACAAGATCATCAAGAGCTATCGCACGATCGTCGGCAAGCCGGGGCGCACGGCGACCCCGCAGTTGGCCGAAATGGTCGAGGGCGTGATCTTCAACCCGACCTGGACGGTGCCGCAATCGATCGTCGTCGGGGAAGGGCTGGGCGCCCGTGTGCTCGGCAATCCCGGCTGGGCCAAGGCGCAGGGCTATACGGCGACGCGCGGGGAGAACGGCTGGGTCTCGGTGGTCCAGCAGCCCGGCCCCAGGAACGCGCTCGGGGTGATGAAGCTGCACATGCCCAACCGGCACGCGATCTTCCTCCACGACACGCCTTCGCGCGGGCTGTTCGCGAACGAGGACCGCGCGCTCAGCCATGGCTGCATTCGTGTCGAGAACGCGCGCGAACTGGCGATGACCATGGCGATGCTCGGCAATATGAGCACCAAGGACGACATTCCGGCCATCCAGAGCGAGGTCGAGGCGATCACCGCCTCGGGCGAATACACCGCCTATGAAATCAAGAACCAGTGGCCGGTCTACATCGCCTATTTCACCATGGCCCGCGACGTCGATGGCGAGCTGACGACCTTCGAGGACATCTATGGCCGCGACGCGGCGGTGATGGCCTCGTTCGAGCGCCCGCGCATCGCCAACCGCTCGCGGGTTCAGGGCGAAGAGATCATTCCGCTCGAGGCGCCCGGCGCCTAGCGGCGCCTAGCGGAGGCTGCGGAAGCTGACCTGCCCGCCACCGCGGCGGGCGGGTCAGTAAACCCCCGGATTGGTCCGCTGGAAAGTGTCCTCGCGTTCGGGACGCAGCAGCTCGGTCTGAACCACCGGCGGTGCGATCGTGCTGCCATCCTCGGCGATGCCATAGCTGCCGGCGAGCACCAGCCGCCCGCCCGCCAGATCGATCAGCGCGCGGTCGAACTGTTCGGGGCCCATCGCCAGACAGCCGTTCGACCGGCCCAGCCGGCCCCAGCGCGCGACATGCTCGGGCGTCGCATATTGCGCCTGGTGCATCACGATCGCGCGATCGAGCGCGTTGGAATTGGTCGGGTCGAGCCCGTCGAGCCGGATCGAGGTGCCGAAGCGGCCGACGTACCAGCTGCGGGTCATATAGGCGCCGCGACTGGTGGCGTGCGATCCCTCGAGATTGGAATAGCGCTTGAGCCAGCCATCGTGCTCGGCATCCGAGCCGTCGCCATGGCTGACGTGAAAGCTTTCGACCCGCTCGCGCTGGAGATCGACGAAATGGAACCGCCGCTGTGCGGAATGCAGCCCGAAATCGGCGATCCCGACGATGTCGCTGCGCCACAGCTGGTTGCCCACCCGCGCCAGTTCGTTGCGGGCGAGCGCAAACAGCTTGCGGTCGCGCGGCGAGGGCGCGGCCACCTGTGCAGCGGCGCGCAGCGGCAGCGCGGCCACTGCGCCGGCGGCCAATCCGGCCCCGACTCCGGCCCTGAGCCCGGCCTTGATAAGATCGCGACGTTTCATCATCTCATTCTCTAGCAGCATTCACCCTAGCGCGAGATGAACGCGCGAAGGTCGAGTTGGTCTCGGCCATCGCTAGCATCGATGCCGCATGGCGCTCAGCCACTATGCGTTGATCGGAGCCATAGCCGCCGCCGAGTGCACTGGCGATCGGCAGTCCCCGGCGCCGCGCTTCGCCGACCACGAACCGGTCGCGCGCCGCAAGCCCTTCGTCGCTGAGCGCCAGCCGCCCCAATCTGTCGTCGCGATGCGGATCGACCCCCGCCTGATAGAGTACCAGATCGGGCTCGAAGCGCTCCGTCACCTCCGGCAGATGGCGTTCGAGCGCGGCGAGATAACCGGCATCGTCGGTCCCGTCGGGGAGCGCGACATCGCGATCCGAGCGTGCTTTGCGGACCGGAAAATTCTTCTCGGCGTGGAACGACAGCGTGAAGATATCGGCGCGGGTCGCGGTCAGGCTGGCGGTGCCGTCGCCCTGGTGGACGTCGCAATCGACGATGAGGATGCGGCGCGCATCGCCCTCGGCGATCAGCCGGTTGGCGGCAACCGCCAGATCGTTGAACACGCAATAGCCCGCCCCGGTATCGTGCAGCGCGTGGTGGCTGCCCGCCGCGCTGTTCGCGGCGTAGCCGTGTTCGAGCGCGAGCTGCGCCGCGAGCCAGGTCCCGCCATTGGTGTGGCGGACGCGGGCAGCGATATGCGGGGTCACCGGGAAGCCGATCCGCCGCTCCTTGGCGCGCGGCACCGCAGCGCGGAACACCTCGTCGACATAGGCGGGATCGTGGACTTCCTCGAGCCAGCGGCGCGGCATCGGCTCGGGCGCATGTTCGGTGACCGGTGCACCGCTGGCGCGCAGCGCCTCCATCACCAGATAGTATTTGTCGAACTTGAACGTGCCGCGCTCGGGTGGCGGCGCCATGTAATCGACATGGTGGACGACGTGGAGCATCCGTTCCGGAAGCGGCTACTCCGCCGCCACCGCGTGCGGGTCGAAAGCGACCGCTTCGCCGGCCTCGATCTGCGCCGCCTTGGCCTCGACCAGGCGGACGATATGCTCGAGCATGTCCTCGCTCTGCACGGTGTGGTCGGTCACGCCCGAGAGGAAGACCATGTGCTTGCCATTGCCGCCGCCGGTGAGGCCGATATCGGTCTCGCGCGCTTCGCCCGGACCGTTGACGACGCAGCCGAGCACCGAGAGGCTCATCGGGGTCTTGATGTGCTCGAGCCGCTTTTCCAGCGCCTCGACCGTGCGGATGACGTCGAAACCCTGGCGCGAGCAGGAGGGGCAGGAGACGACGCGCACGCCGCGGGTGCGCAGCCCCAGCGCCTTGAGCATCTCGAAGCCGACCTTCACTTCCTGCTCGGGCTCGGCGGAGAGCGAGACGCGGATCGTGTCGCCGATCCCCGCCCACAGCAGGCTGCCCATCCCGATCGAGCTCTTGACCGTCCCGCCGATCAGCCCGCCGGCTTCGGTGATGCCGAGATGCAGCGGGCAATCGACCGCTTCGGCGAGCCCGTGATAGGCGGCCACCGCGAGGAACACGTCGCTCGCCTTCACCGCCACCTTGAACTCGTGGAAATCGTGATCCTGCAGCAGCTTGATATGATCGAGCGCGCTTTCGATCAGCGCTTCGGGGCAGGGCTCGCCGTATTTCTCGAGCAGGTCCTTTTCCAGGCTCCCGGCGTTGACCCCGATGCGGATCGCGCAGCCATTCGCCTTGGCCGCGCGGACCACTTCGGCGACCCGCTGCGAGGAGCCGATATTGCCCGGATTGATCCTGAGGCAGGCCGCGCCCTTGTCGGCGGCTTCCAGCGCGCGCTTGTAATGGAAATGGATGTCCGCGACGATCGGCACCTCGGCGGCGCGCGTGATCTTGTCGAAATGCCGGGTCGCCTCCTCGGTCGGGCAGGAGACGCGGATGATATCGGCACCCACTTCCTCGCAGCGGCGGATCTGGTCGATCGTCGCAGCCACATCCTCGGTCGGGGTGTTGGTCATGGTCTGGACGCTGATCGGCGCATCGCCGCCGACCGGGACCTTGCCGATCATGATCTGGCGGCTCTTGCGGCGCTCGATATCGCGCCAGGGGCGTAGGGAAGACATGGGGTGCGATATAGAGCGCCCGGGGTGACGGGGCAATGACAGCGGTCGGAGGATGCGCCATGAGGTGGTCATGACCGGCCTGAACGATGCAAGCTCGAGCGCAATCGCCCCCGAAACCGAAACCCCGCTGCTGTTCGGGCGCGTGCTCGACGGGCGCGGCGGAGCGCGTCCGATCGAGTGGCAGGAGGCGCGCGACTGGTCCCCCGCCGCGCCGGGCGAGGTCCTGTGGCTCCATCTGTGCCGCAACCGCAGCGGCGTGCAGGCCTGGCTCGAGGAGGCGCTGGGGGTTCCCGAGCCGACCGCCGAACTGCTGGTCTCCGATGCCACCCGCCCGCGCGCGTTCCGCGAGAACCAGACTCTGGTGGCGACCTTGCGCGGCATCAATTTCAACCCCGGCGCGCAGCCCGAGGACATGATCTCGATGCAGGTGTGGAGCGATGGCAACCGCCTGATCACGCTGCGCCGCCACCCGCTGCAGACCCCGCGCGAAATCGTGGCGCTGCTCGATCGCGGCCACGGCCCGCCCGATGCCGGCGCCACGATCACGCTGCTGGCCGAACTGCTGATCACGCGGATGAGCCAGTCGATCGTGGACATGAACCAGGCGCTGGACGAGCTCGAGGAACTCGATCCCGAGGATCACGCCGAGGAAATGCTCAACCGCATCTCGGTGATCCGGCGCAATTGCCTGGCGCTCAAGCGCCACATGGGCCCGCAGCACGAGGCGCTCGAGCAGATCAGCCGCGACGCGCCGGCGTGGTTCGAGGATCACGATCGCCGCGAGATCGCCGAATCGATCGCCCGGCTGCGGCGCTATCTCGACGATATCGACATCAGCAAGGAAAGCGCGCTGGTGCTGCAGGACGAATTGCGCGCGCGCAGCCTCGCGAGCAGCGAGCACGCGACCTACATGCTGACGATCGTGGCGGGGATCTTCCTGCCGCTGAGTTTCCTCACCGGCCTGCTCGGTATCAATGTCGGCGGAATGCCCGGGATGGACGATCCGCGCGCCTTCTGGACCGTGGTCGCGCTGTGCGCGGCGGTGCTGACCGGACTGCTGCTGCTGTTCCGGCGGCTGCGCTGGCTGTAGCGCGCCGCCGGATTGGAATCGTCGAGAGCCCGCTCAGCCGCCCATTTATTGCCCGGAGCGCTGCGAGGGGATGAATTCCTCGCGCACCGCCTGCGCCATCAGTTCCAAGGGGATGATCCCCTGGCTGAGCAGGAAATCGTTGAAGGCCTTTTCCTCGAAATCCTCGCCCAGCGCGATCTCGGTCTCGATCCTGAGATCGATCAGCTTGCGATAGCCATAGTAGTAGCTGCCCGCCTGACCCGGCATGCGGAAAGTGTAGCGGTCGAGTTCCTGCTTCACCATTCCGGGCGAGAACAGCGCCTCCTCGCGCAGGATACGGCCCGCTTCCTCGCGGGTGATCAGCCCGAGGTTGAGCATCGGGTCGAGGAAGGCGCGGGCGGCGCGCAGCAGCCGGAACTGCTGGGCGATGAACTGGCCCTCGATCGGCTCGTAGGGTAGCATTTCGGCTTCGGCATAAAGCGCCCAGCCTTCGACGTTCACGCTGTTGAAGGCATAGAGCAGCCGCGCGAGGCTGACGCCCTGTTCGACCAGCGCGGCGAATTGCATCTCGTGGCCCGGGCGACCTTCGTGCGCGCTCAGCGTCCAGCTGGCCGCGGCGTGGTTGAAATCGTCATAGGCGTCTTCGGGTCCGGCGGTGGGATTGCCCGCGGTCAGCACGAAAGTGCCCTGTTCGCCGGTGTTGCCGATCAGCCGCGGCGGGCGCATGTGCGGCGCGGGCTGCGCGGCGCTCTCGGCCTCGGAGGCGAGCCGCATCGACAGCTCGTAATCGGGCAGGCTGACGATGTCGTTCTCGCGGATTTTCGCCTCGAGCTGGGCGTTCACGCCGCGATAGAAATCCTCGATTTCGTCATTGGGGATCGTGCGCTCCTTGAGCTTGCGCATGACCGAGGCGTAATCGGTTTCCTCCCAGCCGTTCTTCTGCGCGATCTGCGGCGCGAGCGCCTCCATCTGCGCGCGGATTTCGTAGAAGCCGCGCCGCGCGCGCGCCATTGCCTCGCGCGGTTCCATGTCGATCCCGACATTGCGCAGGTTGAGCGCGTAGAGTTCCTCGGGAAGGCGCGCTTCGGGCCGCGCGGTGGGCAGCACCGTTGCGCGGGTCCATTCGCCGTAATCCGCGAACTGGGTTTCCAGCGCGGTTAGCGCAGGCTCGGCGCCCTCGATCTCGTAGCGCTCGAACAGCTCGCGGATGCCGGTGACGAAAGTGGGGATCTTGGCGATCGATTCCTCGACCTCGACCGCATAGGGCCCGAGCTTGTCCGCGCCGCGACTGGCTTCGAACCGCGCCTTGGCGAGTTCGGTGTAGGGCTGGGTGCCTTCGGCCATTCCGGTGTAGCGCTGCAGCAGAGTCAGCGCCGAAGCGCGGCGGTTTTCCGCCGTCTGGTCCGACAGCATGCTACCGATCGTGTAGAAGATGGTCTGCGGCACTTCGGACCATTCGAGCAGCAGGCGCTGGTTGAGCCGCGTCGATTCGATGCTCCGGTCGAGCGAATCGATCAGGATCGCGAGATCCTGCTTCACATTGGCGTTGGTCTCTGTCTCGCGCGCGGCGACGAACTGGCGGCGCAGGGCCTCCGCACCGGCGAGGTAGCGTTCGTCGCGATCGAGCGACAGGTCGAAGGTCTGCCCGTCATACTGCTCGTAGCCCGACTGCGAAGCCCCCTCGGGGAAGAACTGCGCCTCGAACTCGATCAGCTGGGTGGTGTAGGCATTGCTGGTCTGGACCCACTCGGGGGCCGCCTCGCCCGCTACGGCGACCTCGGCCTGCGCGAGGGCGGGAGATGCGGACAGGGCGAGCGGGGCGGTGGCCAGGGCAATGGCGGCGGCGAAGGTCTTCATCTGCAACTCCCGTGAATTTGATGCTGCGGCCTGCGGCAGCCGGCGGCGATCCGCAAGAGGGCAAGTCGACGAAGGACGCCTGCAAGCGGACCGACGACAGGCGGCGCCTCGCCGGAGCCGCTCGATCAATAGGCGAATGTCGCGCCCACCAGCTCCTCGGAGACGGACCAGAGCCGCTCTGCGGCGTCCCGGTCGAGCGCGTAGGAGCGCACTCCGCCGGTCGGATCGGTATCGCTCTGGTCGGCGATAGCGCAATCCTCGGCGTAGAGACCGCCGCTGCCTTCCAGCTCTTCGGCAGTCGCGACCCAGCAGGTTGTCGCCGCGCCCTGGGGGATGGATTTGAAGGTCATCCCCTTGTCGCCGGCATTGCTTTCCATCCGCTTGCGCAGATTGGCGAGGTCGTCGGGCTGGAGATGGCGTCCGAGATTGGTCATGATCCCGCCCGGGTGCACCGCATAGGCATGGATGCCCTTGTCCGCGAGCCGCTGCTCCAGCGCCACAGTGAACAGGATATTCGCGGTCTTCGACTGCCCGTAGGCTTCCCATTTGTCGTACTCGCGTTCGACATAGTTGAGATCGTCGAAATGCACGCGATCGAGATGGTGGCCGCGGCTCGATAGATTGACGATCCGCGGGCGGTCGCCTTTTTCCAGCAGCGGGATCAAGAGGTTGGTCAGCAGGAAATGGCCCAGATGATTGGTCCCGAACTGCAGTTCGAAGCCATCGGCGGTGCGATCGAGCGGGCAGGCCATCACCCCGGCGTTGTTGATCAAGAGGTCGATGGTGTCGAATCTCGCATTCGACTCTTTCCCTGCGGCACGAATAGAATCGAGCGAGGCGAGATCGCAGACCAGCGTTTCGACGCTGGCGCCGGTCTCTTGCGCGATCTCCTTCGCCGCCGCTTCCAGCTTGGCCCCGTCGCGGCCCGAGAGGATCAGATTCGCACCCTTGGCCCCCATGGCGCGGGCGGTTTCATGGCCGAGCCCCGAATAGGCGCCGGTAATGAAGACGGTGCGCCCACCGAGGTCCTTGTCGGCGAGGACCTCGTCTGCCGTGCTGTCGAAGCCGAATGTACCCATCACCCTATCTCCCAATGCGTTGAACCCACCGTCCGGTACCACGCGGCGCGCAAGGCGGCATCAGCCAATTTCGGGTGGAGCAGCCGAACTGTCGTGCTATCGCAGCGCCATGATCCGTTCACTCACCGCCATCGCACTCGGCCTGCTGACGCTGCCGATCCCGGTCACCGCTTCTGCCGCTGCGCCAGAAACCGTCGCGCACGAAGAGGCGGCCTGGTCGTTTGCGATCCATGGCGGCGCGGGCACGCTGTCGCGCGAGAACATGACTCCCGAACGAGAAGCCGAATACGAGGCGGCGCTGCAGGGCGCACTCGATGCCGGTGCAGCCGTCTTGCGCGCTGGCGGCAGCGCGATGGACGCGGTCGAGACCGCGATCCTGCTGATGGAGGACGACCCCAAGTTCAACGCTGGGCGCGGCGCGGTGTTCACCTGGGAAGGCACCAACGAGCTCGACGCTGCGGTGATGGACGGGCGCGATCGCTCGGCGGGTGCGGTCACCGGGGTCACCTCGATCAAGAACCCGATCCTGCTCGCCCGCGCGGTGATGCGCGACGGGCGCCACGTCTTCCTGAGCGGCGCCGGGGCGGAGGAATTCGCCCGCGAACGCCAGATCGAAACTGCGGAGCCCGCCTGGTTCCAGACCGAGGCGCGCCGCGAAGCGCTCGAGCGGATGAAGGCGGATCGGGTGTCGGCCTACGATGTCGATCGCAAATTCGGCACGGTCGGCGCGGTGGCGCTCGATCAGGCTGGAAATCTCGCGGCGGGAACCTCGACCGGCGGGATGACCGGCAAGCGCTGGGGCCGGATCGGGGATGCCCCCGTAATCGGCGCAGGCACCTATGCCGACAACCGCAGCTGCGCGGTATCCGCCACCGGGGCGGGCGAATATTTCATCCGCGTCGGCGTCGCGCAGGAGATCTGCACCCGGTTGCGGTTGGCGGGCGACACCACGCTGGAGGAATTCGCCGACGGCTCGCCCGAAGGCGGCGAGATCATACTGACCGAGAAGCTGGTCGAAGGCGTCGCCGATGCGGTGATGGCCGAGGTCAAGCAATTGGGCGGCGACGGCGGAGTGATCGTGGTCGCCCCGTCGGGCGCGGCGGTGTTCAGTTTCAACACCAGCGGCATGTATCGCGGTCGGGCGACCAGCGAGGGTATCAACGAAGTCGCGATCTTCGACGACGAATGATCGCGGTCCGTTCGCTGGCGGATCACGCCGCGGCCCAGCTTGCAATGATGGCTCCGGCCTGTGCCAGCACGGCTTCGGACGCGGCGTCCATGCCATCATGCGCAGCCGCTGCGCGGTAATAGGTGGCAAAGGTCAGCGGCGTGCGCCCGGGCGGTTCGATGAAGCCGATATCGACATAGAGGCTTCCCATTCCCGGCCAGGTCGAGGTGCCGGTCTTGTCGCCTGCATGCCAGCCGTCGGGCAGCCCTGCGCGCACCCGCCGCAGGCCGGTGGGAGTGTCGTGCATCCAGCCTTTTAGCTGGGCGCCCGCCTCTGCGGCCAGCCCGCCGCCGTAGAGCAAGCGCGCCAGTGTGGTCGCCATGGCCTGCGGGGTGGTGGTGTCGCGGGATTCGCCCGGCGGCACCTGGTTGAGCGCGGGCTCGGTACGGTCGAGGCGGCTGATCTCGTCGCCCATGCTGCGCCAGAACGCGGTCAGCGCCTGCGGTCCGCCCAGCTTCACCAGCAGGATGTTTGCCGCGGCGTTGTCGGAATATTTCTGCGTGAACTCCGCCAGTTCGCGCAAGCTTGCGCCGGTTTCGAGCCGCCTGGTGGTGAAGGGCGAAACCGACATCAGCTGATCGCGCGTCCAGCGAACATGCTCATCCGCCGAGATCGTCCCTTCGGCGTCGAGCTGCAGCACCATCGCCGCGAGCGAGGCCTTGAAGCTGGAGCAATGACCGAAACGCTCGGTCTGTCGATGACCAAGCCCGAGGCCGGTCTGCGTATCGATTGCGAACACGCCCAGCTCCCCGCCGGCCGCCGCCTCCACGATGCGGAGCTTGGCTTCCCGTCGGGAAGCCGTACTCGCTTCGATCGGTACGCAGGCGGATCCCGCCATGGCGAGACCACCGAGCAACACGTTGCGACGGGTCGGCACACTCATCCGCGCTTGCGCGCCTGGGCGTAGCTGCCGAGCAGGCGCACGCTGTTGCAGTGGAAAGCCAGCTCTTCCAGCGCGCTGTCGACCCGCGGATCGCCGGGCGCGCCTTCGATATCGGCGTAGAACCGGGTCGCGGCGAAGCTGGCGCCCTTCTGATAGCTTTCCAGCTTGGTCATGTTGACGCCATTGGTGGCGAAACAGCCAAGCGCCTTGTAGAGCGCGGCGGGCACGTTCTTCACCTCGAAGATGAAGGTCGTCATCGCCTGCGCTCCCTCCAGGCCCGCAGGATCGCGCGGTTCTCTGGCGAGAAGCACGAAGCGGGTGGTGTTGTCGTGCGCATCCTCGACCGCGCTTTCGACGATTCGGAGCCCGTAGAGTTCGGCCGCCATCGGCGGGGCCAGCGCGGCCAGCTCGGGTCGCTTGCACTCCGCAACGTAGGCTGCCGCTCCGGCGGTGTCCGCATAGCTCATCGGCACGATATTGCGCGCCAGCAGGAATTCGCGCGATTGCCCGAGTGCCTGGGGATGGCTGTAGGCAGCCTCGAACGGTCCCTCGCCCAGCGCCATCAAGGCATGGGTGATGCGCATGAAATGCTCCGCCACGATCGCCAGCCCGCTTTCGGGGAGCAGGAAGTGGATATCCGAGACCCGCCCGTGCTGCGAATTCTCGATCGGGATCATGGCGGCGCCCGCCTGTCCAGCTTTCACCGCATCGAGCGCGTCTTCGAAGCCATAGCAGGGTAGCGGCAGCGCCTCGGGTGCGAATTGCATCGTCGCCTGGTGCGAATTGGATCCCGGCGCGCCGCCGAAGGCGATGCTGCGCGCAGGATCGGCCTGCGCGGCGCTGCGCATCGTGTCGACCATGGCGAGGGCGGGCTTGGGAAATTTGCGCATGGCAGTGGGTGCTATCGGTGCCCCGTCGCCCCCGCAAGCGAATTGCAGCCTATGCAGGTCGGGGCGCATCGCTCGCACTTGCGCGCGGGCCGCTGCGCCCCTAGAGCGGCGCGCAACGGACATCAATCAAACAGGTTTGCGGACGACTCACGCATGGACGACAAGTTCAATACCGCCTCCGGATGGGTTCTCTTTGCCGGGATCATCGCGCTCGGCGCCTCGATCGGTTCGGGCATGTATTTCCATGCCGATAGCCCGGAAATGCCCGAGGAGCCCGGCTATTTCATCGATGCTCCGGAAGAGGGCGCAGGCGAGGATGCTGGACCAGACCTCGGAACGCTGCTGGCGTCCGCCGATGCCGCCGCGGGCGAAGCGGTGTTCGCCAAATGCACAGCCTGCCACACGATCGAGCAGGGTGCGGCAAATGGCATCGGTCCCAACCTCTATGGCGTGATGGGTGCCGCTATCGGTGCGCATGCCCCGGGCTTCGCCTATTCCAGCGCTCTGAGCGAGCATGGCGGCGAATGGTCCTGGGAGAACATGGACGACTGGCTCGCCAGCCCGCGCGCGTTCGCCAGCGGCACCAAGATGAGCTTCGCAGGTCTGTCGGACCCGGAAGATCGCGCCAATGTGATGGAGTATTTGTCGACCTTTGGCGGAGCGCCGGCCAAGCCCGAGCCGGTCGTTGCGGTTGAAGGCGTCGAAGGCCTCGACGGTGCGGGCGAGGGTCCGGGCGTGACCGAGGGAGCGGCTCCCGACGTTCCGGAAGCCGCGGGCGCCATGGGCGACGAGCAGCCGGTTCCGACCAATCAGCCGGCCACGACCAACGACGGACCTCTCAAGCCGGGCGGTTAGTCCCCGCGGGCTCCGGCAGCCGGAGCCTCGTACGGCAAACGATGGGCGAGGCGCGGCGCTAGCCGCGCCCCTTGAATCCCTGCGCCACCACATACCATTCCGACGAGCCCTTGCGGCTGGCCGGGGGCTTGGCGTGCTTGACCGTGCGAAAGTGTTTCTTGAGCAGGGTCAGCAGTTCCGCATCGGTTCCGCCGGCGAGCACCTTGGCGACGAAACTGCCGTTCGGTGCCAGCGTTTCGATCGCGAACCAGGCGCCGGCTTCGACCAATCCCATGGTGCGCAGGTGGTCGGTCTGCTTGTGGCCCACGGTGTTCGCGGCCATGTCGCTGAGGACAAGATCGGGGGCGCCTTCCAAAGCGTCTTCCAGGGCATGGGGCGCGGCATCGTCCATGAAATCCATCTCGAAGATGGTGACGCCCTCGATCGGTTCGGTCGGCAACAAGTCGATTCCCACGATCGCGGCCCGGGGCGCGATCTTGCGCACCACCTGGCTCCAGCCGCCCGGCGCAATCCCCAGATCGACGACCCGCTGCACGCCTTTGAGCAGCGCGAACTTCTCGTCCAGTTCGAGCAGCTTGTAGGCGGCGCGGCTGCGGTATCCGTCGGCCTTGGCCTGCTTGACGTAGGGGTCGTTGAGCTGGCGCTCGAGCCAGCGGGTGGAGGATGCGGTGCGGCCCTTCGCCGTCTTGACCCGCCGTTCGGAGTCGCGGCCCGAGCGGCTCACAGGTCCTGCCCCTGCGCGCGGACGCGGTTTTCGCGGCTCCGCTCGGCAATTTCGTCGGCGGCCATCAGGCTGCGCAAAATACCCTCGCGAATGCCGCGATCGGCCACCGCGAGTTCCTTGGCCGGCCAGATATCGAGGATCGATTCCAGGATCGCGCATCCCGCGACCACCAGATTGGCCCGATCGTCGCCGATGCAGGGCAAGGTCCGACGATCCTTTTCGCTCATCGTCGAGAGACGCAGCGAAATGTCGCGCATCGAGCGCGAGGGCACGATCAGCCCGTCGACCGCGCGCCGGTCGTATTGCGGCAACTCGAGATGAATACTCGCCAGCGTGGTCACCGTGCCGCTGGTGCCCAGCAGGCGGATCGTCCCGGATTTGCGTGCCGTCTCGGCGATGCGCTCGGCGAATGGTGCGAAGCTTTCGGATACCAGTCGCCGCATCTCGCGATAGCGGGCCGCGCGGCCCTGTTTCGTGCCATCGGGCGGCTGCACCGAATCGGTCAGCGAAACCACGCCCCAAGGCACGCTCAGCCAGTCGAGGATGCGCGGCACCGGCCCGCCCGGCTCGATCAGCACCAGTTCGGTCGACCCCCCGCCGATGTCGAAGATGACCGCCGGTCCGACCCCGTCTTCGAGCAGGATATGACAGCCCAGCACCGCCAGCCGCGCCTCCTCCTGCGCCGAAATGATATCCAACACGATCCCGGTTTCCTCGCGGACCCGTTCGATGAAGGCCGCGCCGTTGGAGGCGCGGCGGCAGGCCTCGGTCGCGACCGAGCGTGCGAGATGGACATTGCGGCGGCGCAGCTTTTCGGCGCAGACATGCAGCGCGGCGAGCGTGCGCTCCATCGCCGTATCGGACAGTTTGCCCGAGGCGGCCAGGCCTTCGCCCAGACGAACCACGCGGCTGAAGGCATCGATCACCGTGAAGTTCTCGCCCGAAGGCCGCGCGATCAGCAGGCGGCAATTGTTCGTGCCCAGATCGAGCGCGGCGTAGGCTTGGCGTCGGGGGCCGCCTTCCTGGCGGACATGACCAACCGGTGCGTGGAGAGGGCCGCTGGAATCGCGGGCTTTTCTGTCGGGCCGGGAGGGGCGCTTGTAGCGGAAATCGGCTACCTTGCCGGACGTCTTACCCCTTTGCTTGCCAGCCGCTGTACGCAAGTCCGGCGGAGATTGTTCCGCCATGGCAAATCTTTCTGTTTCCTCCCGCGTTCCGAGAAAGCCGGCGCGGGGACCTGACAGGCTTGCTACAGCCGATGCGACGCGGGAGCAAGGACTTGCGCAGTGTGCGCCCGGACGGTCTTGACCTGCCTGGAACTCCCACCTAGATGGCCGCCTCGCGTCGGGATCGCGGGCGAGTCCGCCCATCCTAGCGTCGATGCCCCGTCGTCTAATGGTAAGACTACGGACTCTGACTCCGTCAATTGAGGTTCGAATCCTCACGGGGCATCCAATTTATTCCTGCGACAATCACCGCCCGTGGGGTTCTGTCCGTCAGCGACGCAGAACAATGCCCGGTGCTGCGCAGCACCGGGCGATCGTCGCCGCTCGACAGCGAAGCTTCAGAAGCGGACCTTGGCTCCGAGACGGAATGTCCGGCCGAGCGGGGTGCCGATGAAGGGATTGTATCCCAGCTCGAATCGCGCTGCCGGCGGATCCTCGTCGAAGATGTTCTCGACCGACGCCTGCAACTGCACTTCGGCAGAGGCGAACGCGAGATCGTAGAGCAGCGTGAAGTCGTGTTGTTGCAGCGCCGGAATCTCGCGCCCGAAATCGGTTTCCGTCGTCCGATCGCCAAAGCTGGTTCCAGCGGTCGCCACGAAGCATGGTGCATCGCTGGGGCACCGGTCGTCGGTCACGCCGCTCGCATAGCGGAACACGTATCGGGCGTTCAGATTGCCGACGTTGAGATTGGCGAAGGCATTGCCTTTCACCTCGGAGATCGTGCCGGGCGCGCGATCGAAATTGGCGAAGCCGACGGCGTCATAGGCGCCCGAAATTTCGACCCCCTCGACGACTTGCGGCTCGACGTCGTAATTCAAGGTCCAGGTTGCCGCCGCACCCAATGTGAAGGCACTTTCGCCGAAGAAGAACGTGTAGTCGGCCGAGAAGTCGAAGCCATTCGTCTTCACCGGTGCGCTGTTGACGATGAAGGTCTGGACGCGTGCGAGATCGGCGCCCCTCGTGACCCCCTGGATGCAGCCGTTGGCAAAGGTGAGGCGATCTGCAAGCGGATTGCTGCAATCGGCCAGACCGCCGCGCTCCGGTACAACCGCGCTGGCGATTGCGTTCTCGTCCTCCAGCGTGATCGCATCCTCGAAATCGTAGCTCCAATAGTCGACCGAGGCGTTGAAATTGCGGCTCTGGATCACAGCACCGAGATTATAGGTAAAGGCGCTCTCGGGTCGCAATGCGGGGTCGCCTGTGATGTCGACGGAGAGAAAGCCGCCGTTGGCTGCGTCGATCGCCTGAAGCGCGGTAACGGTGGTCGGCGAGACGTTGCTGGGCAGCGGACCCCGGAAGGTCGTCGAGGCGGAGCCGCGCAGAACCAGCCAGGGGGTCGCTTCGAAACGAAAGCTGCCCTTGGGATCGAGCGTCGAGCCGGTCTGGCCGCCATAGTCTTCGTATCGCAAGGCCAGATTGACCTCGAGCGCGTCCAGCAGCGGGATCTGGACTTCGCCGAAAACCGCATAGACGTCGCTGAACAGTTCGATATTGCGTGACTGGCCGAGGAAGGCGAAGGGACCCGTCCGTACGGCGCAAGTGGTGTCGCCCGGGATCCGACAAGGATTGCGCTGGGGATCGTTCAGAAAGAGACCCTCGTCGTTGCGACCACGAGTGTCGAAATTGGTCGAGCGATACTGCGCCCCAACCCCGAATTGCACGGGGCCCGCGCCGAGGTCCAGTCCCCCCAGACCGCCGGAGATCAGGCCGTCGACGATCAGGTTCTGCTCCTGCTGCAGCGTTCCGGTGTTGCCGAACAGAAAGCGCAGCAATTCGGGATCGTTGGCATTGGCTCGACCCGCCGGGCCGGTGTAGCCGGGATTGGTCTGTCCGGTGATCTGGTTGAGCGCGAGGGCGTTGGAAAAAGGGTTGTAGAACCGACAGCCGCCCTGGCCCGGCGTACCGGTCGCGACATTGCAGTCGGGGCCTCCCAGGCCGTCGAGCGCATTCTGCAGGCGTACCGGGAGATAGTCCGGAACGAGCGATTCCGAACTCGACTGGATATAGGTGCCTTGCAGCGAGGCCACGAGCTCGGAATCGAGATCGAATTCCAGGCCGGAAGAAACCCGCCAACTGTTGTTCTTGCCGAAGCTTTCGTTGCCGTACGGCGAATCCGCCAGGGGATTGCCGCCGAGCGCAAAGGGTCGATAGAGAAGGATCGCTGCGCCGTAGGGGGCAGGGATCGCCGTGGTCGCCGGGAACCCCGTTTGCGCTGCGAATGCGGCAAAACCGGGATTGGTGCTGGGCACGAAATAGTTGAATTGCGTTCCGGGGCCGGCGGGGCCCGTCGTCGACGGATAGGAAGGCGACAGGGCGGTGCGCGTCACGCTGCGGGCCCAGAGGACATCGGCGTTGAAGCGCACGGCGCTGGAGAGGTCGACATTCAACTGACCGAAGGCCTGGTAGAAGTCCTGCTCCTCGACGAGATTGTTGTAGTCGGTGAACTGGTAGGCGCACAGCGGTGTGGTGCCGCCCGAGAACAGCTGGATGCCGCCCAGCGCAGCGCAGCCGGCATCCTGGAAGGGAGTGCCTGCCACCACCGTCGGGCGCCGCGCGGCGGCGGGATTGTTCCGGATCGGTCCGGTCGTGCGGATGGCGGGAAAGTAAGTGGCCGGGTTGCTGACCAGCGAATAGCCGGCCGGATTGATCTCGTAAGGCAGGTTGGCGTAGTCGCGATCGATCGCGGCGAGCGGCGAACGGTGGCGATAGCCGAAGCCGAGCAGCAGGTTCACATCTTCGCCCAGGTTCTGGCCCGCCAGGATGCTGGCGGTGTAGTCGCCATCGCTGTCCTGGATGAAGCGATAATCCCCTTGCAGTTCGATTCCCTCGAAATTCTTGCGGGTTATGAAATTGGCAACGCCGGCGACCGCGTCCGAGCCGTATGTGACGGCCGCACCGTCTTTCAGCAGTTCGACACGCTCCAGAGCGAACAGCGGAAGCAAATTGGTGTCGACTATCCCGTCGCCGGGGGAGACGATCGTGCGATGGCCATTGAGCAGCACCAACGTCCGGGTTGGCCCGAGGTTGCGCAGGTTTAGCGAGCCGACCCCCCCGAGACCCTGCGCGGCTGCGGAAAACTGGTTGGAATCTCCCAGGACCGGACCGACCGCAGGGATATCCTTGATGAAGTCGAGCGGCGAAGTGACTCCCTCCTGGGCGAATTCCTCGGTCGTGAAGACCGAGACGTTCAGCGCGCTGTCTTCGGGTGTTCCGCGGATGAGCGAACCGGTCACCACGATCGTACGGTCGTCCTCGTCGCTCACCGGTCCCGGTTCGTTGATAACCGGGCCTTGAGCGCCTTCGACCGCCTCCTGCCCCAGAGCTACGGTTGGCGTGAGCGAGGCGATCCCCGCCGCGAGCGCCCACAGTGCACAGCTATGGTCGAGCCTGTTTCCTGTCATGTCCCTCTCCTCCCGCGGCTGCGCTTCTTCGCGCATACCGAGTTTTTTAAATGACGCGACTCCGGCGTGCGTGTCAAGATGCGGTCTGTGTAATTATAACTCCGACCAGATCGAGTAGCTGGGACTTCGTGCGCCTCCGAACATGATATCCCAGATGCCGAAGTCCGAGTTTCCGTAGCGTTTAGAAACTTATCTGGCTCGACTGAGCCATGAGCTCCGTCGGATCGGCACCGGTTCCGCGGCTATGCGGCCTCGGTCAGAGGGATGAAGGGTGAATACATACCGATGATTCATTTAGTTGCGAGTTCGGTCGCGCTCATAGACGCAGTACCTTCGCCATCTGCGTAGCGCTGGCCCTTCGACGATCGCGCCATCTTTGCGGATGCAGCTGCGGACATCCGCTCCCGGCGATCGCCCGTTCGGCCGGTACGAAAATGCCGGACGTGCGTATCGGATCAATCGAGGGGCGAAGCGCAAGCGCGATCATCCGCGGATCTCCAGAGCGCTGGGCCTTGCTTAATCCTAAACATTGGGTATGGCTGATGGGCCAGCCGGCAAACGGCGGTTCATCGGGAAGGATCAGGCGTGGCGTGGGATTTCGAAACCGACCCCGAGTTTCAGGAGAAGCTCGACTGGATGGACGATTTCGTGCGCGAGAAAGTCGAGCCGCTGGGGCTGCTCGGTATTCACCCCTATGATGTGAAAAACCCGCGCCGAAACGAGCTTGTCCGGCCTCTGCAGGAGGAAGTGAGAGCCAAGGGGCTGTGGGCCTGTCATCTCGGTCCCGAACTCGGCGGGCAGGGCTACGGTCAGGTCAAGCTCGGCCTGATGAACGAGATCCTGGGAGGCTCCAGCTTTGCGCCGATCGTCTTCGGTTGCCAGGCGCCCGATACCGGCAACGCCGAGATCATCGCACACTATGGGACAGCAGAGCAGAAGGAACGGTATCTTCAGCCTCTGCTCACCAACGAGATCGTATCGGCCTTCTCCATGACCGAGCCGCAGGGCGGTTCCGATCCGACCGCTTTCATCACCCGCGCGGAGATCGACGGCAATCACTGGAAGATCAACGGCGAGAAATGGTTCTCGACCAATGGCAAATGGGCCGATTTCCTGATCGTCATGGCGGTGACCGATCCCGATGCGCCGCGCCACGAACGGATGAGCATGTTCATCGTGCCGGTCGATACGCCGGGTGTCGAGATTATCCGCAACGTCGGGGTCTACGGGCAGGAGGACGGCTCGGAAAGCTATATCCGCTATACCGACGTGCGGGTTCCTGCGGATCACCTGCTCGGCGAGCAGGGCGGTGCCTTCGCCATTTCGCAGACCCGGCTGGGCGGAGGACGGGTGCATCACGCCATGCGGACGGTCGGCAATTGTCGCCGTCTGCTCGACGCGATGAGCCGCCGGGCGGTCAGCCGCAAGACCCGCACCGGCACCATCGCCGATTATCAGGCGGTCCAGATGCAGATCGCCGACAGCTATATCGAGCTGGAGCAGTTCAAGCTGTTCGTACTCAAGACCGCCTGGATGATCGACAAGCACCAGGATTATCGCAAGGTGCGCAAGGACATAGCGGCGATCAAGGCGCTGATGCCCAAGGTCTATCACGACATCGCGCATCGCTGCATCCACATCCACGGGTCGCTCGGCGTATCGAACGAAATGCCCTTCGTCGGCAGCCTGATCGGCTCGATGGTGATGGGGATCGCCGACGGGCCGACGGAGGTTCACAAGGTCACCGTCGCGAAGCAGCATCTGCGTCAATATCGCGACGTCGCGGACCCGGTTTTTCCCCATTATTCACTGCTCGATCGTCGGGCCAGGGCACGCGAAATGTACGATCCCATCGAGGAAATCGTGGAGGCAGCCGAGTGAGCGATCGGTCGTTGCACACCGCCTCCAAGAGCATTCCCCCCATCACCAGGCCGCAGCGATTGAGTTATGGCTTCGGTGCGGTCGCCAATGGCATCAAGAACGCCGCCTTTTCGACCTATCTGCTGCTCTTCTACAACCAGGTGCTCGGCGTGCCCGCATCGATCGTCTCCACGGCGATCGCGCTGACCCTACTGGTCGATGCGTTCGCCGATCCGTTCATCGGGCGATGGTCGGACATGACCCGCTCGCGCATCGGTCGCCGGCACCCCTTCATCCTCGGATCGGCGCTGCCGACGGCGTTCTTCTTCATTCTCGCCTGGTTTCCGCCGGCCGGGCTGACCGATCTGCAGATGGGTTTCTGGATTTTCGCCATCGCCTCGCTGACGCGGACCTCGATCAGCGCCTTCGAGATTCCGTCCAGCGCGATGAATCCGGAACTGACCGACGATTACGCCGCGCGAACCAGGCTGTTCGGATTGCGCTACTGGTTCGGATATGCGGGCACTTTCGGCTTCACCGCTTTCAGCCTGGCGGTCTTCTTCGTCGCGACGCCGGAGATCTCGCGCGGCCAGCTCAATCCCGAAGGCTATGTGAAATTCGCCTTTTTGGGCGGTGCTCTGATCTTCACCGCGATCCTGGTGTGCGGGCTGGGCACTTTGAAACGGGTGCCATACCTGCGCCAGCGCACCGCACCGGGCGAGGGCGCGGTGCCGGAATCGCATCTGCGCGAAATGGGGCGAGCGTTTCGCAATCGCGGCTTTCTGGCCATATTCGGCTTCGGCGTGTTCAAATACACCGCGATCGGGCTTTATGCCGCGACCACGCTGTATTTCGGCACCTATGTGTTCAAGCTGCAGGCCGATCAGCTGGCCCTGCTGACGATCGACAGCCTCGTCGCCGCTACCATCGCCGCGCCGTTGGCATCGCGCTTCTCCGCATGGCTCGGCAAGCGCAACACCTCGATGGTGATGGCCCTGATGGGCATCACGCTGGGCCTTTCGCCGCTGGTCCTGACATTGCTGGGTGCATTCTTCCCGCCGGGTCACCCGCTGTTGCTGCCGACGCTGTTCGTGATCGGAGCGGTTTATGGCGCGATGATCGCCATATCGCTGATCAACACTTCCTCGATGTTGGCCGATGTGGTGGAGGACCATGCGGTGCGGACCGGCCAGCACACCGCGGGGGTATTTTTCGCGGCCTCCAGCTTCATGCAGCAATGTTCGACCGGTCTGGGCATTCTTGTGGCCGGTATAGTGCTGGAATTGTCGGAATTTCCGGCGAACCTCGATCCGGATCTGGTCACCGAGGCGATGCAGCAGAGCCTGCTGATCCATTATATTCCCGCTTCTTTCGGACTGTGGACCATCGGCGCACTGTTCCTGCTGTTTTACCCGATCACCGAGGCGAGCCACCGCGACAACATCGACCGATTGCGGGCGCGCGAGGCCGAAGCCCGAGAACAGACGATCCGCGACGGCGCGTTCGGATCGCCGGCCCGCTGAGGCTGCAGCGATATCGACCACACCCCTTGAACGCAGATGCCACGAAGGGCTCGATCTGGACGAATTGGCCCATCTGGCTCAATGAGGTCCGCATGGTTTTCAATCGCGCCGCCCGGCGGCCGGAAACGCAAGGAGAAGAGGTATGGCTACCCAGCCACAGATCGAACCCCACGGCGGGGATGAGGCATTCCGCGAGGAAGTGCGCCAGTTTCTCGCCGAGAATTTCCCGCCCGAACTCAAGGGCAAGGGCAATGCGCTCGCTTCCGTCGAAGGCTCCGCCGACGAAAGCCCGGCGCAGGAGAGCTGGCGCAAGGCGGTAGGCGAGCGGGGCTGGGGAACTCCGACCTGGCCCAGGGAATACGGCGGCGGCGGCTTGTCGCGCAAGCAGGCGGCCATTCTCAACGAGGAAATGGCCAAGGTCGGCGCCTTCAACCCGATCGGCGGCATGGGCGTGATGATGTTCGGCCCCACGCTGCTCGAATATGGCAGCGAGGAGCAAAAGCACGAGCATATCCCGCCGATCTGCCGCGGCGAGATTCGCTGGTGCCAGGGTTATAGCGAACCCAATGCCGGGTCCGATCTGGCGAACCTGCAGACCATGGCCGAAGACAAGGGCGACCATTACCTCGTCAACGGCCAGAAGACCTGGACCAGCGGCGGCCAATGGGCGGACAAGTGCTTCTGCCTCGTGCGCACCGATCGCAGCGACAAGCACAAGGGCATCAGCTTCCTCCTGATCGACATGGATGCGCCCGGCGTCGAGGTCCGTCCGATCCAGATGATCAGCGGCATGAGCCCGTTCTGCGAAACCTTCTTCACCGATGTGAAGGTGCCCAAGGACAATCTTGTCGGCAAGGAAGGCGAAGGCTGGACCATCGGCAAGCGCTTGCTCCAGCACGAACGCACCAATCTGTCGGGCGGCGGAAGCATGGCCCGGCTGATGGGTGCAAGCCTTGCCGACATCGCCAAAAAGTATGTCGAGACCGATGCCGACGGGCAGATCGCCGACAAGGTGCTGCGCGACCGGATCGCGGATTTCGAGATCCGCTGGGGCGCCTTTCTGCTCACCGCACGTCGCGCCACCGAGGAAAGCAAGGCCGGCGGCGTGTCCGAGATCAGCTCGGTGCTCAAGAAGCTGGGCACCAAGCTGGGGCAGGAACGCGCCGAGCTGATGATCGAGATCATGGGGCTGCAGGGTCTGGGTTGGGAAGGCGAAGGCTTTTCCGAAGCCGAGCTGTCGGGCGTGCGCGCCTGGCTCTTCGGCAAGGCCACCACGATCTACGGCGGTTCGACCGAGATCCAGAACAACATCATCGCCAAGCGTGTGCTTGGCATGCTCGATCACCAGTAAGAAAGAGAGAACAGGAACATGGCGGTTCTCAACGAAGAACAGGAAATGCTGCGCGACATGGCGCGCGAGTGGACGTCCAACGAAAGCCCGGTCACCGAATTTCGCAAGGTGCGCGCCGGGGGCTCGGACGAGGCGTTCGACCGCAAGGCCTATGCCACCATGGCCGAAATGGGCTGGGTCGGCGTGATAATTCCCGAAGCCCAAGGCGGCTCCGATTTCGGCTGGCTCTCGGCCGGGCTGGTGGTCGAGGAACTGGGCAAGACGCTGACGGCCAGCCCGCTGGTGGCGAGCACGGTCGCCGCCGCGGCGATCCTGCTGGGCGGCAGCCAGGAGCAGCAGGCGAAGTGGCTGCCGGGGCTCGCGAGCGGCGAAATCATCGGCACGCTTGCGGTCGACGAAGGGCCGCGGCACGATCCTGCGAAGCTGGAAACCACGGTGTCGGGCGGCAAGCTGTCGGGCACCAAGGCCTTCGTCCCCGAGGCGCATGGCGCCGATCTGTTCGTGGTCGCGGGGAAGGACGGGCTTTATCTGGTCGAAAAGGGCGAGGGGGTTGCGCTCTCGACCCGCAAGCTGACCGATCAGCGCAGCCATGCCGAAGTGCGCTTCGATGGCGCTGCGGCGGACAGGCTGGCGGGCGGCGGCGACAGCCTGCTGGACGATGTGCTCGACCGGGCGCGGATCCTTACAGCCTGCGAGATGCTCGGCATGGCGCAGGCGGTGTTCGACACCACGCTGGACTACCTCAAGCAGCGCGTGCAGTTCAATCAGGTGCTCGCGACCTTCCAGGCGCTGCAGCATCGCATGGCCGATCTGTTCGGCGATCTGGCGATGATGCGTTCGGCGGTCGAAGGCGGCTTGCAGGCGCTCGACAGCGGGTTCGGGGTGGCCCGGGCGGCGACCATCGCCAAGGCGGAAGCCAATCGCGTTCTCCACACAGTCACCCGCGAAGGCGTCCAGCTGCACGGCGGCATGGGGATGACCGACGAATACGACGTCGGCTTCTATCTCAAGCGCGCCCGCGTGCTGGAAGCCAGCTTCGGCAGCACATCCTTCCTCAAGAACCGCTTCGCGACCATAGTCGGCTATTGAGGATTTGGAGCCGTTCGGGGGTTCCGAGGGGCTGAATGTACCGGCCAGCGCGCGCACCCGCGCGCTGGCCGATCATGCGCGCTTCGTCGATGAGAACCTGAAGCGCAATTTTCGCGCGAACTTCATCCATGGCGTGCTGGGGATGACGGGGTTCCGCCTGATCTACGCCCCCACCATCATCCCGGCCTATCTGATCATGCTCACCGGCAGCACTGCGGCGGTTGGGCTGGGCGCGGCGCTGCTGCAATTGGGGGCGACGATCAGCCCGATCGCCAGCGGCTCGCGGATCGAGCATCGCAGCCACATCCTGCCCTACGCCATCCGGGTTGGCTCGATGATGCGGCTTATGATCCTGGGGTTGGCGCTGGCGGCCTGGTTCCTGACCGGCAATGCGCTGCTGGTGGCGACCTTCGCCTGTTTCCTGCTGCTCGGCTTTTTCACGGGCGCGCAGCGGGTCGCCTTCCAGATGCTGATGAGCAAGCTCATCCCGATCCGCAAACGCGGGCGCTTGCAGGGCTATCGCAACTTCGCCGGCGGCCTGATCGCGGCGGTGCTTGCCTATGCCGCGGGCAATTATTTCATCGCCGATGCGTGGCTGGGCAACGGCTATGCGACCACTTTCCTGTTCGCCTTCCTGCTGACCAGCGCCGGGCTGGTGGTGCTCAAGACCATGATCCGGGAACCCCCGGCGCCGGTGTCCCGTCCGCAAATGCCGATGTTCGAGCGGCTGCGGCAATTTCCGGAGCTGCTGGAGGACCGCAGCTTCGCCAATTTCCTCGTGGTGCAGAGCCTCGCCACCTTCGCCCGGGTCGGCGGACCGTTCTGGACCGTCTATGCCGGATCGGTGCTGGGGCTGGATGGCGCTCTGATCGGCGGTCTCAGCTTCGTTTTCCTCGGCTCCGATACGGTCTCCAACGTGATCTGGGGACCGATGGGCGACCGCTATGGCTTCAAGCGCGTGTACGCGGGGGCGCTGGCCTGCAGCATCGCCGGCGTGCTGTGCCTGGTTTTCGGCAGCAGCGCGCCGCCGATCTATGCGGCCTTCGTGCTGCTGGGCGTGGGCGGATCGGGCTGGATGCTCGCCTCGACCACGATGGTGCTCGAATTCGGGCAGCAGCAGGACACGCCGATGCGGCTGGCCTTCGTCACCACTGTCGAGGGCGCCATCGCTGCTGCGGGACCGGTGCTCGCGGGCGTGCTGGTGGCGTTTTACGGCTTCGCGCCGTTGTTCGCGATCGTGCTGGGGGCGGTAAGCCTGTCGCTTGTGCTGCTCATCCTGCGCGTACGCGAGCCGCGCGAGGCGGACTGATCAGGTCCGCTCTTCGACCGGAGCGAGCAGGCCGCTGGTAAGCGTCGTGGCGTAGGTCTCGATCGCGCCGGCTGGATCGCCGAACCGCGCGGCCCAATTGCGGGCTTCGTAGGCCCCGTTGAGTGTCGACATGATCACCTGGCTGGCGACCAGCGGATCGATCGGCCGGACCGAACCATCGGCGATGCCGTCGATCAGGAACCCCGCGAAGCGGCGCGCCAGCCGGTTGGACCGGGTGACCACATCTGCCTTCTGCTCGCTGTCCAGCGCCTGCAGCGCTGTCGTCCGCAGCAGCGGCATGGCGTCGAAAAATTGGAGGTCGAGCAGTTCGGCCAGGGTGCCGCTCAGCCGGGTCCAATAGTCGCCTTCGCTATGCTGCCCCGCCATCTGCACGGCGGAGAGCCGGTCGTAGCTGCGCTGAAAGCAGGCGAGGACCAGCTCGTCCTTGCCCTCGTGATGGTGATAGAAACTGCCCTTCGTGACATTGAGAACCTCGGCGATGCGATTGACCGAGGCGCCGCGATAGCCGCGCTCGTTGATCATCACCGTCGCAGCGCGGAGGAATTCGTCGTTCTGGCTCGGCAGCGAGCCGGTGTCCGAGCGCCATCCGGTGTCGGCCAGCCCGGGCGGCTGCCAGCGGCCCACCGCGCTCGGCAAGCCATTGGCGAGGATGTCGAACAAGCGTTCCTCGACCCTGGGGAAATCGAGATAGGAATAGCGGAGCGACCAGACCGGCCACCACATCATCGCCTCGAGCAGCACATAGGTACGCGCCGCAAAGACGGTCCGCTCATGGTGCGACCTCGGCTCACCGAAGAACGCCCGGACGGTGTCTACCATTTGCCGATAGCGCGTGAGCAGAGGTCCCCGAGCCTCCACGTCGAGGGTACGAATCTCCGAGAGCGAGGTTATCAGCCCGCTCTCGCCGCGCCGGATACGCCCCCGCAATGCGACGTGCAGCGCGATGTACTTGCGCAGGCATGCGGCCGGATCGCCTTGCGCCAGCGCCTCGCTCGCCATGTCCTCGAGCCGCTGGAGCGTCTCTTCATAAACCGCGACCGCCAGCCTGTCCTTGCGCGGAAAGTAGTAGGTCACGCTGGTCGCATTGAGCCCGATAGCGCGCGCCACGCCGGAGAGGGTGGTCGCCTGAAGACCGACCTCGTTGATCGAGCGCGACGCGGCATGGATGACCGCCTGACGCTTCTCGCCGAAACGCTTGGTCTCCTTGCCCGTGTCTGCCCCCTTCTTTGCCCCCGCGTTTGCCATTTGCCCCCCTTTTCGCCGGCTTTACATCAGCAATTGCAAACCTGCCAAGCGTCGGCGAGATTAGTTCTGAAACAGCGCCAGCAAGTCCTTCTTCAGGATCTTGCCGTTGGCGTTGCGCGGCAATGTTTCGGCGCAAAAGGCGATGCGCACAGGGACCTTGAATTTCGCCAGCCGTTCGGCGACCCATTGCTGCAACTCCGCCTCGTCGGCGTGGCTGCCGGGGGCGAGATGGACGACGGCGGCGGGTTCCTCGCCCAATTGCTGGTGCGGGAGCCCGATCAGCGCGGCGTCGGTCACGGCAGGATGGTCGTAGAGCGCGTTCTCTACCTCGGAGGAATAGATGTTCTCGCCGCCGCGGATGATCATGTCCTTGGCGCGGTCGGCGATGTAGCAGAAGCCTTCCTCGTCCAGCCGCGCGAGGTCGCCGGTCCTGACCCAGCCGTCGATGAAGGTCTCCGCCGTCGCCTCGGGATTGCGCCAGTAGCCTTTCACCACCATCGGACCTCTGGCCCACAATTCGCCGATCTCGCCCACGCCCAACTCGCGCGTGCCATCCTCGCTCATGATCTTGAGATCGGCGACCGCGACGGGCGGGCCGCAGCTGTCCGGACGGTTGAGATAATCCTCGCTGGAATGGCCGGTCACGGTGGCCATGGTCTCGGTCATGCCCCAGCCATTGCCGGGAAGCGCGCCGAAGACTTCGCGGATCTTGCGCACGAGCTCGGGAGCGGAGGGCGCGCCGCCGTAGCCGATCGCTTCGAGGCTGGAGAGGTCGTAATTCTTGCGCTCGGGATGCTCGATCAATTGCCAGGCGATGGTCGGCACGCCGCCGGTGGAGTTGACCTTCTCGCGCTCGATGATCCCGAACGCTTCGACGGGATCCCAGCGATGCATGAAGATCAGCGTGTTGCCCGCCGCAATATTGCCCATCAGTCCGGCCGAACAGGCGGTGACGTGAAACAGCGGGATGACGTTCAGGCCGGTCTTGGGCACGGGGTCGGGCAGCGTCTCGCCGCGCCGCAACACGGCGCAGGCCGCATTGAAACCGCTGGAGAGGACATTGCTGCACAGATTGCGATGCGTGCCCAGCGCGCCCTTGGGCTTGCCGGTGGTGCCGCTGGTGTAGAAGATCGTCGCGTCGTCGTCGGGTGCGATGGCCACATCGGGCAGGGTAGCCGAAGGAAGCTCGGCATAAGTCGGCGGGGTGCCGATGACGTTCTCGAGCCGCTTCGCCCCCTCGGGTTCGCCATCGCAGCGCGAGACGAACACCGTGTTCAGCTCGGGGCATTCGTCCCGAAGGGGAAGGATGCGGTCCCAGCGCTCGGCGTCGCAGACCAGCAGGCTGGTGCCCGAATTGGCCAGTCCATAGGCGAGTTCGGGTCCGGTCCACCAGGCATTGAGCGGGACGCAGATCGCGCCGATGGCGGTCGCGGCGAAGAAAACCACCGGCCATTCGGGAAGGTTGCGCATCGCCAGCGCGACGCGGTCCCCCTTCTTTATTCCGCAGGCCTGGAATTCATGAGCCAGCGCCGCGACGGCGCGAAACCACGCATCGTAGGTGACGCGCTCGTCCTCGTAGATGGTGAATTCGCGTTGCCCGTGCGTCTGGCCATGCAGTGCGATCGCCCGCAGGCTTGGCGGTGCGTTTTTCCACACCCGCGTCGGCACGCCGCGGATGTCGATCGTTTCCATCTCGAACCGCTGACCGGGGGCAGTCAGCAGGGCGGTGCATTCGTCGCGGCTACGCGCCGGCCACCCGGGTGGCGGCGCCCAGTCGATCGCGGCCGCAAGATTCTGTGCTTTGGTTGCCATGATAAAAGTTCCTCGAACGGCGCTTCAGGCCGTGATTCTCGATTTTGTCGCGATTAAGGCAGAAGCTCCGCGCGGTTGCAAGCACGAAACCGCTCGTGTCTAAAACCAGGGTATGAGGGTTCAAACGCCGACAAAAACAGGTATTCTGCACGGGCGGAATACCAGGTATGGACCTCGGACAGGGCGCAGAGGAGCAGGATGATGGAATTGGGCAAGCCGCACAAACTCGGGTTCGACGGCGCGCGGCTGGCGCGGATCGATGCGTTTCTGAAAGAGGCCTATCTCGACACCGGGCGGCTCAAGAACACGCAGATCCTCGTCGCGCGCGACGGACAACCGGTGCATTATGGCCATGGCGGGACCTTGCGCGACGACGGTATTGCGATGCGCGAGGATGCGCTGTTCCGCATCGCCAGCATGTCCAAGCCGATCACCTCGATCGCCTTCATGCAACTGGTCGAACAGTGCAAGGTGGCGCTGGACGATCCGGTATCTCGCGTGCTCCCGGAATTCGCCGAACTGGGCGCCTATGCCGGCGGCGGAGGATCGTTGCCCTTCGCACCGGCGAAGCGCGGCCGCCCGATGCGCTTTGTCGATCTGATGAACCATATGTCCGGTCTCACCTACGGGTTCCAGAACCGCAGCAGCGTGGATGCCGCCTATCGCGATGCCCGGGTCGACATCTCGCGCAATGCGATCACTTCGGACGAATACATCGGCACGCTGGCGCGTATCCCGCTGGAGTTCGAACCGGGCGCGCAATGGAACTATTCGGTCGCGACCGATGTGCTGGGGGTCTGCGTCGAACGCCTCTCGGGGATGCCGCTCGGCGACTTTTTCGCGAAGCACATCTTCGAGCCGCTCGGCATGGTCGACACCGGCTTTCATGTTCCGTCCGCGAAGGCGGATCGGCTGGCCGATTGCTACGGCTATCGCCCCGGCAAGCCGCCGCGCCTGATCGACAAGGGCGCCGAAAGCCGGCTGGTCGAGCCTGCCAAGTTCCAGTCGGGCGGCGGGGGACTGATCGGCACGATCGCCGACTATCACCGCTTCTGCTCGATGCTGTTGGGCCGCGGTGCGCTCGATGGCGTGCGGATCGTCAGCCCCAAGACGCTCGACCTGATGACCACCAACCATTTGCCCGGCGGTGCGGACCTGACGCAGATGAGCCAGAGCCTGTTCAGCGAGGCGAACAACGCCGGTACCGGCTTCGGGCTCGGCTTCGCCATGGTGATCGATCCGGCGAAAACGCTGATGCCCGCCACCAAGGGCGAATATTACTGGGGCGGAGCTTACTCCACCGCCTTCTTCGTCGACCCGGTAGAGCGGATCACCATGGTCTTCATGACCCAGCTCTACCCCTCCTCGACCTATCCGATCCGCCGACAGCTCAAGACGCTGATCTACTCGGCCCTCACCGACAGCCACGCATAAAGGAGACAGATTATGTCATCACCGATCTCGACCAGCAGACAGGGCGACATTCTCGTCGTCACCTCCGACAATCCGCCCGTGAACGCGCTGGGCCAGGCGGTACGAGAGGGCCTCAAGGCCGCGATCGAACAAGCCGCCGCCGACGATGCAATCAAGGCGATCGTGATCCGCTGCGAGGGGCGGACATTCTTCGCCGGAGCCGACATCACCGAATTCGGCAAGCCGTCCCAAGGTCCGAGCCTGCCCGAGGTCTGCGCTGCCATCGAGGCAAGCGACAAGCCGGTCGTCGCGGCGATCCACGGCACGGCGCTGGGCGGCGGCTGCGAAATCGCGCTGGCCTGCCATTACCGCGTCGCAGTGCCGAGCGCCAAGCTCGGCCTGCCCGAGGTGAAGCTGGGGCTGATCCCGGGCGCGGCCGGAACGCAGCGTCTGCCCCGGCTGGTCGGAGCCGAAGCGGCGCTGCCGCTGGTCGTCATCGGCAATCCCGTTTCGGCCAAACAGGCACAGAAGATCGGACTGGTCGATACCCTGCTGGACGAAGCCGATCTGGCTGGCGGGGCCGCGACATTCGCAAAGTCGCAGATCGGCAAACCCGTGCCGCGCACTTCGGAAATGAACAACAATCGCGACGGCGTCGCCAATCCCGACATCTTCGACGAGTTTCGTGCGAAGAATGGCCGCAAGCTGCGCGGCTTCGATGCACCCAATGCCGGGATCGAGGCGGTCAGGGCGGCGGGGGAGCTGTCCTTCGCCGAGGGTGTGAAGAAGGAACGGGCGCTGTTCTCGAAGCTGATGACCGGGACGCAATCGGCCGCCATGCGCCACTATTTCTTCGCCGAACGGGCTGCCAACAAGATCGACGATCTGGCCGCCGACACCAAGCCGATTCCTATCGAGAAGGTCGGCATCATCGGCGCCGGCACCATGGGCGGCGGGATCGCGATGAACTTCCTCTCGGCGGGGATTCCGGTCACCATCCTCGAGATGAAGCAGGACGCGCTCGACCGCGGCACCGCCACGATCCGCAAGAATTACGAGAACACCGCCAAGCGCGGCCGCTTGAGCCCCGAGCAGGTCGAGAGCGTCATGGGTCTGCTGACGCCGACGCTGGAATATGGCGAACTAGCCGAGTGCGATCTGGTGATCGAAGCGGTCTACGAGAACATGGACGTGAAGAAGGAGGTGTTCCGCACCCTCGACGAGACGGTGAAGCAGGGTGCGATCCTCGCATCCAACACCAGCTATCTCGATATCGACGAGATCGCGACCGCCACGAAGCGACCGGGCTATGTGGTCGGGCTGCATTTCTTCTCGCCCGCCAATGTGATGAAGCTGCTCGAAGTGGTGCGCGGCGCCAAGACCCGCGACGACGTGCTGGCCACCGCGATGAAGCTGTCCAAGGCGATCGGCAAGGTCGCCGCGGTGTCGGGCGTGTGTCCGGGCTTCATCGGCAACCGCATGCTGTCCAAGCGCCAGGAACAGGCCAACCAGCTGATCATGGAAGGCGCGAATTACTGGGAGGTGGACGATGTGCTGCTCGAATTCGGCTTCCCGATGGGGCCGTTCCAGATGGGCGATCTGGCGGGGATCGACATCGGCTGGCACCGCGATCCATCGAAGGTCACGACAGTCCGCGAAGCCCTGTGCGCGGTTGGCCGGTTCGGCCAGAAGGCGGGGAAGGGCTTCTATGATTACGACGAGGCCCGGCAGCGGACGCCCTCGGACGAGGTCAAGCAGATCATCGCCGATTTCGCCACCCGAAGCGGGACGCCGCAGCGCGATGTTTCCAAGCAGGAGATCGAGGAGCGGCTGCTCTATCCGATGGTGAACGAGGGCGCGAAGATCCTTGAAGAGGGCATGGCGCAGCGCGCCAGCGACATCGATGTCGTATGGATCAACGGCTATGGCTGGCCGCTCTACACCGGCGGTCCGATGTTCTGGGCCGACACGATCGGGCTCGATACCGTCGTCTCCGGGCTCGAGAGGTACGGACTGCCGGTCTGCGACTACCTGCGCAGCACGGCCGAGGCGGGCAAGACCTTCAACTGATCGGCACAGAGGGTTCCGGGCATGGGCGATCGTCGCGATCGTCCACCTCGGGCATTTCCGACGGGAAACCGGCAAGACTAATCAGGGGGCGAGCAATCGAAAATCTGGAAACGATACTGACCGTGGCGCCCGCGGGTGAAGGGCGCTGGACCGGATTGGCTGGGCCGGCGATGGGGCCGCGGCTGTTCGGCGGGCAAGCCATCGCGCAAGGTTTGATGGCGGCCTGCGCCGAAGAGGAGGGGGCGCGGCTGCCGCATTCGCTCCACGCCTATTTCCTCAAGCCGGGCTCGCGCGAGGACGCGGTCGAATATCGGGTCACGACCCTGTCGCAAGGACGCAGTTTCGCCACCCGCCGGGTCGAGGCGGTTCAGGCGGATACCGTGATCTGCGCAATGATCGCCTCGTTTCACGCGCCCGAGTCCGGTTTCTCGCATCAGGCCGAGGCGCCCTTCGCGCTCGACATCGACGCTGCGCTCGAAAATCTGGCGAGCTGGAACGCGCACAATTCCGGCGCAGCCAATTCCTCGCTGATCGAGCGGCTGCAGAAACGGCCCATCGAGATCGTGCCGCTAGATCCCGGCGCGCTGTTCGGCGCCAAACCGCGCGAGCCCCGCACCGGCGTGTGGATGCGGATGCGCGAGCCGACCGGCGCCGGACCAGCCATGCAACGGGCCTTGGTCTCGTATGCGTCCGACATGATGTTCCTGCGCAATGCGATGCTCCCGCACGCGATCCGGCCGGGCAGCGACTCGGTGCAGGCGACCTCGCTCGATCATGCCATCTGGTTTCACGAGACGCCCGATTTCGACCGCTGGCACCTGTTCGCCACCGAAAGCCCCTGGGCCGGTCACGGGCGCGGGCTGAACCGCGGGTTCTTCTTCTCGCAGGAAGGCCGGCTGGTCGCTACGGTCAGCCAGGAAAGTCTGATGCGGCCAAAGGGCGAAGCGCTCGATCGTGTCGGCAAGACGAGCCAACCAAAAACCGCTTGAGAGGAGAACGAACAATGTCCCTATTCGACCTGACCGGAAAGGTCGCGATCGTCACCGGATCGAGCCGCGGGATCGGCAAGGCCATCGCCGAGGAGCTGGCCGCGCATGGCGCGCGGGTGGTGATTTCCAGCCGCAAGCAGGACGCCTGCGAGGAAGTCGCCGCGACGATCAATGCCGAGCACGGTGCCGGGAGCGCGGTCGCCATCGCGGCTAGCATCTCGGACAAGGAACAGCTTGCCGATCTTTTCGCCCGAACCAAGGAGCAGCTCGGCCCGGTCGATATCCTCGTCTGCAATGCCGCCTCCAATCCCTATTACGGCTCGATGGACGGGATCGAGGACGAGCAGTTCCGCAAGGTGCTCGACAACAACATCCTCTCGAACCACTGGCTGATGCAGCTCGCCTTGCCGGACATGCGCGAAAAGGGCGACGGGGCGATCGTGGTGATCAGCTCGATCGGGGGCCTGCGCGGCTCGGCCACCATCGGCGCCTACAATGTCTCCAAGGCCGCCGATTTCCAGCTGGTGCGCAACTACGCGGTCGAGAACGGGCAACACGGCGTACGGATTAACGCCATCGCTCCCGGTTTGGTGAAGACCGATTTCGCGCGCGCCCTGTGGGAGAACCCCAAGGCGCTGCAGGCGACCGAGGCCGCGCTGCCGATGCGGCGGATCGGCGAGCCGCGCGATATCGCGGGCGCCGCCGTATATCTGTCCTCGCCCGCAGCCCGCTGGACCACCGGGCAGATGGTCGTGGTCGATGGCGGCGCGACGATATGAGCGCGCCAGCCAGCGAACAAGCCAGCGAACAAGCCAGCGGGCGGCTGTCGGGCAAGGTTGGGGTCGTAACCGGAGCGGGCTCGGGCATCGGTCGCGCCAGCGCGCTCCTCTTCGCGGGCGAGGGCGCGAGACTGGTGCTGTTCGACCGGACCGAGGAGGTTTACCGCACCGTCGCTGCGGTCGAAGAGGCGGGCGGGAAAGCGATCGCCATGATCGGCGATGCCGGCGACGAGGCCGATGTTGCGGCTGCGGTCGCCCGCGCCGGCGAGACATACGGCAGGCTCGATATCTTCTTCGCCAATGCCGGGATCACCGGCGGGGTGCGCGGCGGGTTCTTCGATGCGACGCCGCAGGTCTGGGAAGAGGTTCTGCGGGTCAATCTGATCGGCCCCTTCCTGGCGATCAAGCACGCCGCGCCGGCGATCCGCGATGGCGGCGGCGGGGCGATCCTGTGCACCGCCTCGGTCGCCGGTCTGCGCTCGGGCGCGGGACCGGCGCAATATTCCGCCAGCAAGGCGGGCGTCATCAATCTGGTGCAGACTGCGGCGCAGCAGCTTGCCGGGACCGGTGTGCGCGTCAACGCCGTCTTGCCCGGGCTGACCGAGACCGGCATGACCCAACCGCTGTTCGACGGCGCGCGCGCGGTGGGCAAGGAGCACAAGATCGGCCAGCTCAACCCGCTGCTGCGAGGGGGCCGGCCCGAAGAGATCGCTGAGGCGGCGCTGTTCCTGGTCAGCGATGCCGCCAGCTACGTCAACGGCCAGGCGCTGGCGGTCGACGGCGGCTTGTCGTCCTCGCATCCCACCGCGCGGCCCCCGGGAGATGCGAGCCGTCCCACCTCCTGAAGGTAAACGGAACTGGTGCTATGGCGATCTCGATGGCTGCGCGATCACGCCTTCGTTCAGCCGTGCGTGGTGCCGGTCAGCAAACCTGCCAGAACGGCGGGCCGCAATCGCTTGGCCGTGACAATCGGCACAGCAACTTCCCGTCGCACCACATTTCGGCTTGCGAAGCCTGAACGAGGCTTGCCGCCATTTCCAACGCGGCGCCGATCTCAATCGCCTCGAACTCGACGATGCCGGGTTCCCGCCTGTACCGCTCTTCGACAACAATCTTGAACTGTCGCATCGGAATTGCCCCCTACAGGCCCGATACGCAATATTGTCCAAGGCTCATCGATTCGCGACAACATATGTAAGAAGCGTCTCGATACTATCCATTAGCCCTGCGATATCCCCCACCACGGGACGGCCGATGGAAGATTGTTGCGCCGAGACAAAATAAATTCATGTCAATATTGGATCCGTTCGGTCGGCGGATGCGTTCAACCTGTGCACCGCGGAGGGGCTCGCTCCACCGCACAGACAACGTGAACAGTTCGAAAGTCTCGATCTATGCCAATCCGCTGGAAGCCGCCCATTGCTCCCGTCATCGTCCTGCACAGTCCGGCCATTGATACCCCTCTTCCAAGCGGCAGCGGGGCTCGCGCGAGGATCGTACAATGAGCGTCGCCGTGATGAGCGTCCCGCCAACGCGGGAGGCCGAGATGCGCGAGCGCCTCGAAGCCTTCATCGAGCGCACCGAATATCCTTGCGTCGGAGCCAAATCGACGCTGGCGCGCGGGACGTTGAAGATGCTGTTCGCCAAGAACATGGCGAGCGGCTGGGACGATCTTCGGATCCACGATGCGCTGCTCGATTGGGCGGAGCGCTATCGCGACGACCGCAGCTATCTGCGCAGCCTCGCGGTGGTGTTCGAGGGTCCGGTCGATGCCGACGAGGAGGCGTTCGAGAAGCGGCTGTGGGAGCGGCTGCAATCGCTCGCCGACAAGGACGATTGGCTCTCGCAGCCCTATGACGACAGCGTCAGCCCCGATCCGTCCGATCCGCATTTCTCGTTGAGTTTCGGCGGCGAAGCCTTCTTCGTGGTGGGCCTGCATCCCAACGCCTCGCGCCCGGCGCGGCGGTTCGCCTATCCGACGCTGGTGTTCAATCTGCACGACCAGTTCGAGCAGCTGCGCGAGCAGGGCCGCTACGAGCGGATGCGCGAGGCCATTCTCGAGCGCGACAGCAAATTCGCCGGTTCGCTCAATCCGATGCTCGCCCGCCATGGCGAGACCAGCGAGGCGCGGCAATACAGCGGGCGGGCGGTGGCGCCCGACTGGACCTGCCCCTTCAGCGACAAGCGCAGCCAGTCCAAGGAAACCGGCGAGGGAGCGGGCCAGTGAACGAGCCAGTCAACCGCATCGAACCGCGCAGCGGCGTCGCGCTCGAGCTCGCCAAGGGCGAGACCCTGATCGTGAGCGATCCGGACGGCGGGCAGGTTTCGGATCTGGTCTGCTATGGCGCGGACGATGTCGGCGAGGTGATCTCCAACGGGCGGACCTTCGATTACGAGGAAACGATCGCGCTGACCGCAGGCAACCGCTTGTGGTCCAACCGCTCCAACCCGATGCTGACGATCGTCGAGGACACGGTCGGCAAGCATGATTTCCTGCTCACTCCCTGCAGCGTGGATACCTTCCGCCATTTCTATCCCGACAAGCCGGAGCATCGCGGATGTTTCGGCAATCTGCAGGCGGCCCTGGAGCCCTACGGGATCGGGCCCGATGCGATCCCTACCGCGTTCAACCTGTTCATGAACGTGCCGGTGGACGGGCGGTCCGGCGGCATCGAAGTCAAGCCGCCGCTGAGCAGGCCGGGCGACCGGATCGCGATGCGCGCCGAGATGGATATGATCGTCGGGCTAACCGCCTGTTCGGCCTATGCTTCGAACGGCGGGAGCTTCAAGCCGATCGACTACGCCGTCCAGCCGGCCTGATTCACCGTCTTTTCTAGGCCCAATTGTCCTGCAGCTTGAGCGCGCCGCGGCCGTAGAGATAGCTCGCATCGAAGTGGGCATAGCCTTTGAGCGCGTCCCAATCGTCGGTGTAGAGGTCGCCGCGGCGGATCTCGCCGATCCCCAGCTCGCGCAATTTGCCGACCGCGCGATTGGCATGGATCGCGCTGACCCCGCACATGTCGGCCAGATCGATCTGGGTGAAGGGAGTCCGCAGCGCACGCGGGATCTGGCGGCCGACCAACTCGAGCCGCTCGTGCAGCTCGGCGTAGAGATGCGCGATCCGGCGCGGCGCATCGAGTTGTTCGAGCGTCTGGATCCACTTGCGATGGATCGCCGCATCGAGCAGCGTCGCAAACCACATCGCGCGAGCGATATGCGGACGCTCTCCCATCACCTTCCGCAACCGCTCGTGCGGGACTACGCCCAGCTTAACCGCGCCGGCACTCACCAGCGTATGGTCGAGTTGCTTGAGCGCAAAACCATGCAGATCGATGAAGTCGCCCGGCACATGGAGGCCGACGATGAAACGGCGCTTCTCTGTTTCGATGGTGCGGAACACGAAGCCTTCGATCAGCAGCTGGCTCTTCTCGATCGGCTCGCCGCTTTCGACCAGTCGGACGCTGTCGCTGTGCTCTTCGACCTCTTCGACCATATCCTCGATACAGACCAGATCGTCGTGGCTGAGTTGTTCCCGGAGACGGCCGGCAAGAAACTCTCCGGTAAGGGGAAACGTCATTTCGGTCTTTCTGCCCACCCGAGATCTTGGCGCGATTAAGCAACCGATTGCGGATAGGTCCATTGACGAATGTTAGGATTTTCGGAATTTCTTGTGAAATTCAGCAGCCTTCGCGGCGAGCTTTTCTTCGGACGCGGGCAGGATGCGCCTTTGTGCCGCGGTACGACCGAACGATCGTCGGCCCGCGAGCAACCGGTCCGGAGCCAATCACCCTAGCCCTTCAGCCGACCGCGTTCGGCACCGCTGATGAACCCAGCAGCCGCCCCGATTTGCAACTTACGCGGATGCCATTCGCGGTGCCCGGGCCTCGTCGGCGGCAGCGCGTTCTTCGAGCCATTCGAGCGCCAGCGCGCTGCTGGCATAGGGCTGATCGGCTTGCAGGCGCGCTACCGCCAGTTCCGCTTCGCCCGGTTCGCGCAATTTGCGAAAGCCTGTGCGCTTGCGTTCGATCAGCCCCATCAGCCGGAACGCTCCAAGCCAGTTCTCCATCGTCGGTTCGCCCCATTTGTCCTCGAAAACCGCTGCATTGGCCAGGACGCCATCTAGACGATGCACCGGCGGGATCTGAATGTGGTGGTGCTGGTGATAGACTTTCGCTCCGCGCGCCCACCACAGCGGCACTCCCTTCTCGGCCAGGGTGCGGCCGAAATCGGCATCCTCGCCGCCATAGCCGAGATAGCGTTCGTCGAACCCGCCGAGCCTTTCAAAGATCGTCTTGGGTAGCGCGAAATTCAGCGACCAGAAGCTCCGGTAGTCGCCGCAGCGACCGACCATGCCGGGCGGCGGTCCAGCGCGTTCCGGATGTTTGACCGCCTCGCGCTCGAACCGGGCGTAGTCGATGCCCTCGTCGGTCGCGCCCTTGGGCAGGTAGCCGACTTCGCCCATCAGCACGCCGTCGTCGAGCGCGGCGGCCAACGCATAGTTCTCGATCAGGGTCGGGGAAGCGATGCAATCGGCATCGAGGAAGATCAGCAGATCGCCCGAAGCCTTGGCGGCGGCGGCGTTGCGGGCCTGCGCCCGCGAGATATTCCCGGACCCGAGTATCAGCTGCCTTGTCGGAAAGCCGGTGGCGGGAAGCTCGTAGCGCTGGTCCTGCATCACCGCGATCACCAGTTCGCCGGGCGGGCGGCGGCTGTGATTGAGGCCGCGCACCAAATTGGCCAGGAGATCCCCGCGGCCTTGCGCCAGCGTGCAGATCGAGGTTCTCATGCGACCGGCTCCTGCGACGCCATGGCGAGCCGGCTTGTCGTGCGAGCGACCGACCAAGCCAGGGGGGAGAGTAGGCACCGGAAATTCCTTCTATGTCTTCAGAAGGATAACGGCGACGGGCGGGTTGCGTCGTCAGAACAAATCTTTGTTTAGCAGCCTCGCGCGAAAGGTAGGGCTCGGCCTAAAGGAAGGGGCGAACCGACCGTAGATAAGTTTAGAGGAAAGTTTGCCCGAACCACCGGTTCAGCGCGCTTGCCGCAGCGCCGGGGTTTGCCTATCGGCAGCCAATGACCGAGACCCCTAGACCCGAAATCAGCAGGCACGCCGAGAAGCACGACCGCGCCGCTCGCAATTTCTACCCGGCCGAGGAGGAGGCGCAATTCTCCAAATCCCAGCCGCATTCCACCCCGCAGACGCTCGATCCGGCCTACGAACTGGCTTTTCAGGATCGCGATTTCCTGCTGCGCGAGGAACTGCGGCCGGTGCGATTCCAGCTGGAGCTGCTCAAGCCCGAAATGCTGCTCGACGAGGCCGGGGTGGGCTCGACGCTGGTGATGTACGGTTCGGCGCGCATCCCGCCGCCGCATTCGGTCGAGACGGCGCTCGCCGGCCTCGCCGATCTGCCCGAGCGCGACCAGCGTGTGGTGAAGAACCTCGTCGCCAAGGCGAAATATTACGACGAGGCCTACGAGCTGGCGCGGCTTGCGAGCGAAAAGGCGATCGTCGAGGACGGCAAGCGCCAGTTCGTGGTCTGCTCGGGCGGCGGACCCTCGATCATGGAAGCGGCCAACAAGGGCGCGCATGATGCCGGGGCGGACACCATCGGTCTCAACATCGTCCTGCCGCACGAGCAGGCGCCCAACAGCTACGTCACACCGCATCTGAGCTTCCAGTTCCACTATTTCGCGCTGCGCAAGATGCATTTCCTGCTGCGTGCGCGCGCGGTGGCGGTGTTTCCGGGCGGGTTCGGGACCTTCGACGAATTCTTCGAATTGCTCACCCTGATCCAGACGGGCAAGATGAAGCCCATGCCGATCCTGCTGTTCGGCAAGGAGTTCTGGACCCGCGTCATCGATTTTGAGGCGCTCGCCGACGAGGGGACGATCGGCCATAAGGACCTCGAACTGTTCCGCTGGTGCGAAACCGCGGACGAGGCCTGGGGCCACATCGCCGATTTCTACAAGTTCGAGATCTAGTCCAGCCGGCGCACGGCCTGGTGGCCGAGCGGACCATTGCCTTCGCCGAAACCGGGGGCGAGTTCGATCGCGCGATAGGTGAAGGCGCGCGCCAGGCGGATCGCAGCAGTGAGCGGCTGGCCGAAACCGAGCAGCGTCGCCAGCGCGGCCGACAGCGTGCAACCCGTGCCATGCGTATGCCGCGTCTCGATCCGTGCATGGCCGAAGCTGGCGAACTTGCCCGAGGGCGAGGCGATGTAGTCGAGCACTTCGGCGCCGTTGCCATGCCCGCCCTTGGCGAGAATCTGCACATCGTGGCGCTCGGCAAGCGCCATCGCCGCTTGCAGGATTGCTTCGGGGGTAGCGGGCTCGCTCCCTGAAAGCACTGCCAGTTCCGGCAGGTTCGGGGTCGCCAGCGTGGCGATCGCCAGCAGCCGGTCGAAGGCGGCGATGGTCTCGCCGTCGGCTAGTTCGGCGCCGCTGGTCGCGACCATCACCGGGTCGAACACCACCGGCCCGGCGAAGCCATCGAGGCGGTCGGCCACCGCATGCGCGATCGCGGGCGAACCGAGCATCCCGATCTTGATGGCATCGGCGCCGATGTCGGAGAGGCAGGATTCTATCTGCGCCAGCACCAGCTCGACGGGGAGGATTTCGACCGCCTGGACGCCGCGCGTGTTCTGCGCGGTAATCGCGGTGATTGCGGTCATGGCGTAGCCGCCCAGCAGGGCGATGGTCTTGATATCGGCCTGGATGCCGGCGCCGCCCGAGCTGTCGGAGCCGGCGATGGAAAGGACGCGTGCAGGCGGGCGGTCCATCTCAGGCGGCCCGGTGCTTGCGCTCGGTCGAGGGCGGATATCGCTCCTGCAGCGTTGTGGACCGCGTCGGGCGATCCATCAATTCGCCGCCGCAATTGGGGCAGACGTCGTCGAGCTTGTCGGCGCATGCCGCACAGAAGGTGCATTCCATGCTGCAGATGAAGCCGCCCGGCGCCTCCGCGGGAAGATCCGCGCCGCAGCGTTCGCAATCGGGGCGCATCTCGAGCATCAGGCGACCGCTCGCACCGCATCGCAGATGCTGTCGACGACGCGCTCGACCTGCGCGGCATCGTCGCCCTCGGCCATCACCCGGATCAGCGGCTCGGTGCCCGAAGCGCGGATGACCAGACGCCCCCTGCCGGCCAGTTCCGCCTCGCCATCGGCGATCGCTTTCCCGACGCTCTGCGCCTGCAGCGGCTCGCCGCCATCGTAGCGCACGTTCTTGAGCAATTGCGGCACCGGATCGAACAGGTGGAGCAGTTCGCTCGCCGGGCGGTTCGCGCGCACGAGGCTCGACAATACCCGCAGCGCGGCCACCGTGCCGTCGCCAGTCGTCGCATGATCGAGCAGGATCATGTGGCCCGATTGCTCGCCGCCGATATTGAAGCCGCCTTGCTTCATGCGCTCGAGCACATGGCGATCGCCGACCTTGGTCCGCTCCAGCGTCAGCCCGATGCCCGCGAGATAGCGTTCCAGCCCGAGGTTGGACATCACCGTGGCCACCACTCCGCCGCCCCGCAGCGTTCCCTTCTCCATCATCCGGGTGGCGATCAGCGCCATGATCTGATCGCCATCGACCGTGCGCCCTTTCTCGTCGATCAGAATGAGCCGGTCGGCATCGCCGTCCAGCGCGATGCCGATATCGGCGCCGGATTCGACCACCTTCGCCTTGATCGCATCGAGCGAGGTGGAACCGACCCCGTCGTTGATGTTGGTGCCGTTCGGCGTGACGCCGAGCGTGATGACTTCGGCACCCAGCTCCCAGATCGCCGAGGGCGCAACCTGATAGGCGGCGCCATGCGCGCAATCCACCACCACCTTGAGATCGTCGAAGCGGACGTCGGGACCGATCGATTGCTTGACTGCATGGATGTAGCGCCCGCGCGCGTCCTCGATCCGCCGGGCGCGGCCGATATCCTGCGGCTCGGCAAGCTGGGGCCTCTCGTCCATCAGCGCCTCGATCGCCATCTCGTCCTCGTCCGATAGCTTGAACCCGTCGGGGCCGAACAGCTTGATGCCGTTGTCTTCATAAGGATTGTGGCTGGCCGAGATCATCACCCCCAGATCGGCGCGCATCTCGTGCGTCAGCATGGCGATCGCGGGAGTGGGCAGGGGTCCGGTCATGATCACGTCCATCCCGACGCTGGTAAAGCCAGCCACCAGCGCGCTCTCGACCATATAGCCCGACAGCCGCGTGTCCTTCCCGATCACCACCCGATTGCGATGCGTCCCGCGGCGGAAATGCGCCCCGGCGGCCTGACCGATGCACATCGCGGTCGAGGCGGTCATCTTGTCCGAATTGGTCCGTCCGCGAATTCCGTCCGTGCCGAAGAACTTGCGTGTCATCATGATCCTACCATCTGGCTCGAGGCGCGCTTCTGCCCGCTCGCCGACGATATGGAAAGGCCTCTCGCACGCGGCGTTCTGGGTGGCGCGATCGGGGGTGGGAGCGGACGAAAATTTCCTTTAGCACTCCTGCAACCCATCACCGCGCCAAGCGTTGCCTGGGTTGAACGTATTTCACGAATTCAGAACCAGAGGGGAACACTCATGGCTTTCAAGCTCATCGACCTGCCGTATCCTGATACCGAACTCGAGCCCGCGATTTCGGCCGAGACGCTGTCCTATCACCACGGCAAGCACCATCAGGCCTATATCGACAAGACCAACAAGGCGATTGACGGCACCGACCAGGCGGACAAGCCTCTGGAAGAGGTCGTCGCCTACGCGCGCGTCAATGATCAGGGCCTGTTCAACAATGCTGCGCAGAGCTGGAACCACGGGTTCTACTGGCATTCGCTGACCGGCAAGGAATCGGCGGCATCCGGCGAACTCAAGAGCATGATCGATGCCGCTTTCGGCTCGATCGCCGAACTCAAGAGCAAGTTGGCCGAGCGTGGCGCGGGCCATTTCGCCAGCGGCTGGGTCTGGCTGGCCGAAAAGGACGGCAAGCTGTCGATTGAGGAAACCCACGATGGCGATACGCTCGCCGACCAGGGCTACAATCCGCTGCTGGTGATCGATCTGTGGGAACACGCCTATTATCTGGATCACCAGAATGCGCGCCCGAAATATCTCGACGCGGTGCTCGACGACAAGCTCAACTGGAGCTTTGCTTCGGAGAACCTTGCGCGTGGCGAATGCTGGAAATATCCCGGCTGATCGAATTTTCTTAAAGAGTATCGGGCCCGTTCCGCCGAACCCGGGGGAGCGGGCCTTTTCTTTGTCCGGTCCTGGCGGTGCGGGAGAGGCGGTGTGCTACGCCGGGCCGCTGGCCCCCGCCGTCAGGTCTTCGGTTTCGCCCACAAGGAGTTTCTCGGCAAACAGGGGTTCGCCGAACACGAAGCCGACCAGATTGGGGGTTCCGACATGCTCGAACAGGGCGGTCAGCGTCAGCAGCAGCGGCACCGAAAGCAGCGCTCCGGGCACACCCCATATCCAGGAAAAATAGCTCAGCGCGATCAGGATCATCACCGGGTTCATGGTGAAACGCGCACCCAGGATCGACGGCGTCACCACATTCGCCTCGATCGTGTGCAGGGCGAGGTATGCGGCGGCGGGAACGAGCCCCAGCAACACCGTGTCGGTGGTGCCGATGCCGAACAGCGCCAGCAGGCCGATCATCAATGTCGGACCGATATAGGGGATGAAATTGAGCAGCGCGGCAAGCCCGCCCCACATGATCGGCGCTTCGACACCCAGCGCCCAGGCCCCGAGGCCTACGATGACCCCGACGCAAAGATTGATCCAGCCCACCGTTAATATGTAGGCCGCCACCCGGTCCTGCACCTCGCGCAGGACGCGTGCCGCCTTGACGCTGGCCCCGAAGGAAGCGCGACCGAGGAGCAGGTGCTGGCGCAATCTTACCCGCGCTTCGACCATGAAGAAGGTCATCAGCAGCATGAGCACGATCTCGATCAGAACGCTGGGGGTCGCGAAGGCCATCTCCTGAAGCAGGCTGGGGCTGGCGATCACCACCCGCGCGCCATTGCCGCGCTCCATCAGCTCGGCCAGATCTTCATTGATCTGCGCGATCCAGCCGAACCGGTCGCGCAGTTCGGCGAAGCGCCTTCCGACCGTATCGACCATTTCGGGCAATTGCTCGAACAGGGCGAAGGCGGGCTGGAGGATCAGCGCCAGCGCCAGCATCACGATTGCCAGAAACACCAGCAGCGAGATCAGCGAGGCGAGGCCATTGGGCAGGCCCCAAATGGCCAGCTTATCGGCGAGAGGCGAGAGGATGATCGTCAGCACGACGGCCGCAGTCAGCGGCAGGAACACCACCGATCCGATCGACAGGACGAAGGGCAGGGCCAGGAACAGCCCTAGCCCGATCAGCAGCACCAGCGCGGAAATCAGCCGCAGTTCCTGTTCGGCGAAAGCCAGCCGCCGGCCCGATCGGGCCAGTGCTTCGGCGCGCTGCGGGTCGGGTCGGGGCTTGGTCATGCCGTCGCAGGATGCGCCGCGCGAGGCGAAGCGGCAAGACCCCCCGATTGAGAAAGACCCCGCGATCGAGAAAGACCAGACGTCAGATGCGGGAGCCGGTCAGCTGCGCGAAGCGGCACCGTTGCCCGCGGCAACATCGTCCAGTTCCTCGAGGATGGCGCGATGCGCGATGTCGTCCTTGGTGGAGCGGCGCGGAATGTCGCCATCGACGAGCATGGCGTTGAGCGCGGCGCGGGCCCGGCCGACGCGGCTCTTGATCGTCCCCACGGCGCAACCGCAGATATTGGCGGCTTCCTCGTAGGAGAAGCCGCCGGCACCGACGAGCAACAGCGCTTCGCGCCGTTCGGGGGGCAGGGTCAGCAGCGCACGGTGCATGTCGGAAAGGTGGATCGGCTCTTCCTGGCCCGCCGGCGCGGTGAGGATGCGTTCGGCAACGTTTTCGTCGTATTCGCCGCGGAAGCGGTTGCGCCGCATATCGGTCAGATAGGCGTTGCGCAGGATCACGAAGGTCCAGGCTCGCATCGAGGTGCCGGGCTCGAAGCGCTCCTGCGCCGCCCACGCCTTGAGCAGCGCTTCCTGGACGAGATCGTCGGCCATGTCGGCACGACCGCACAATCCGCGCGCAAAGGCGCGCAGGTGCGGGACCACTTCGGTCAGTTCGCGTTTGAATGCGGCCTTTTCGCTGGCCGTCCGTTTTTCCGCCCCCATCAGTCCTTTGCGTCCAGTCTAGAGAGCAGATCCTTGAACTGATCCGGGATGTCTTCATCGACCACGGAATCGTACAATTGTCGCAAGCCGTTGGCCCATTGCGGCTGCTTCGCCCGGCCCGCTTCCCGTTTGCGCTCGACGCCGGAGGGGCCGGAACCGCGCTCCTCGAGGTCTTTTTTATCCGATGTCATGATTGATTTGGCACGTCCTTAACACAAATCGCGTCCTGCGAGGCAACGCGGCTTGTTCGATTTGTTCGATCCCATGGGTGAGCAGGGAACGAAGCCTTGTGAATTTGGTTCCCCACTCACAATCGGTTGCATATGGCCGGTTGCATAGGGCCGGGTGTTTATGGCTAACGCTTCCTACAGCCGTTCCGGTCAGGCAATCAACTCTCGGGGGACGAAATCCTGTCGCAAAAGGCCAGCATGCTTAATTCCGGTCCGCGACGCTGGCTCGTCACCTATCCGCGGGCGATCCCGGCGGCTATTTTCCTGCTCGTTATCGCCATCACCGCGCTGAGCGTCTTCGCGATCGAGCGCGGCGAGCAGCAGCGCGAGCAGGTGATGATGAACCGGACCGCCGTCGCCATGGCCTCGGCGCTGGAGCGTCGAGCCTCTGTAAACGCCTCGTATCTGCGCGCCGGCGCAGCGCTGTTTTCCACCGTCGGACGGGTCGATATGGCCACCTTCGGCCGCTTCGTCGCGGAACTGCGGCTCGATGCGGATTATCGCGGCGCGGAAGGCTATGGCTGGGCACCGGTTGTGACCGCCGGAGAAGTGGCCGATTTCGAAGCCGATCTGGGCCGCTATCGCATCGCCGAGATGCACGTGAAGCCCACGCTGGAGGAGGAACCGCGCGACACGCTCGTGCCGATCGCTCTCATCCAGCCCGATACCGCGCGCAACCGCCGGGCGATCGGCTTCGACATGTATTCCGAACCCGTCCGGCGCGCGGCGATGGAGGAAGCCGAGCGCACCATGCGCCCGACCGCCAGCGGACGGGTGGTGCTCGTCCAGGAAGGCGCCGATCGCGCGCCCGGCTTCCTGATCTTTATGCCGGTGTTCGAGGACGGAGCCGGCGGGCGGCGGCTCAAGGGCTTCATCATGAGCCCGTTCAACGCGCAGGACTTCCTCGTCTCGGCGGCGGAACTGGTGGATCGCCACGGGCTCGGCGTGCGGCTTTACGATGGCGCGCCCGACCAGGACAATCTGCTCGGCAGTCTGGGTGCCGAAGAACTCGGCGGCGAGACGCTGCAGCAGACCGTGCGGGTCGCCAATCGCGACATGACGCTGGTCATCCAGTCCGCGGGCGAGGCCGTGCTGTCGGCGATGGCGCTGGTCACCCTGCTGTTCGGCCTCGCGGTCGCCAGCCTGCTGATGATTGTGACCCGGCTGCTGACCCAGCAGGCGCTGGAGGACCAGCGCTCGCTCAACTGGTTCGCCGAACAGAACTCGATCCGCAATTCGCTCACCCGCGAACTCAACCATCGGGTCAAGAACACTCTGGCCAACGTACTCTCGATCGTCGCGCTCACCCGCCGCCGCGCCGACGATGTCGAGGAGTTCGCCGACGGACTCGATGGCCGCATCCGCGCGCTCTCGGCCACGCATGATCTGCTGACCCAGTCGGAATGGGGCACCACTCCGATCGCCGCCGTCGTGGAGGCCGAACTGGCGCCCTATGCGCACGACGAAGCGCACCGGCTGATCTGCGACGGGCCGACGGTGGAACTCGCGCCCAACGACGCGCTGTCGTTGGGTCTGGCGCTGCACGAACTGGCCACCAACGCCACCAAATACGGCGCGCTAAGCACCGAAAGCGGGACCGTTTCGGTCACCTGGGAAATGGCTGCGGAAAAGCTCGCTCGGCTGCACTGGGTCGAGAGCGGGGGACCGCCTGTGCCGCAGCAGCGCGAACGCGGCTTCGGGACCGACCTGATCGAGAAGATCGTCGCGCACGAATTGCGCCATCCGGTCGAGCTCGAATTCGCGCCCGAGGGCGTTCGCTGCACCCTGCTGGTGCCGGTCCGCGAACGCAGCGCCTTCGAGATCCGCGCCAAGCGACAGGCGCTGCGCGACGCTTGACCCCCAGGCTGCAATCGCCTTGGCCCCGGTGGTGAGGCACGAGCGGCGGGCAGTCTCGAAGCTCCACGCGTGCGAAACGAAAAATGGCGGCCCCGCAGGACCGCCATTTTCGTCGATACTGTCGATTAGGAGAGCCGCTCAGCCGATCGGGCGGCTCGAGCCGAAGAACAGCGCCTGGCTGATCGCAGCGCGCACTGTCTGTTCCTGGAACGGCTTGGTGACAAGATAGGTCGGCTCGGGGCGGTCGCCGGTCAGCAGGCGTTCGGGATAGGCGGTGATGAAGATCACCGGCACGGTGTCGATCGCCAGGATATCGTCCACCGCATCGAGACCCGAGGAGCCATCGGCAAGCTGGATGTCGGCGAGGACCAGGCCGGGGGTCTTCTCGGCGACGACTTCCTGCGCCTGCGTGCGGGTGGCGGCGGTTCCGCAAATATCGTGACCCAGCGATTTGACCAGATCCTCGAGCTGCATCGAGATCAGCGGCTCGTCCTCGATGATCAGCACGCTGGTCGAGGTTTCGCGGTCGATCTCCGCGACCGCTTCCTGCACCAGCTTCTCGATCTCGTCGGGTTCGACCTCCATGATCTCCGCTGCCTGATCCACCGAGAAATCCTCGAGCGTGGTCAGCAGCAGCGCCTGGCGGTTCATCGGCGTGATCGCCTTGAGCCTGCCGCTGGCCGCCTGCTCGTGCGCGCCGGACTCGCTGGCGGGTTCGGGGGTCTCGAGATAGGCGCTCGCCCAGACCTTGTTGAAGGCGCGATAAAGAGGGACGCGACCGCCATCGAGCGACCGCTTGAGGTCTTCGTCGGCCAGCGCCGCTTCGAGCGTGGCCCGGACGAAGGCATCGCCCGTCGCCTGAGAGCCCGTCAGGGCGCGCGCATATCGGCGCAAATACGGCAAATTCTTCGCAATCTGATCACCAAGCGACATAGAGTCCCCTTCCAAGGTTAGCGCGCCTAGAACGCAGCCCAATTGGGATGGTTCCGCATGCTTGGCGACCATCCCCCGGCGAATTGACAATTCTCAGACCGCCGCCAATGGTCGATAGGATAAGCGGGGGCAATGCGCGAATGATCGCAGTCGACAATCCGATACCCTGCCGCGCCTGTCCCCTGCAGGATTGCGCCGGTCTGCGACCGCTCGAGCCGCGGCAACTGGACTACATGCAGGGATTCAAGCAGGGCGAGGTGAGGGTCGAGCGGCTCGAGACCGTGGTCCGGCAGGGCGAAACGCGCCGCAGACTCTACACAGTGCTCGAAGGGGTGCTGATGCGCTATCGCGAACTGGACGACGGCCGCCGCCAGATCGTCAATTTCATGTTTGCCGGCGATCTGATCGGTTTGCAGGGCGCATTCGAGGAGCCGTCGAGCCATTCGGTCGCGGCGCTACTTCCCGCGCGGCTGTGCCTCTTCGAGCAGAGCGAATTCTCCGCACTGATCGGCCGCCATCCGGGGCTGGGCTACGATCTGACCTGGCTGGCAGCGAAAGAAGAGACCGCGCTCGAAGAGCATATGGTCGCGGTGGGCCGGCGCTCGGCGAAGGAACGCATCACCTATCTCGCGGTCTGGTTGCTCGACCGTGCGCTCGGGGTCGGAATGGCCGATGCGGACAACCGGCTGGCGCTACCGCTCAATCAGACGCAGATCGCCGACATGCTCGGGCTGTCGCTGGTTCACACCAATAGGACGATCAAAGCTCTGGCGCGCGAAGGTCTGGTCGAATGGAACCCGGGCGAAATCAGCGTGCCCGATCTCGATGCGGCCAGCGACTACGCGCGCTACGACCGAAAAAGCGGTCAGCGCCGACCGTTCATCTAGCCGCGATCCGGTGTGGGTGGCGGCCGGGTGCGACCGTGAGGGGGCGCCTTATACCAGGCCGGATACGGAACTCTCGCGGCTTGGGGAAGATGCGAAAAATAATTTTCGCGCCCGCCGGGAACCCACTTCCAGTCCGACCATTTCTCTAATGTCACCGCCGAGACCCCCCCTCCCGTCCAAGCGGCTGGTGACACGATCCCGAGGCCTTCGTTCCCCCAAAGGAGCGGAGGCCTTTTTTTCGATGCGATCTCGGCGCAGCCTCGGCCGGGCGAACGGTTGCCGTCCGCGTTGCTCGGTCGCCTCGCTTATCCTCCAATGAGGCGCTCGATCAGGTGAGCGCGCCGCGCAACCGCGAGATGATCCCGCGCCGTCTGGGCTCGCGCAGGACATCGACCAGCGTCTCGGGATCGTAGGGCTTTTCCAGCACGCAGCCGAGTTCGGCGATATCCTGCGGGATATCGCGCGGAGCGCCGGTGGAGAACACGATCCGCGGACTGTTGGGGCCCAGCGAGCGCACCAGCTCGGCGATGGTCCAGCCATCGTCGCGATCGGCCAGATGCACATCGAGCACGATCGCGTCGGGCTGCTTCTCGCGCAGGGCGACCAGCGCCATTTCGGTCGTGGAACACATTTCGATATCGTGGATACCCGCGTCGCGCAGCGTCATCTCGATCGTGACCGCGAGGATGGCATCGTCTTCGACGATCAGGACGCGGTCCGGCAAAACGCCCTCGGCGTGGGAGATACAATTTCCGCTCGTGTCGGTGTGCTTCATCGGGCCCCAACCTTCCGGGCAAAAACGCGCGGATTGTGGTGAAAAGCGAGCCGAGCGGACCATGGTTCCCCAGCGGCATCTTTTCGGCGCCGGCGTGGCGCGCGGGTCACAATCGGCGGGCCCGGGTCATAGCGGCTTCTGGAACACCGCATATTCGCGATTGACCGTTGCGCCGATCGTCTCGGCGATCGCGACCATTCCCTTGTTGTCGTCGAGCACCCAGCCGATCTCGCCGCGCTCCGAATTCCATATCTCCGCCGCGTTGTGGCGGATCTGGCTGATCATCATGAAGGCGAGCTGGCTTGCGAGGCGCGAATTGTGCAACTCCTTGCGCACGCCCATCAGGGGCACCCGCATCCCGGCACCCTCGGGGTTGCGGGCCCAGCGCAGCAGCCGCAGCCAGCCGAAGGGGAGGAGCTTGCCGCCGGTCTTGCGCAGCACATCGTTCACATCGGGGAAGGTCAGCATGAAGGCAGCCGGCTTGCCGTCCAGCTCGGCGATCATGTTGATCTCCTCGTGGATAAGCGGGCGCAGCTTCTTGCCGGCATAGGCGGTCTCGCGGTCGGTGAAGGGTACGAAGCCCCAATTGTCCGACCACGCGTCGTTGAGGATCTCCAGCACGATCCGGACCTCGCGATCCCACTGCGCCTTGTCGACATAGCGAACCTTGATCCGCTCATTGCGTTCGCCCGAAGCGACGATACGCCGGATCAGCGGGGGAAACTCCTCCTTTACCGGCAGTTCGTAAGTGCGCAGCAGCTTGGCCACGGTGTAGCCCGCGCTCTCGATCCAGCCGCGATAATGCGCGGGGTGATGCCCCATCATGATCATCGGTGAATGATCGTGGCCCGCCACCAGCAGTCCGGGCTCCTCCCATACCGACATCGAGATCGGCCCCAGAACCCTGGTCATACCCTCCTGGCGCAGCCACTCTTCGGCCTTGGCCAGCAGGGCGTGCGCCGCCTGCTCGTCCTCGGCGTCGAAATAGCCGAACATGCCGGCACCGGGTCCCATCCCCTGCTCAGGCGGCAGTTCGAGCGCGAGCTCGTCGATATGTGCCGAGATCCGCCCGATCGGAGCGCCGTCGCGTTCGGCGACGAACAGCTGGGCGCGGGCATGGCCGAAAAACGGGTTGCGCGCCGGATCGATCAACTCGAGCTGTTCGGAGCGCAATTGCGGCACGCTGTGCGGAACATCGCGGGCGAAGCGGCGTCCCAGATCGACGAATTCGGCGCGTCCGCGCTTGCCCGAGACCGGGCGGATGCCTATTTCACCTGTCACAACGCCGAGAACCCTCGTTCAGCCTCCGTTTGCCCCTGCGGTGGCAGACGAGCACTTGTCAAGCGAACCCGCGCGCCCCTGTTTCGTGCGGTCGAAATGCGGTAAGCTGCCGCTCCGGATAGGCCGATATGACCATGCAACAGACCCTCGAAGCCGACATCGGCCAGGCCAACATCGGCGCAACCGCACCAGCGGCGCAGCGGGTGCGCGTGCCGATCGCCGACGACAAGACGATGCTGCGCGCGGCGCGCGATCTGACCAAGGATATCGCCGAGGCGCGACCCGCGATCTACTGGAGCGACATGCTGCTTTCGGCCGGCGTCGGCTATGCCGCGCTGGCGGGGGCGATCATGGCCGGCAGCCCGCTTGTGGCGGTTGCGCTCGCGCTGCTGGCCGCTCTGGCGCTGTATCGCGCGCTGCTGTTCATCCACGAATTGTCGCATATTCACCGCGATGCGCTGCCCGGCTTCCGCACCGCCTGGAACCTGCTGGTCGGGATCCCGCTGCTGACACCTTCCTTCATGTATGAAGGCGTCCACACCCTGCACCACAAACGCACCCAGTACGGTACCGTCGAGGATCCCGAATATCTCCCGCTGGCGCTGATGAAGCCGTGGTCGCTGCCGCTGTTCGTGCTGATTGCGCTGCTGGCGCCGGTGGCACTGCTGTTCCGTTTCGCGGTGCTGGTGCCTCTGGGGGCGCTGGTGCCGGCGATCCGCCGACTCACTTGGCAGCGCTTCTCCGCGCTCTCGATCAACCCGCGGTTCCGCCGCCGTCCGCCCGAGGGCGAACTGCGCCCGCGGGTGCTGCGCCAGGAAGCGGGCGGTTTCCTGTGGTCGTGGCTGCTGATCGGCAGCGTCTTCGCGCTGGGCTGGCGGCCGCTGCTGATCGCGCTGGCGGTGGTCTCTGTCACCGCAGTGCTCAATCAGCTGCGCACTCTGGTCGCGCATCTGTGGGAGAACGAGGGCGAACCGATGACGGTTACCGCGCAGTTCCTGGATTCCGTCAATGTCCCGCCGCCGGGTGCGATCGCCGAAATCTGGGCGCCGGTGGGCCTGCGTTATCACGCGTTGCATCACCTGATGCCCTCGATGCCCTATCACTCGCTGCCGGAGGCGCATCGCCGCCTGCGCGACAATCTGGGCGAGGGCTCGACCTATGACGGCGCCAACCACAAGGGGATGGCGGTGCTGGTCGGGCGGATCGCGCGCAGCACGATACGCCCGCGCTGAGGCAAGGTCTGCGTTTCAGCCGAGGAAGCGGATCATGGCGAGGCGCTGTTCGCGCTGCAGTCCGGCCCCGGCTTCGCGTTCCAGTTCGGCAGCGAGCCGGGGATGCCCTTCGGGATCCACTTCGACGAAGCCGAGCCGGGAGTACAGCGGCGCGTTCCACGGAACGTGGCGAAAGGTGGTCAGCGTCAGCGCTGCGAAACCTGCATTGCCGGCATCGATTCCACATGCCCGCATCATGATGGATCCGATGCCCTGACGTTGCCATTGGCTTGCCACGTCCATCTCGCGGATATGCAGTTCGCGCCCGTAGGGTTCGCCGACGAGAAAGCCCACGACGCGATCACCGGCCGTGGCGACGAGGCTGCGTCCCTTGGCGATCAGGGTGCGGTATCGCTCGCTGCTGAGCGTTCGATCGGGTTCGATTCCTTCGACCCTTGGGTAGGCTCTCCACAATGCTGCGGCGCTGCGCTCGATCAGCGGGAGCGCCTCGGCGTCGGCAAGCCTGGCCAGTCGGATCGACCAGTCGCTCATTCCTCGGTGCGCACCAGCACCGTTTCTCCGACCAGAAAGAACAGCAGGAAAGGCGCCCAAGCGGCGAGAAACGGCGGATATCCGCCGAAATTGCCCATGGCGAGCGCGGCGTTGTCGACCACGAAATAGGCGAAGCCCAGCGCCATGCCGATGACCGCCCGCAGAAACAGCTGCCCCGAACGCGCCAGACCGAAGGCCGCAATCGATCCCAATAGCGGCATCAGCACCGAGGACAGGGGGCCGGACAACTTGTGCCACCATTTCGCGCGCAACTCCGTCGTGCGACGCCCGACTTCCTCGTAGCGCGCGATCGAATCCGACAATTCCCAGAACGGCAGCGTATCCGGATCGACAGCGGCGAAATCGATCTGCGACGGCGTGATCTGGTCGCCAACGACCAGCCTTTCGATCTTTTCCGAACCGGCATTGGCCACTTCGAAACGCGTCGCCTGCTCCAGCGTCCAACCGGGTTCGGCATAGGTCGCGCGCGGCGCCCGCACCTGCTCGACGATCATGCCCTCCGGGCTGCGGCGATACCAGGTCACCCCGGCCATCACGAGGTCATCCCCGCTGCCGCTGATCGAGGCGGCGGAGAGGACGTTCTGCCCGTCGGTCAGATAGATGTTCGCCCTGGTGGCGGATTCTGGGGGAAGTGCGCCGAATTCGGTTGCCTCCCATGCCTTGAGCGTTTCGGTGGCGCGAGTGACGACGCGTTCGTTGAAGGTGAAGCTGATCACCGCCACCAGCGCCGCGGTCAGAAGCAACGGCGCGAGTACCTGGTGCGCCGACAGCCCCGCCGCCTTCATCGCCACGACTTCGCTGTTCTGGTTGAGCCCCACGAGCGTGATCAGCGTCGCCAGCAGCACCGAATAGGGCAGGAAACGCGCGACCAGCTGCGGGATGCGCAGGCTGACATAGGTGAGCAGCTCGCCCTGGCCATTGCCTTCCACCGCGAGGATTTCGCCGCTGGTCGACAGCAGGTCGAGCATCATCAGCACCAGCAGGAGCATCACCAGCACCGCCAGGATACGGGTGATGAACATCTTGGCGAGATAGACGGTCAGCGTCCGCGACGGGAAGAAATCGAGTTGCATGCGTCCGTCCTACTCGGCGGGAGCGAGATGGCCATCCCGCGCTTTGCGGCGGCCCCTGCCGAACAGTCGGCCGATCCATTTCGCGCTCTTCGCAAACCCGGCCTCGAGCGCGCCGATGGCCTGCCCCCCGGGGACGAAGGCGACGCGATAATACATCCAGCCAATCAGTACTGCGAAGATCACAAAGGGGCCCCACAGCGCAAGGAACGGATCCAGCCTTCCCAGCGCCGCGATGTCTTCGCCGTATTCGTTCACCTTGTGATAGGCGACGACCATCACGATCGAGACGAAAACGCCGAGCGCGCTGGTCGAGCGCTTGGGCGGGATGGCGAGCGCCACCGCCAGCAGCGGCATCAGCAGCATCATTACCACCTCGACCATACGGAAATTGAAACTGGCCTGGCTCGCGTCGCGCCTGGTTTCGGGCTCCTCGGCGCTCCAGCCGATACTGAGCAGCTCGGGAAGGATATACTCTCGCTCCGCGTCGCCGCGATTGCGGAACTCCTCCATTTGCGGAAGATCGATGGGCAAGTCGTGGCGCGTGAAGGTGAGCACGCGGGGTGTCTGGCTGCCGGTGTCCTGGACGATAGTGCCGTCGAGCAGCCGCAGGATGATCGTGTCGGGACTGTCGGTGGTGGCGAGGAAGGCGCCCTCGCGCGCCGAGATCGACAGGACCTGACCCTTGTCGTTGGCGACCCGCGCGAAAATGCCCTTCAGCTGCCGCCCATCGTCCTCGCTCTCCTCGATCCGCAGCGCCATGCGATCGGCCAGCGAGGTGAACTCGCCGACCTTGATCGAGGCGCCCAGCGCGCCCGATCGCAGTTCGTACTCGAGTTGCTCGTAGGTGTAGCGGCTGATCGGCTGGATGTAGAACACCAGCGCGATGTTCACCGCCATCAGCACGAAGGTGATGATGTAGGGCACGCGCAGCAGACGTCCGTAGCTCTGACCCACCGCGCGCATCACGTCGAGCTCGCTCGAGGTCGCGAGCTTGCGGAAGGCGAACAGGATTCCGAGCAGCAGACCGAGCGGGATGGCGAGGCTGGCGTATTCCGGCAGCAGCGTAGCCAGCATCTTGAACACGACTCCGATCGGACCGCCTTCGACTGCGACGAAGTCGAACAGCCGCAGCATCTTGTCGAGCATCAGCAGCGACGCGGCGAGCGCGAACACGCCCAGCATCGGCACGATCACGAGCCGGAAGATATAGCGATCGATGCTGGGGATGAATTTCAACAAGGCGCGCCGTGACTGATCGGTGGTGGAGGGCTCGGGGGTTGCCCGCCTCTAGCGCGGAAATGTCTTCGGGTCATGCCCCGAAGCTGCGCTTCACGCCTTCTCGAGCGTGCATTGCAGCGGATGCTGGTTCTGCCGCGCGAAATCCATCACCTGGTTCACCTTGGTCTCGGCGACCTCATAGGGGAAGATTCCGCATACGCCGACGCCCCGCTGGTGAACGTGGAGCATCACCCGTGTCGCTTCTTCCATGTCCATCCGGAAGAACCGCTTGAGGACGATCACCACGAATTCCATCGGAGTGTAGTCGTCGTTGAGCAGCAGCACCTTGTACTGGCTCGGCTTCTTCGGCTTGGCGCGGGTCTTGGTGGCTACACCGATCCGGCGCTCCGTATCGGCGTCGTTGTCGCCCGTGTCCTCGTCCGCGGCGTGCGCGGGGAAGGGCGATTGGCTGTGGGAGGCGGCGATCAGTCGGAGCATTGAGCCTGCAATATCGTATGGCCGCGTCGCTTCGCAACCCATGGCGCGCGGATCGGGCCGGTTTCATGACAAAATAGGCCGTTCGCCGGGCGGTCCGCGTGCGGGACGGTGGGTGAGGGCGGGGCCACGAACGAGAAAACGGGCCGGACGGCATGCACACCATCCGACCCGTTGTCGTTTGTCTCCGGGCGCGGGAGAGAGAGGAGAGAGACGCCCGGCGACGGAAATCGTTACCGGCCCATGTCCGGCACAGGGCCGGCACGGGCCGATTCAGGCGGCGTTCGAAACCTTCTCGGCCGCGACGCTGGCGCGGTTCGAAAGCGGTGCGAAAGCCTCGGTGACGAGCTTCATCATGGCTTCGGTGCTCTTCGAGGTCTGCGCGACGGCGGCGTCGAAATTGCGGCGGGCGATCTCGCCCTGCAGCTGGAACAGTTCGGTGGGCGATTTGATCGCGGCCATCTTCTTGACGTCCTCGGTCACCGCGTCGGCAGCGGTGCGGGCGTCTTCCATATAGGTGCGTCCCATGTCCTGCATGCCGCTGGCGAGCAGCTTGCCGGTTTCGACGAGCGCTTCGAGATTGCCCTTGTGGAATTCGGTGATCTCGCCGGTCAGCACGGTGCCCTTTTCGACTGCGGCCTTGGCACGGTTCTGCATTTCGGCAGCGGCGTCCTTGGCTGTGGCGGCGAAATCGGTGGTGGGGTTGGCAGTGGCCATGACGGTATCCTTGGGTTTGGTGATCGGGGTAGGCTTTCCGACGCGAGCCTTCTTCTTGCCCGCGCTGGTCTTCGAGATGGGCTTCTTCGTGCGCGAGACGGCTTTGGCGACCGCAACCGGTTCGACAGCGGCAGGAGCATCTGCGACCGCTTTTTCAACGGCCTTGAGGTCGACACCGGCGTCCCGAGCGGACCCGCTGGTCGTTACCTTCGGTTGCGTCTCGGCCATGCATTCCTCGCTTCTTGCTGCAATGCACAAATAGGATGCTGCAATTGCGAAGTCAAGGGTTTTGTGCACTGCACCATTGCTGGCTAGCGGGCCATGACGTAACGTCCCGGTGCGTCCTCGATCACCGTGTCGCCACGCGAGCCGGGCTTGCGCTTGCCCTTGGCCGGGACCGTCTCGCCGTCCTGCGCGCGCAGCCATTCGATCCAGTCCGGCCACCAGCTACCGGGGTGTTCGATCGCGCCATGCGTGAACTCTTCGAGGCTGCGTACCTCGGCCTCGTTGATCCAGTACTGGTATTTGTTTGCCTCGGGCGGGTTGACCACGCCGGCGATATGCCCCGAGCCGGCGAGCACGAAGCGAACCGGCCCGCTCAGGTGCTCGGTCAACCGCCATACGCTCGCTGCGGGAGCGATGTGATCCTCGCGCCCGGCCTGTATATAGGTAGGAGTGCGGATCAGGTCGAGATCGATCGGCGTGCCATCGACGCTGAGTTCGTCCTTTTGCACCAGCCGGTTGTCGCGGTAGAGATCGCGCAGATATTGCTGGTGCCATTTCGCCGGCAGATTGGTGACGTCGCCGTTCCAGTGGAGCAGGTCGAAGGCGGGATAGTCCTCGCCCAGCATGTAATTGTTGACCACATAGTTCCAGATCAGATCGGTGCCGCGCAGCATGTTGAATGCCGCGGCCATGTAGCGGCCATCGAGATAGCCTTCGGGCGCCAGCGCCTCGATCGCCGCCATCTGCTGATCGTCGACGAGGTTGAGCAGTTCGCCGGCCTTCTCGAAATCGACCTGCGCGGTGAAGAAGGTCGCGCTTTTGACCCTCTCCTGCTCGCCACGCCGGTGAAGCACCGCCAGCGTCGCCGCCAGCGTCGTGCCCGCGACGCAATAGCCGATCGCGTTGACGCTGGGCACATCGAGGCGCTCGCGGACATGATCGATCGCGTCGATCTGGGCACGAACATAGTCGTCCCACACCACATCCTTCATGCTGGCGTCGGCCGATTTCCAGCTGACCATGAACACGGTGAGACCCTGCGCCACCGCCCACCGCACGAAGCTCTTCTTCTCGTTGAGGTCGAGGATGTAGAAGCGATTGATCCACGGCGGGAAGATGATCAGCGGGGTGGCGAGCACCTTCTCGGTCATCGGGCTGTACTGGATCAACTGGTAGAGCTGGGTCTGCTGGACCACCTTGCCGGGAGTCACCGCGATGTTCTCGCCCAGTTTGAAGGCCTTGGAATCGGTGTGGCTGAGCTGTCCGCGGCGCAGATCCGCGAGCAGATGCTCCATCCCCTTGACCAGATTGTCACCGCGCGTCTCCATCGTGCGCTCGAGCACCACCGGATTGGTCAGCGGGAAATTCGCCGGGCTGGCGGCTTCGGTGATCGCCCTGGTGGTGAAGCGCAATTGCTCGCGCTTGTCGGCGGGCAGGCCCTCGATACGGTCGACCATCTCGCCGACGCGTTCGGCGAGGAACAGATAGGTCTGATGCAACAGCGCGAAGGCCGGATGCGCGCGCCATCTCTCGTCGGCGAAGCGGCGATCCTTGCGCGGGAGTTGCGGATCGCCTTCGGTCGCCTCATCCGCCTTGGGGCCGATGCCATATTGTCCCAGCACGTCTTCCCAAAGCCGGAAGCCCTCGTCCCACAGCGCCTTCTGCTGCTCGACATGCGCCAGCGGCATCTGCCGGAACCAGCCTTGCGCCAGCGTCATCCAGCGCGAGGGATCGAGATAGGGCAGCATCGCCTGCGGGTCGGACAAACGCTCGGTCTGGTACTGCAGCCACATTGCCTGCAGCTTCTGCCCGACCTCCGCCCAATGTTGCGCGTCCTCCGGCGTGACCTGCCGATCACCCAAGCCGCTCGCCAGCGGGGCGAACATCGCCTGCACCAGCCGAGCCTGTCCTTCGAGTGCTTGCGCGAAGGGGTCGGCTCGCGTTTCGTCGACCGGTTCGTCCGCCGCCGGCCTGTCGGTCTCCGCTTTGTCGATCATTCCCAATTCCCTCCCGCGCAAGCATGCCTTCGTGGCAGCCTAGATTATCCGCGCATCCGCTATAGCGACTGTCTTTGCGCCTGCGCCATGAATAGGTAATCAATGTGACAAGCGCCATTCGTGTCCCGGGAACCCACATGTCCGAAGACTTTTACCGCATCAAACGCCTGCCGCCCTATGTGATTGCCGAAGTGAACGCCCTGCGCCACGCCGCGCGCCAGGCGGGCCGGGACATCATCGATCTGGGGATGGGCAATCCCGACCAGCCCCCCCCGCAGCACGTGATCGACAAATTGTGCGAAGTGGCGCGCAAGCCCAATGCGCATGGCTATTCGCAGTCCAAGGGCATCCCCGGGCTGCGCCGCGCGCAGGCCAGCTACTACCAGCGCCGCTTCGGGGTCGAACTCGATCCGCAGAGCGAGATCGTGGTGACGATGGGGTCGAAGGAAGGGCTCGCCAGCCTTGCCACCGCGATCACCGCGCCGGGCGACGTGGTGCTGGCGCCGAGCCCCTCTTATCCGATCCACACCTTCGGCTTCATCATCGCGGGCGCGACGATCCGCTCGGTCCCGACCACACCCGGCGAGGAATATTGGCGAGAACTCGACCGGGCGATGCAATACACCGTCCCGCGCCCGACCATGCTCGTGGTGAACTATCCCTCCAACCCCACGGCGGAAGTGGTCGATCTGGCGTTCTACCAGCGGGTGGTCGACTGGGCGCGCGAGAACGGGGTCTGGGTGATCTCGGACCTGGCCTATTCCGAACTCTATTTCGACGGCGTGCCGACGCCTTCGATCATGCAGGCCGAGGGTGCCAAGGAGGTCGCGGTGGAATTCACCTCGATGTCCAAGACCTATTCGATGGCCGGCTGGCGGATGGGCTTCGCGGTGGGCAATCGCGAGCTGATCGCGGCGCTGACCCGGGTCAAAAGCTATCTCGACTACGGCGCCTTCACCCCGATCCAGGCGGCCGCCTGCGCCGCGCTCAATGGCCCGCAGGATATCATCGAGAGCAATCGCCAATTGTACCAGAAGCGGCGCGACGTGCTGGTCGAATCCTTTGGCCGGGCGGAGTGGGACATTCCCTCTCCCGCCGCCTCGATGTTCGCCTGGGCCAAGCTGCCCAAAGGGTTCGAGAGCATGGGCAGCCTCGAGTTCTCCAAGCGGCTGATCGAGGAAGCCGATGTCGCGGTCGCCGCCGGGGTCGGCTATGGCGAGGAAGGCGAGGGCTATGTCCGTATCGCCATGGTCGAGAACGAGCAGCGCATCCGCCAGGCCGCGCGCAACATCAAGCGCTTCCTCGCGAAGAGCGGCGGCTGATCGCTTCGGCCAACCCCAGAGCGGTCTGGACAGCGCCGCATCGCTTGCGCATCACTGAACGCGAACTTTAAAGAAGTTGATCCCCATGCAGCCCAATGATCGCCTATCTTTCGAACTGGCCGACAACGGCGTCGCGCATGTCCGCCTGACCCGCGGCGACAAGATGAACGCGCTCGACCCGGCGATGTTCGACGCGATCATCGCTGCGGGGGAGCATGTGCGGACGCTTTCTGGCCTGCGTGCGGTGGTGCTGTCGGGCGAGGGGCGCGCCTTCTGCGCCGGTCTCGACATGGCGAGCTTCACCGCCGCGCCCTCGGGCGATGCCTCGCCGATCACCGAGCGCACCCATGGCAATGCCAACAAGTTCCAGGAAGTCGCGATGACCTGGCGCAAATGCCCGGTCCCGGTGATCGCGGCGGTGCACGGCGTGTGTTTCGGCGGCGGGCTGCAGATCGCCAGCGGCGCGGATATCCGCGTGGTCCACCCGCAAACGCGGATGGCGATCATGGAGATGAAATGGGGGCTGGTGCCCGATATGGGCGGCTATGCGCTGTGGCGCGGGCTGGTGCGAGACGACGTGCTGCGCGAACTGACCTACACCAACCGCGAATTCACCGGCGAAGAGGCGGTGCAATACGGACTGGCGACATTCGTCGAGGAGGATCCGCTGACGAGGGCGCAGGCAATCGCCGATACCATCGCCAGCCGCAACCCCGAGGCGATCCGCGCCGCCAAGCGTCTGATGGACACGATGCTTGAGGGCGATACCGAAAGCATCCTGCTCGCCGAGAGCGAGGAGCAGGCGCAGGTCATCCGCAGGCCCAACCAGGTCGAGGCGGTGATGGCGGGCATGCAGAAGCGCGCGGCCAAGTTCACCGACCTGTGACGCTTAGCTAGAGCGCTGCCATTCTCTCCCCTCCCGTTGGGGAG
>Ga0208179_1000096_pt1 | contig 70368 bp, 70 predicted proteins | sample Malvired_Geostar_FD_184238 | JGI IMG/M metagenome (GOLD analysis project Ga0208179, IMG submission 184238) | Marine viral communities from the Global Malaspina Expedition - Malaspina viral metaG DeepMed_Geostar (SPAdes) (version 2) | ecosystem: Environmental > Aquatic > Marine > Oceanic | place... | reverse complement strand
GATCGAAAGCGCGCGCAGTGTCGATGACGCCGATATCGCGCTGATCGATCCCGATAAGCCCTGGGTGGTCGACAGCGGCAAGATGAAAGCGACCGCGGGCAACACGCCGTTCGATGGCCAGCCGACGCAAGGCCGGGTCACCGCTCTGTTCAAAGGCGGGATGCGGATCGGCGGCTAGCCGAAACCGAAAGCCCCTCCCGGCGACGAGAGGGGCTCAGGGTCTGTTCTAAAACTGAAATTCAGCGCGAGGCGACGCGGACGTTGTTTTCGATCGTCCCCGGCAGCGTCCTGCTCGCGGCATAGGCGATGCAGCCTGCCCCGCCGCGCTTGACCGACTGGCACAAACCTTGCGCCGAACTTCTGGCGAAGCCGCCGGCCGCGACGCGGTAGTAGATCTTGCCCTTGACCTTGGCCTTGGTGATCACCTTCTCGGCACCATCGAGTTCGGGGTGGCGCTTGAGGAAGACCTTCCAGGCGGTTTGGGCGTCGGACATCGAAAAATAGGAGCCGAGCTGCACCCGGTAGTCGCCCGAAGCCATCGCGAGAGCGGGCTGGGCCGCAGGAGCCGGGGTGCGAGCTTGTGCGGTCGGGCGCGCCGCTGCTGGCACCGAACGCGCAGTGGCGGGAATGTTCTGGACCACTTCGCGGCTCACGAAGCGCCCGCTGGAGGTCGCGGTTTCAGGCGGCGCGACCGAAGTGCGACCGAGCATGGCGCGCTGCGCGGAGGGCGCCACGGCAAGTGCCGGGGCCTGACGCTCCGCCGGGCGATCCGACTGCGAAACCGGCGGTAGCTCGCCAGTGCCGAAGCGGCTGGCGAAATCGCCTTTCGGCGCGGTTTCGATCGGTTGCTCCTGCACAAGCGTTTCGGCCGCGAGTTGATCGACGCTGTCGAAATTGCGCAGCGCGAGCATGGCTGGCTGGCCGGGATCCTGCACCATCTTCACGCTGAGCAGATCGGCGATCCGGCGATGATACATCTCCGGCGTCGAAAGCACCGCCCATTTGCTCATCGTATCGCCAAGCTTGTCGGCCGGGACATCCTCGGCGGCCATGATACGCGCGTTGCGCCAGTCGCCCTGCAGCGCGAGACTGTAGGCCAGGTTCTGGCGCACCTTCATGGTATTGGTGCCGCTGCGCAGCAGATTGCCGAGCACATGCACGGCTTCCTGCGGGCGACCGGCCAGCGCGATCGCCAGACCGTAATCGGCGGGATCAAGCGCATCCTTGTGGCGGCCGAGCGTGGCGAGCGCGGCGGCCTGCTGACCCGCTGCGATCTGCGCCAGCGCGAGCCGCGTGAGCGTGCGCGAGGAACTGTCGCCCAGCGCGACCGCCTCGGTCAGCGTAGTGGCAGCGGACTGGAACCGACCCGCTTCGATATAGGCGATGCCGAGCAGCGCGCGCGCGGCGGGGTCGCGTGGCGTCGCCAGCACGGCGGCTTCGGCATGGGTGACGGCGCGGTCGCCCTTACCCTTGGCGAGCGCTTGCTGCGCCTTGGCGGCGGAAACCTGGGCCGGCGGTGCGACATTGGTGGTGCACCCCGTCAGCGCCAGAGTGGCAAGTACCGTGGTCAGGGTCAGGCCCAGCATCCGGTTGCTTTTCGCGGTCATCGTCTTGCTCATTCTACCCCTCCTGAGGGTTCGGATATGCGGCGCGTGTCAGTCGCGTTTCACCTGCGCGGCGAGATGGTCGATGTCGGGCATGTCGGAGAGCAGCGCGTCGAGCGCCTCGGTCACGAGTTGCTGGGCGCTGCGGCCTCTCACCGTGCAGGCGAGGCGCAGCTTGAGGTGGCGGTCCTGATCGAGCCGCAGAGTGAAGGCCGCACGCTTGCCGCCGCCGGTGGAGGAAGCGGTGGTGGCGGGCGTCCGGGGGCGCGGCTCCGGAGCGGTGCGCGCCATCGGCGTTTCCAGCTTCTGCGCGATTCGTTCGATCGTGTCGCGCACCGGGCTGTGCGCCTTGCGCTGCAACAGCGGTTCGGATCCGGTCTGGCGATCGCGCGCATCGTCGCCGGTGGCGGGGGACAGCGAAACCACCTCGCCGCGCGATTCGGACGGCTTGACGATCGGTTCTTCGCCCATGTCGTTCCAGCCCAGGTCTTCCAGGCTGGCGGCGGCTTCCTTGCCGTCGACCACGCCCGGCGCGCCGTTCTGCGGGCGCATCGCCGGGCGGGCGCCGCCCTTGCGGGCCAGCAGCGTGGAGGAAAGAGAGGCGAAACCGGTGTCGCTCATGGCGTAATCCTGCAGCCTTCCCGGTTACTGGGCCACGCGGCGACCGAAGCCGCCCGCGGGTCGATGGGCACCGGCCATCTGGGCCTGGTGATTGGGGGCTGCGAAGATCGTCCGGCGGAAGTTCTTCTCCAGCCGGTCGGAAACGTATTTCCACAGCGCGGTCACTTCGGCAGCGCTGCGGCTGTTTTCGTCCACTTCCATCACCGTGCGGCCGTCGATCATCGAGGCGGCGAAATCGGTGCGGTGGTGCAGGGTGATCGGGGCGACGGTGCCGTGCTGCGACAGCGCGACTGCGGCTTCGGAGGTGATCTTGGCCTTGGGCGTCGCGCCGTTGACCACGAACACCAGCGGCTTGCCGGCGCGTTCGCACAGGTCGACCGTGGCACCCACGGCGCGCAGATCGTGCGGGCTGGGACGGGTGGGAACCACGATCAGTTCGGCCACCGCGATCACCGACTGGATCGCCATGGTGATGGCGGGCGGCGTATCGATGACCGCCAGCTTGAAGCCCTGCTGGCGAAGCACGTTGAGATCGCTGGCCAGCCTCGCAACGGTGGTCTGCGCGAAGGCGGGATATTCCGCCTCGCGCTCGTTCCACCAGTCGGCCAGCGAGCCTTGCGGATCGATATCGATGAGGACGACCGGGCCGGCACCCGCCCGCTGCGCCTGAACTGCCATATGCCCGGACAGGGTGGTCTTGCCCGATCCGCCTTTTTGCGATGCCAACGCCAGTACTCGCACGGATTGGTCCCCCTGAATTGCGCCCTAGAACGTCGTCGAATTCGCTCGCCACACGCGAGGTATCCACCCGGAATTCGCAGACTACCCTCAATTTTGGGTTAACGGGGGCGTGTAAAACGCGCCGTCCAGGTGCACAAAGGACGGCCAAGATTTTGCTAACGCGGGTTTTACTATATGTTCAGTTGAGTAAACCTAGGCGAAAGCACGAAATCCATGGAGACGGCGATGCGCAACCCGATAACAAGACGAACCGGCCTCACTGCAGGCGCCCTGACCCTCGCCGGGCTGCTGATGGCCGGTGCCACCCCGGCGCTGGCCGATGTCAAGCAGGGTGTCGATGCCTGGGCGGCGGGCGACTACGCCACCGCGGTCCGCGAATGGTCCGGGCCCGCCGCGCAGGGCGATCCCGATGCGCAGTTCAACATGGCGCAAGCCTATCGGCTGGGTCGTGGGGTTCAGGCCGATCCGCGCCAGGCCGAGGCGCTCTATGCCGCCGCAGCAGCGCAAGGACATGTGAAAGCCGCCGACAACTACGGGCTGCTGCTGTTCCAGGACGGTCGCCGCGAAGAGGCGATGCCCTATGTCAGCGCTGCCGCGGAGCGCGGCGACCCGCGCGCGCAATATCTGGTCGGGGTCGCTCATTTCAACGGCGATCTGGTGGAAAAGGATTGGGTTCGCGCCTATGCGCTGCTGACGCTGGCGAACGGCGCCGGCCTGCCGCAGGCGCGCGCCGCGCTGGTGCAGATGGACGAATACATCCCGCTCGACCAGCGCGAGCAGGCGCAGCTGCTCGCGCAACAGCTCGACGCGCGGGCGAACGCCAATCGCGCGCAACAGCTCGCCACCGTCGATCTCGAGCGCGGACCGGTGCAGACCGCGATGGCGCCCGACATCGTCCCCGCCGTACCGCAGCCGCCGATGGTGTTGCCGGCGCCCACCTCGGCTCCGGTCACGACCGTCACTGTGGATCGGGCAGGAGCGGATTACACGCTTCCGCAGGCGGAGCCCGTAGCGGTGCCGGTCGCGACCCGCGCCCCCGCTCCGGTCACGGTCACGACGGCCGAGCCGGTGGCCGCTGCTCCTGCGATGACCACTGCGGCCGGCCCCTGGAAGATCCAGCTCGGCGCCTTCGGGCAGCCTGGCAATGCCGACCGTCAGCTCGAGCGCATGCGCAGCCGCAGCGTGCTGTCCGGAACCCGGCTGGTCAAGGAGCCCGAGGGTCGCCTGACCAAGGTCATGGCCGTGGGCTTCGCAAGCCGCGCCGCGGCGCAGCAGGTGTGCAACTCGCTGAAATCCGGCGGCCAGGACTGTCTGGTCACCCGCTAGACCACTGAAGCGCCTTCCCTCGCGCGCCGCCCTCGCTAGAAAGGGCGGCGCGAGGGGGAAAAGCATGACCGATACCGACATTCCTGCCGAGACCAGCGCCGCTCCCGACCAGCCCAGGCCGGTCGCCGGAAGCGGCGAGCGCATTGCGAGCCTCGATTTCATCCGCGGCCTGGCGGTCATGGGCATCCTCGCGGCCAACATCACCGTCTTTGGCCAGCCCTTCGTCGCCTATACCTGGCCGGGCGGGTTCCTGGTGCCCACCGGGGATCCGGAGGGCTGGTTGTGGGCGCTGCAATTCGTGCTGATCGACGGCAAGATGCGCGGGCTGTTCACGTTGCTGTTCGGCGCCGGGCTCTACCTCTTCCTCGAAAAGGCTTGGGAGCGTGGGCGAGGGCGCGGGTTGCAGGCGCGGCGGCTGGCGTTCCTGCTGTTGTTCGGGCTGATCCATTTCTTCTTCATCTGGAAGGGCGATATCCTCACCAGCTATGCGCTGTGCGGGTTCGCGGCGCTGCTGTTCGTGCGGATGCAGCCGGTGAAGCAGATAATCTTCGGATTGCTCGGCTATTTCCTGGGTGCGCTGGCCTTCACCGCGCTGTTCGCAGGAATGGTCGCTTTCGATCGGATGGAACCGACCGATGCCGAAACCGCCGCCCAACAGGTCGAGATGCGCGCAACCAAGATCCAAAGTATCGAGGACGGAGAAATCGAAACCGCGCTCATTTCCTCAGGCGACTACCCCGGCTTGGTCGCGCATAATTTCGCCGAGCATTGGTCCGATCCGCTGGTCTTCGTGCTCCAGCTCCTGTTCGAGACGCTGCCGCTGATCCTGATCGGCATGGCGCTCTACCGGATGGGCTTGTTCGATGGCCGCATGCCGGCGCACAAGCTGCGGCGCTGGGGCTGGATCGGCTTGCTCGGAGGCGGAGCCCTATCGGCGGTGATCGCCTGGTGGACGGTGAGCGAAGGCTTGACCTATTTCAGCACTTTCCTCGCCTTCGTGGGACTGGCAGGTTTCGCCAATCTGCCGATGGTGCTGGGCTTGGCGGCGCTGCTGTCGCTGGCGGGAATGCGCGCGAGCGGCTGGCTGGCCGAACGCGTTTCCGCAGCAGGGCGTGCTGCCTTCAGCAATTACATCGGCACTTCCGTGGTGATGCTGTTCGTATTCCACGGCTGGGCCGCAGGCCTCTATGGCGAGCTCAACCGGCCGCAGCATTGGCTGGTGGTGCTGGCGGTGTGGGTGCTGATCCTCGCCTGGTCCAAACCCTGGCTCGACCGGTTCCGCTATGGTCCGCTGGAATGGCTGTGGCGCTGCCTCACTTATGGACGGACGTTTCCCTTCCGGCGCTGACGGGCGCTTCAGGTTTCGTCTTCGAGCGCGATGCGCCGCGGCCCTCGGGTGGCCAGCCGGGTTTCCAGCAGGAAGAACACTAGGCCGGTCACCAGCAGGCTCATCGTCACCACCCAGGCGAGTGCAATCAGGGATCCAATCCGCGCTTCGATATAGGCGCTCACGAACAGCAGGGCGATCACGATGCTGATCGTCACCGCCGATGCGGTGCTGAACACCAGCGCCTTTTGCGAATGGCGCCGCCGCTGACCCAGCCACGCCAATTCGCTCGCCTCGCCGCTGGCCACCCCGTCATCGATCCGCCGGTTGATCCGCTCGATGCGCTCCGCAACCCAGATCAGCCGGCTCATCATGACGTTCATGATCGCGCCGATCGCGCTGAGCAGGAAGGCAGGTGCGAGCGAGAGCTGCACGATCTGCTGGACGCGCGGAGTGCTGGCGGTGCGCTCGAGCAGTTCGAAGGCGAAACTGCCGCCGACGGTGAGGATATCGATCGTCATTCTTTGGCGGTCATTCCTTGGCGAAGGGGTTCTTGGGGCTCTTGAGCGTCAGCCGCACCGGCACCGCGTCGAAACCCAGCTTGGCGCGGATGCCGTTGACCAGATAGCGTTCGTAGCTGGTCGGCAGCGCATCGAGCCTGGTGCCGAAGATCACGAACCGCGGTGGCCGGGTGCCGACCTGGGTGATATAACGCAGCTTGATCCGGCGGCCCTTGGGGGCGGGCGGCGGGTTGGCGTCGAGCGCATCGTCGAACCAGCGGTTGAGAGCGGCGGTGGGCACCCTCTTGGACCAGCTCTCGCGGATCTCGAAGGCGGCGCTCAGCATCGTGTCGAGGCCCTTGCCGGTCTTGGCGCTGACCGCGAGCAGCGGCACGCCGCGAACCTGCGCCAGCCCGTCGTCGAGCGCGGCGCGCACGCCATTGAACAGTCCGCTGGCGTCCTCGGCGATATCCCATTTGTTGATCGCCACCATCAGCGCGCGCCCTTCCTGGAGCACCATGTCGGCAATCTTGAGGTCCTGATGCTCGAGCCCTTGCGTCGCATCGAGCAGCAGCACCACCACTTCGGCGAAATCGACGGCTCGGTGAGCGTCGGCGACCGACATCTTCTCCAGCTTGTCCTGCACCTTGGCGCGCTTGCGCATGCCCGCGGTGTCGACGAGATGGATGTCGCGCAGTTCGCCCGTTTTCGGGTCGTTCCACTGATAGTCGATCGCGATCGAATCGCGGGTGATCCCGGCCTCGGGTCCGGTCAGAAGGCGGTCCTGCCCCAGCAGGCGATTGATCAGCGTCGACTTGCCGGCATTGGGCCGGCCGACGATGGCCAGCTTGAGCGGGCCGAGCGGGGCGTCCTCGCCCTCATCGACATAATCGATCCGCTCGGCGGCGGCATCGGCCTTCTCGCCGATGATCGGCCACAGCGCGGCGAACAGATCGGCGATCCCGTCGCCATGCTCGGCGGACAGGCCGACCGGCTCGCCGAAGCCCAGATTGTAGCATTCGAGCACGCCCGCCTCGGCGGCACGACCTTCGGCCTTGTTCGCCACCGGTACCACGGGGACATGCTGTTCGCGCAGCCAGCGGGCGATTTCCTCGTCGAGCGGGGTCAGCCCGGCGCGCGCATCGACCACCATCAGCGCGGCATCGGCGCCTTCGAGGCTGACCTCGGTCTGCTTGCGCATTCGCCCGGGCAGGCTGGCGGGATCGTCGTCTTCCCAGCCCGCGGTATCGACCACCGTGAATTCCAGACCCGCCACCGTCGCATCGCCAAGCCGCCGATCGCGGGTGACGCCGGGCTGGTCGTCGACCAGCGCCAGCTTCTTTCCGACGAGCCGATTGAACAGAGTCGACTTACCCACGTTCGGGCGTCCTATAATGATCACGGTCGGTTTGTTGGATGGGAGTTTCATAATCGCTCGGCAGGTGGCCTTTGCGGCTCGGTTTGGCAAGAACAAGCGCAAGAACGAACGGAGCGGCCGGGGTTAAGATCGGTTAACTGCTTTCGACAGGCATGTCGCAATTCCCATGGGAGCACTATCGCTCGCATGAGGAAACCCATCGCCTGTGGCCTGACCGGCCTCGCCATGCTGACAGCGGCTCCCGCGCTAGCGCAATCCCGCGACGATTTCGGCTTCGAAGCGCGACAGCCGGGGCATAGCGGCGAGCTAGCCCCCTATCTGCAATGCGTGCCCTATGCCCGCGAGGTTTCGGGGATCAGGATTTTCGGCGACGCCCATACCTGGTGGGAGCAGGCCGAGGGGCGCTATGCCACCGGCCATGCGCCCCGGGTCGGGGCGGTGATGGCGTTCCGGCCGCACCGGTCGATGCAATTGGGCCATGTCGCCGCGGTCAGCCGGGTGGTCGACAGCCGCTCCGTCCTGCTCGATCATGCAAACTGGTCGCCGATCGACGGCCGCCGCGGCCAGATCGAACGCGATGTGCTGGCGGTGGATGTCTCGCCCGGCAACGACTGGAGCGCTGTTCGCGTCTGGTATGATCCGCTCGGCGCGCTCGGCACCACCGAGTGGCCAGTCGAAGGCTTCATCTATTCCGATCGTGCGCGCGGCGCTCCCATGCGCATCGCCCAAGCACCGAGCCAGGGACCGACCCGGCTGAAAAGTTCGCGCCGTTTCCTCAGCGCCTTCAACGAATTCTCGAACTGAGAACCCGATGCAAGCTTGGGGCGGATCAATCCGCCTTGGCGACCGGTGGATCGTCGCCCAGATCCTCGTACCAGGCTTCGACAGGTCCGGTCAGCTTGATCGTCAGCGGGTTGCCCTTGCGATCCATGGTCTTGCCCGCCTGGACCCGAATCCAGCCTTCCGAGATGCAGAACTCGTCGACATTGGTGCGCACCGCGCCCTTGAAGCGAATCCCGATGCCGCGCTTCAACAGCTCGGCATCGAAAAACTCGCTGCGCGGATTGACCGACAGGCGGTCGGGCGGGGTGTCTTGGGACGCTGTATCGCTCATGCCGCGCCCCTAAGACGCGGCGCAGGGTCTCGCAAGTTCAATCGGCTTGCACGAGACTTGCACTATCACAGCACGCGCCGGTCACGGCCGAGCTAGCGCCTTGCCAGGCTCAAATCTCGTCGGGATTGCGCCCCGGATCGTCTGTATCGGGCTGCGGAGGCTGGATTTCCGGGGGCTCGCGCATCGGCGCCTCGTTGGGCGGACCGCCCGGCGGCAGCTCGTTGGGAGCGCCGGGTTCGATCGTATCGGGTGAAGGGTCGGGGTGGGTAGCCATGATGGGTTTCCTTAGTCGGGGGGAAGATTGGTTTCGGGATACATGGAATCGAGCCTTTCCTCGCCGGCACCATCCCGCTTGCTCCGCTTCGCCATCCGGTCCGACATCTCTTCGTTTATCTTGCTGATATCGCTGCGGTTGCCGAGGACTTCGCCTGCGGTGTCCCCGTCGCCGTCGAGCTCGGAGGCGGTTTTCGCATCGACGTCGGGATCGATCACCGGCGGGGTTTCCGGCGGGGTTCTGGGGCTGTCGTAGTCGGTCATGTTCGCCTGCCTTTCACCCCTCAACGGTGGACCGGCCCCTGCCGTTCCTGCCATCCATCGCCGCGCTTGCCCTTTTTGGCGCTTCCGATTAGAGGCACGCGCCTACACGCGCGGCGTGGCTGTCGACGCGCGGCTTCGTTTGGGTTGCGGGCGTGGCGGAATTGGTAGACGCGCTGGTTTTAGGTACCAGTATCGAAAGATGTGGGGGTTCGAGTCCCTTCGCCCGCACCAGCCGCCCTCCGGCAGCCTCTCGCCCAGCACCGGTTAGACCCATTCAAGAGTACCCATACATGCAGATCATCGAGACGACCAACGAAGGCCTCAAGCGCGGCTACAAGCTGACGGTCCCCGCCAAAGACATCGACGCGCGCGTTTCCGCCGAGGTCAAGAAGCTCGCCCCGCAGGTCCGCATGCCCGGCTTCCGTCCCGGCAAGGTGCCCGCCAATCTGGTGCGCAAGATGCACGGCGAGCAGATGCACGCGCAGGTGATGAACGATACGATTCGCGAATCGATCGACAATCTGATGCGCGAAAAGCAGCTCCGCCCCGCGATGCAGCCCAAGATCGATCTCGACGAGAGCTACGAGCAGGGTAAGGACGTCGAGCTGACGGTCGAGCTCGAAGTGCTGCCCAAGGTCGAGACCCCCGATATCGACGGGCTCAAGCTTGAAAAGCTGACCGTGCCGGTGACCGACGAGCGCGTCGACGAGGCGGTCGAGCAGCTGGCGTCGAACAACAAGAGCTACAAGGACGCCGCGAAGTCGAAGAAGGCTGCCGAGGGCGATCAGCTGATCATCGATTTCGTCGGCAGCATCGACGGTGTCGAATTCGAAGGCGGCAAGGCCGAGGGCGCGCCGCTGGTGCTGGGTTCGGGCCAGTTCATCCCGGGCTTCGAAGAGCAGCTCACCGGGGTGAAGACCGGCGACGAGAAGACCATCACGGTCACCTTCCCCGAAGATTACCAGGCGCCGCATCTCGCCGGCAAGGCTGCCGAATTCGCCATCACCGTCCAGCAGGTGAAGGTCGAGGAAGATACCAAGCCCGACGACGAGTTCGCCAAGAATCTCGGCCTCGAGAGCCTCGACAAGCTCAAGGAACTGCTCCGCGGCCAGCTCGAACAGGAGACCGCCGGCCTCACCCGCACGCAGATGAAGCGCGCGCTGCTCGATCAGCTCGCTTCGGGGCATGATTTCCCTGTGCCGCAGGGCATGGTGGACGCCGAGTTCGAACAGATCTGGGCACAGCTCCAGCAGGAAGCCTCGCAGTCCGACGATCCCGCCGAAGCGATGAAGGAAATCGAGTCCGAGAAGGACGATTACCGTCACATCGCCGAACGTCGCGTCCGGCTCGGCCTGCTGCTTTCCGAAATCGGCCAGAGCAACGGGGTCGAGGTCAGCGGTCAGGAAATGTCGATGCTGATCCAGCAGGCGGCGCAGCAATACCGCGCCGAGGATCGCGAGCGCTTCATCCAGTATGTCCAGCAGGAGCCGATGGCCGCCGCCCAGCTGCGCGCCCCGCTCTACGAAGACAAGGTCGTCGATTTCCTCTTCGACAAGGCCGAAGTGACCGAGCGCGAAGTGACCCGCGAGGAACTCGAGGCGGCGATCGAAGCCGACGAGGACGCGGAAGAGGCGAAGCAGCCCGCCACCAAGAAGAAGGCTCCGGCGAAGAAGGCACCGGCGAAAAAGGCCGCTGCCGAGAAGGGCGAGGACAAGCCATCCGAGGAAGCCAAGCCCGCTGCGAAGAAGAAGGCTTCGCCCAAGAAGGAAACGGCTGCAAATGAAGCCGCCGACGAGCCTGCTGCCAAGAAGGCTCCGGCCAAGAAGGCTCCGGCCAAGGGCGGCGCTGCGGACAAGTCAGCAGCCAAGAAAGCTCCGGCCAAGAAGGCTCCTGCCAAAAAGTAGGTCTGCATCGAGCAGACATGAACAGGGCGGCAGGTCGATGAGACCTTGCCGCCCTTTTTCTATGCTCGGATGAGGGCAGGGCGGACCTGACCTGAGTCAATCCGTTTGCGGAGCGGGCTCGATTTCGGCTTCCGCACTTTTGGCGGGGCGCGGGGCGAGATGGGGCATTTCTTCCTTCTGCCCGGTATGAATGTGCCCCCGGCGGCCCTCGACATAGGCGATCAGCGGCCCGGCCAGAACGCCGTGAACGAGGATCGAAACGAGTATCGCAAAACTCGCGGTGGCCCAAAGCAGCGGCAGTCCTTCGAAATCGCCGTGGTTCTGGCCGTAAGCGAGATAGTAGATCGATCCCATCCCGCGCACCCCGAGAAATGCGACCGCGAAAGTTCCAGCCAGCGGCAGCGGGGACCAGGTCTCGGACAGCATTCCCGCCAGCGGCCGGATCACGAACACCAGCGCCAGCCCCACCAGGGCCGCTGGCCAGGTGAGCGCGTTGAGCACCCCGCTCGCTAACATCACCCCGAAGCCGAGCAGCACCGCGACCAGCACGATCTGTTCGATCTGGTCGATGAAATGATGACTGATCTTGTGATAGCGGCTCGCGTTCTCGCGCTGTCGCGCAGTGACGGCTGCGACGAAGACGGCGAGAAAGCCATAGCCATGGATGAGTTCCGCCGAGCCGTAGGCCAAAAGCAACGTACCAAGCACGATCAGCCCTTCGCGCGTGGAATATTTGGGCGTTGCATCCTCGACTTCCTCGATCGGCGCATCCGCCTCGCGCTCGAAGACGTACCAGGCGCCGAGCCGTCCGATGCCCCAACCGGCCGCGACGCCGGCGATTATCCTGTAAACAAGGTCGAAAGCCGCCCATTCGAGCGTCCAGCTGCCCAGCGCCGACATGCCCAGTGCGGCGATCGCCAGATGGGTGAAGGGAAAGGCCAGCCCGTCGTTGATCCCGGCCTCCACCGTAAGGCTGAAGCGCACATCGTGGCGCTTGCCTTCGCCCGGCGGCCCGACCTGCACGCTGCGCGCCAGCACCGGATCGGTCGGCGCCAGCGCCGCGCCGAGCAGGATCGCGCTGGCCGGCGCGAGGCCGATCGCCCACCATCCCAGGAACGCCACCGCACCGATCGTCAGCGGCATGGCGACGACGAGCAGGGGCCAGATCTGGCGCCAGTTGCGCCAGCTGACGGGCCGGTCGATCGCGATGCCGGCCGCGGCCAGGCTTGCGATGACGATGAACTCGGTCACATATTCCAGGGTCAGGGCATCGAACCCGTCCCATGCCGGATTGAAGAACGGCAGTCCCAGCGGCAGCGAGGCGAGCAGGAATCCAGCCCCGACGTACAGGATGGGCAGCGACATCCACATCTTCGCCAGCCAGCGTTCGAGCGTCACCGCCAGCATCAGCCCGACGCCGAAGATCACGAACATCATGATGCGAGGGTCGAATTCCACGGATTATCGCACGCTACGCTTGGTCATCGGGCATCAACGCGCGACGACTGGTTTCGGGGTCGAGGCGCCTCGCAGCGCTTCGACAGCATTGCCGACCTGCTTGATGGCCGTGGTCGGCGGCAGAGTGCTACACTGCATGTCTTCACAGTGCCGATCCGGAGCGGCTTTGCAAGAACCCTGAGAACAAGGATCCTCAGAAGTCGCCGCTCACGACGAAACGAAAGATCGGCCCGATCCGGCGATCGGCGGATTCGTGGAACAGCACGTCGCCGCCCTCTCGCGACCCGTCATATACGGTTCGGCGGTAATAATTCCGTCCGCCGAGCAAATTGCCCGCGCGGGCCTGAACCGTCAGCCCCAGGACGTCCTTGTGCTCGACGAAGAGCGTGCCGAAGAAGGGACCTTCCCATTCGCGTCCTTCCTCATAGCGCCGGGCATAGGGGGCATTGTCGAAATGGCTGAGGTCGGCACCCCAGGCCCAGTCGCTTTCGGGGATGTCATGGCGAAACGCTACTTCGAGCGCGCCTTCCTGATCGTGGGAAAAGCCGCGGCTCAGCCCGGTGAAGGGATCGGCGACATCCATGAAGCGCTTCACCGCCTGAATATCGAAGCGTGCCCCTTTCCAGCCGATCGGGTTCATATTGATCGTGGCGTTCGCCTCGAGGTGCAGGCGTTTCGCGTCGCCGATATTGCCGCGCGCCTCGCCGCCGTTGGCGAGAGGGAACCAGTCGATGAAATCCTCGAACCAGGCCTGCCTGGCCTCCAGCTTGATCGATCCCCAGGGGCCGAACCGCCTGTTGGCTTCGACTTCGATGTTCCAGCTCTGGTAAGGGACCAGTTCGTTGTTCCCGCCGTTCGCATTGTCGTCGTTGAGCGAGACGCTCGCGAGGAAATCGCCGAAGGACAATTGGCTTACCCGCCGCGCGAGAGTGATCGAGAGGTCGAACCCGTCGGACGGCTTCCAGGTCGCAGCGAAGGATCCCTTCGGGCGCTGGAAACTGCGCGCATTTGCGGCAACGCCGGTCTGTTCGATGGTGGAGAATTCCATCGCGCCGATCGCCTGGACCGAGAGCGTCGGCAGAATCTGCCGCGAAAAGCTGAGACTCGCTTCGTAGCGGTTTTCGGTCACGCCGCCGTTGCCACCCGGAAAAGGCAGTGCAAGGAATTCGCCGCCGGGAGCCAGTTCAAAGATCGCCGAGGTGCGATCGAGCCGGTTGAAGGCGGCCTCGCCGGAGAGCTGCCAGTCGGCTTCCCACAGCTTCCAGCCATATTCGAAGCGGCCGATCCGTTCTCCTGCGCCGTTGGTCTGGTCGAAACGGTACCCCGTCGCCTGGCTGTCATCGTCGAAACTGTCGATCAGCGTGGCGGTGTAATTGTCGCGCTCATAGCGTTCGAGACCGATCAGCTTCATCGTGCCCGGGCCGAAAGGGAACTGGATATCGCCGCCGATCTCGTACTCCGGCCCGTCCTCATGGACATGCGAGGCGCGGGTGCGGACCGGACCGGCGACCGGATAGCCGACCTCCGGCTCATCGCGATAGAAGAAGTCTTCCCCATAGCTGAGGTTCAAATTCGCGAGGACGCCGCTGCCGAAATCGTAAGCGAAGATCGTCGCCAGCTTCGGGTTGTCGAATTTGCCCGAGAATTTCGTATATTGCCGTTCGATCAGGGCGCCACTGCGATCGGTGAGGACCACAGGGCCGTCGGCGCCGAAGCGGTCGTTGTCGTTCGAGACCGAAACCGTGTAATCCAGGCGACCGCTGCTACCGGTCATGGAGGCCTCGCCGCCAAACAGCTGGGCTTGGGTATTGTGCAGTCGAAAGCCCGTGTTCCAGCGGAACTGACCCGAAACGCCAGCGCTCTTGTAGATCACATTGGCCACAAGCCCGGTGAGGCCGGGAATGTTCAGCGTATTGCCGTCGACGAGTTCGATACGCACCACGTCGGCGGCGGGAATGCGGCGCAGCTGATCCTCGACGCTCTCGGACTTGCTCGAGAAACGCTCGCCGTTGACGATCACGTTCTGCGTGGCCTGACCGAGGCCGCGTTGACCCTGATTGTTGCCGCCGGAGATCGTGAACCCCGGAATACGCGTGACCATGTCGAAAGCGTTGCGAGGCGCGAATTGCGCAAAATAGGCTGGTTCGAAGACCCGCGCTCCCGCCGCCGGTGCGGCCGCATCGGGAGTTTCTGCGCTACCCGCCGGTGGCGTCTGCGCATGGGCCGGAGCGGCAGCGGCAACAAGGGCGATTGATGAGGCGGCAAGGAGGAGCGTGCGCAGGGCCATTGATAATCGTTCTTCCGGTCGTTGATCCGGACCGTCGTCTACAACTGTAAGCGAAGATTCCAATTCAGCCTCGACCGCCAGCCGATTAGACCCGACCAACGGATTCGACCCTTCTCTCCGGGCTCGAAGGCGATCGCCGGGCGACAAGCTGCGGAACGCGGGGTCGAAGCCCCTTGAATTCATCCCCACAGTCGCGACATAGCGGTTTCATTCACTCACGACAGGATTCTCAACGACATGATCGATCTGAGCGCGCAACTTGGCGATACCTACGGCTCGCAGGGGCAGTTTTCCCGCGACCCGGTGACCGGCGCGCTGGTTCCGGTGGTGGTCGAGCAGACCAGCCGCGGCGAACGCAGCTTCGACATCTTCAGCCGCCTGCTGCGCGAACGGATCGTGTTCGTGACCGGCCAGGTCGAGGACGGCATGGCCTCGCTGATCACCGCGCAGCTGCTGTTTCTCGAGAGCGAGAACCCGTCCAAGCCGATCAGCATGTATATCAATTCGCCCGGCGGTGTTGTGACCGCCGGCATGGCGATCCACGACACGATGCAGTACATCAAGCCGCGCGTCTCGACCGTCTGTCTCGGCCAGGCCGCCAGCATGGGCAGCTTCCTGCTCGCCGCGGGCGAACCGGGCATGCGGATCGCGCTGCCCAACGCCCGAATCATGGTCCACCAGCCTTCGGGCGGTGCGCGTGGCATGGCCTCGGACATCGAGATCCAGGCGCGCGAGATCCTGCGGATCAAGAAGCGCATGAACGAACTTTACGAGAAGTACACCGGCCGCAGCCTCGAGGAGATCGAGAAGGCGATGGACCGCGACACCTTCCTCGAAGCCGACGAGGCCATGACCTTCGGCATCGTCGACAAGGTGTTCGAGACGCGGCCCGAGAACGAGGAAAGCGACGAAAAGCCCGGCAGCGGCGGCGCTCCGAGCTGATCTGCATTGCTTAACGGGCTCTAAAGCGTAGCATTTTGGCAACCTTGCCGCTTCAGCTTGCGGCAAGGCGGTTGCGCTATAGCTATTTATGAAGGAAACCGACCTGTCCGGCCCATGGGGGCCGAGTCAACCAGCTGGGTCAGGCGGGGAATTATCAAGGTATGACCGAATTGAGCGGAACCGATAGCAAGTCGACGCTGTATTGCAGCTTCTGCGGCAAGTCCCAGCATGAGGTGCGCAAGCTGATCGCGGGCCCGACCGTGTTCATCTGCGACGAATGCGTCGAACTGTGCAACGACATCATCCGCGAAGAGACCAAGGCCGGCATCGCCGGGCGCAAGGAAGGGGATATCCCCGCTCCTTCGGAGATCTTCGCGACGCTGAACGATTACGTCATCGGCCAGGACCGCGCCAAGCGCGTGCTCTCGGTTGCGGTGCACAATCACTACAAGCGCCTCAAGCATGCCGGAAAAGCGGGCGATGTCGAGTTGGCCAAGTCGAACATCCTGCTGGTCGGGCCGACGGGCTGCGGCAAGACGCTGCTGGCGCAGACGCTGGCGCGCACTTTCGACGTGCCCTTCACTATGGCCGATGCCACTACGCTGACCGAAGCGGGTTACGTGGGCGAGGACGTCGAGAACATCATCCTCAAGCTGCTCCAGGCTTCCGACTACAATGTCGAGAAGGCGCAGCACGGCATCGTCTACATCGACGAGATCGATAAGATCACCCGCAAGGCGGAAAATCCCTCGATCACCCGCGATGTCTCGGGCGAGGGCGTCCAGCAGGCGCTGCTCAAGCTGATGGAAGGCACCACCGCCAGCGTTCCGCCGCAGGGCGGGCGCAAGCATCCGCAGCAGGAATTCCTTCAGGTCGACACGACCAACATCCTGTTCATCTGCGGCGGCGCCTTCTCGGGCCTGGAAAAGATCATCGGCGACCGTTTGCAGAAGCGCAGCATCGGCTTCGGCGCGCATGTCGCCGATCCGGACAAGCGCCGCGTGGGCGAATTGCTCGAGAAGAGCGAGCCCGAAGATCTGCTCAAGTTCGGCCTGATCCCCGAATTCGTCGGTCGTCTGCCGGTAATTGCAACGCTGCGCGATCTCGATGTCGACGCGCTGGTGACGATCCTGACCGAGCCGAAGAATGCGCTGATCAAGCAATACGCCAAGATGTTCGAGCTCGAGGACGTGGAGCTTACCTTCACCGACGAAGCGCTCAAGGCGATCGCCGACCGCGCCATCGCCCGCAAGACCGGCGCCCGCGGACTGCGCTCGATCGTCGAAGGGATCCTGCTCGACACGATGTTCGACCTGCCCGACATGGACGGGATCACCGAGATCGTGGTCGACAAGGATGTGGTCGAGGGTCGCAAGGATCCGGTCCGGGTTCACGGCGGCAAGAAGGACAAGGAAGAAGCGGCCTGACGATGGCGGCATGGCTACCCCTCTGGGTCGCCATGCCGTTCGTCGGACTGCTGCTTCTGTCCGGTCTCTGGGCCGGCCGTCGCTACGCACGGTTCGAGCAGCTACCTGCGCATTATGACCTAGTGGGCAATCCTACACGGATGGCTCCGCGCCGGACGATGGTGTGGATGCTGCCGATGCTCTTTTCGCTCGTATTGCTAACCATCGCGACATTCACCGCCTTGATCCCGCGCGAGATGCAAAATGGCGAACCGGCGATCGGTGCCTTGTTTGGCGGGGTCAGCTTGGTCGCAGCGCAGATGTTCGTCCTATGGCTGACCGAACGGTGGGCCCGCCGCCAGCCGTAGCCGCGGCGCACACCCTCAACATCCGCCCGGACAATCCTCGCGGCTGATCTCCACCTGCACGGTCGTATGGCCGATGCGGTGGTGGTGTTCGAGTTCTTCGGCGATTTCCCGCAAGAACGCGTCGCCCGGATGGCCGCCGGGCATTACCAGATGCGCGGTCAGCGCGGTCTCGGTGGTGCTCATCGGCCAAATGTGCAGATCGTGGACCGCCTCGACCCCGGGGAGCCCTGTCAGATAGCCGCGCACCGTGCCTTCCGAAATCCCCCGCGGCACCGCCAGCAGGCTCATTTTCACGCTGTCCTTGAGCAGGCCCCATGTGCCCCAGGCGATCACCAGCACGATCAAGAGGCTCACGGCCGGGTCGATCCACACCGCCCCGGTCCACAAGATCGCCACGCCGGCGATCACCACGCCCAGGCTCACCAACGCATCGGCGGCCATGTGGAGGAAGGCGCCGCGGATGTTGAGGTCGTTCTCCCGGCCGCGCAGGAACAGCAGCGCGGTGCCGGTGTTGATCGCGATCCCGATACCCGCGACCACCACCATTGTCATCCCTTCGACGGGAGCCGGTTCGGCCATGCGGGCGATCGTCTCGTAGAGGATCGCGCCCACCGCGATCAGCAGCAGCGCCGCATTGGCCAGCGCGGCGAGGATGGTGGAGCTCTTGTAGCCATAGGTGAATCGGTCGGTGGGGGGACGCTTGGCCGCCACGCTCGCCGCCCAGGCGAGCATCAGCGCGAGCACGTCCGAGAGGTTGTGACCGGCATCCGCGATCAGCGCCATCGAGCCCGAAAGCCAGCCATAGGTCGCCTCGATCACGACGAAAGCCGTGTTGAGAACGATGCCGATGAGGAAGGCGTTGCCGAAATCGGCAGGCGCGTGGCTGTGCCCATGCCCAGCGTCGTGCTGGTGGCTGTGCGAGTGACCGGCGCCCATGGGAGTTACTGGTAGACGCAGGCGTCGAGCGCGTCACGCCCGACCACGCCGATCCTTGCGGAGATGGTGTTGCCGTGGCGGCGCAGCCAGCCCGAGGGGTTGACCACCGATCGCTCTTTGGGCTGCGGCAGCGCGGCCGCCATCCGCGCCGCTTCCAGCTGCGAGAGATCGGCGGCGGATTTGTCGAAATAGCGCTGGGCGCCCGACTCGGCACCATAGGTGCCGATCCCGGTCTCGGCGACGTTGAGATAGACTTCCATGATCCGCCGCTTGCCCCAGATCTGTTCGATCAGCAGCGTGAACCAGGCCTCCGCCGCCTTGCGGGCATAGCCGCCGCCCTGCCACAGGAAGACGTTCTTGGCGGTCTGCTGGCTGATCGTCGAGCCCCCGCGGATCCGGCCTCCTTCGGCATTCCTGCGGATCGCGGTCTCGATCGCCTCGCGGTCGAAGCCGTCGTGGCTGCAGAACTTGCCGTCCTCCGCCGCGATCACCGCGCGGACCAGATCGCGGTCGATATCCGCCAGCGGCTCCCAGTCCTTGGTGATCCCGTTCTCGTCCATCAGCATGGTCGCGGTAACGGGCACGGGGACGAATTTGAACAGCACCACCAGCGCCAGGCTCAGCGCGACGAAGCCGACGATCAACTTGACTAGGAATGTAGCGACGCGGGCGATCATCGGGGCGGGTTAGGCAACAAGCCTGGCGCACGCAACGAAAAGGCGGCCGCTCCTGCGCTCGATCGCAAGACGGCCGCCTTCGTTGCGTGGTGTTCGAAAGCTGTCAGGCGGCGATCGGCATCAGCCTCTCGCCGGCGATGGCCTTCATCGCCTTCTGGAGCTTTTCGAATGCGCGCACCTCGATCTGGCGGATGCGTTCGCGGCTGACGTCGTAGACCTTGCTCAATTCCTCGAGCGTCTGCGGATTGTCGGTCAGCCGCCGTTCGGTCAGAATATGCTTTTCGCGATCGTTGAGGCTGTCCATCGCCTCGACCAGCATCTCGTGACGCACGGTCTTTTCCTCGACCTCGGCGACGGTTTCGTCCTGCAGCGGTCGATCGTCGGTCAGCCAGTCCATCCATTCGCCCGAACCGTCTTCGCCATTGCGCATCGGCGTGTTGAGCGAGCCGTCGCCGCCCATCATCATCCGCCGGTTCATGTTGATCACTTCCTGCTCGGGAACGCCGAGCTCGGTGGCGATCTTGGTCACATCCGCGGGGTGGAGGTCGCTATCCTCATAGGCTTCGAGTTGCTTCTTCATCCGTCGCAGGTTGAAGAACAGCTTCTTCTGCGCGGCGGTGGTGCCCATCTTGACGAGACTCCAGCTGCGCAGGATGAATTCCTGGATGCTGGCCTTGATCCACCACATGGCATAGGTCGCGAGGCGGAAGCCGCGATCGGCCTCGAACTTCTTGACGCCCTGCATCAGCCCGACATTGCCTTCGGAGATCAGATCGGAGACCGGCAGGCCGTAGCCGCGGTAGCCCATGGCGATCTTGGCGACCAGCCGCAGATGCGAGGTGACGAGCTGCGCCGCGGCGTCCGAATCCTCATGCTCCTCGAAGCGCTTGGCGAGCATGTATTCCTGCTCTGCCGTCAGCACCGGGAACTTCTTGATTTCGGAGAGGTAGCGGTTGAGGCTCTGCTCGCCGCCGAGCGCCGGGACGCTCAATGATTTGGAATTGCTCACGATTACCCTGACCTTTCTAGCGTCAGCCTCCATGCACCAGACCCCTGCCGGGCATCTGGCCGTTCGGGCCACTGGTTTGCTTATAGACTATGGAAGCGCGCCTGAAAGCGCCTTTCATCGATTTCAACGAGCGGTTTCGTCGATCAGTTCCCGCATGTCCCGGGGCAATTCGGCGGTGAATTGGACCTTCTCGCCGGTCGCCGGATGGATGAAGCCGAGCTCCGCAGCATGCAGTGCCTGGCGGGTGAAACCGAGTTCGGAAAGCAGCGCTCGCAGCGCCTTCGGTGTGCGTCCGTAGATTGGGTCCCCCAATAGCGGATGCCCGATTGACATAAGGTGAACCCGGACCTGATGCGTCCGCCCGGTCTCGAGCCGGCATTCGATCAGCGTCGCATGATCGAGCCTCCGGATCGCCCGGTAATGGGTGATCGCGTGCTTGCCGCGTTCGGCATCCTCGGGAAGCACCGCCATCTTCTTGCGGTCGCGATCCGAGCGGCCGAGACGCGCCTCGATCGTGCCCGAGGGCGGGTTGGGGTGGCCGGCGCAGACCGCCAGATAGCGGCGATGGATCGAATGATCGGCGAATTGCCCGGCCAGCCCCTCATGTGCCGCGTCGGTCTTGGCGACCACGATCAGCCCCGAAGTGTCCTTGTCGATGCGGTGGACGATGCCGGGGCGCGCCACCCCGTTGATCCCCGACAACCGCCCGGCGCAGTGGAACAGCAGCGCATTGACCAGCGTCGCGTCGCGATTGCCCGCGGCGGGGTGGACCACCATTCCTGCGGGCTTGTCGACCACGATCAGATGCTCGTCTTCGAAGGCCACGGTCAGCGGAATATCTTGGGGCTCGACATCGAGTGGCTTGGCGGGCGGCAGCGCGATGGCGAATTGTGCGCCGGCCGCGATCTTGCTCGATGGATCGAGCGCGACCGCTCCGCCCACACTGATGGCGCCATCGGCGATCAGCCTCTTGACCCGTTCGCGCGACAGCCCCGCAGCGCCGGCCAGCGCCTTGTCGAGCCGGCCGGCCCGGTCGATCGTGCCGGTGATGATTTCCTTGGCCGTCATGGTTACAGAGCCATGGGTGATGACCCTGCAAGTGACAAGCGAGCTGTTGGATACGCTGCTGGCCGAGGCCGAGGCGGCGCATCCGCGCGAATGCTGCGGACTGCTCTTCGGGGGTGCCGAGGAGGGCCGGATAGACTCCATGGCGCCCGCACCGAACATCCATCCGCAGCCCGAAACCCATTTCGAGATCGATCCCCGGGCGCTGATCGATGCGCATCGCGCCTCGCGCCTGGCGGGACCGGAACTGGTGGGCTATTACCACTCGCACCCCGACGGAAAGGCGCGCCCCTCCGCCACCGACACCGCCATGGCCGCGCGCGACGCAATGATCTGGGCGATCGTCGCCGGGCAACGGGTGACGTTCTGGCGCGCCGGGGATGCAGGGTTCAGCGCGCTTCCCTATCGCCTGGTCACCCGCTAATGCCACGGCCCTGGCTTTAGAACTTTGGAAACCATGTCCGAAAACTCCTCCATCGACCTTGCCGCGCTGCTGTGTTCCCGCCTGTGCCACGATCTGCTGTCGCCGGTCGGGGCGCTGAGCAACGGGCTCGAACTGCTCGCCACCGAAACCGACCCGGCGATGCGCCAGAACTGCATGGAGTTGCTCGAACAGAGCGCGCTGGTCAGCACCAACAAGCTCAAGTTCTTCCGGCTGGCCTTCGGCGCCGCGGGCGGCTTCGGCGACCGGGTCCCGGTCGAAGAGATGCGCAAGCTCATCGAAAGCCTGGTGGCGGACAAGGGGCGGATCGAGCTGAACTGGTCGCTCCCGCAGTCCAACCTGCCCAAGCCCGCGGTCAAGGTGATGCTCAACTTCGCGCAGATCTCGGTCGATTCGCTGGTTCGCGGCGGGACGCTCGACATCGGTGTCGAACTGCGCGACAGAGCGACCGAGATCGTGCTGCGCGCCAGCGGTCCGCGGATCGCCTTCGACGAGGTGCTGGGGCTCGCGCTCGAAGGTCGGCTCGACCCCGCGGAATTGTCGAGCCGCACCGCGCCGGCACATATGATCCACCTGTTGGCGCAGCAATGCGGCGGCGGGCTGCAATTCGCGCGCAGCGAGGATGCGCTGGTGCTGGGCGCGGTCCTGCCCGAGCCAGAGGGCATGATCGGATGAGCGACTTCGGAGCGGTCGGGGCGCAGCTGCCCGTCAGCAAGGACGAACTGGTCGATCGGGAGGTTCTGTCGCCCAATCACGACGAGCGCCTGCTGCCGATCACCATGGTGGTGATCCACTACACCGAGATGGAGGACAAAGGCTTCGCGATCGAACGCCTCTGCGATCCCGAGGCGAAGGTTTCGGCCAATTATCTGATCGGGGAGCAGGGCGAGGTCGTCCGGCTGGTGCCCGAGGAAAAGCGCGCCTGGCATGCCGGGGTCTCCTACTGGCGCGGGATCAAGGACGTGAACTCCGCCAGCATCGGTATCGAGCTCGATCATCCGGGTCACAAATACGGCTACCGCCCCTTTCCCGACGCGCAGTTCGAGGCGCTGGTGCCGCTGGTCGCGCGGATGGTGAAGCGCTACGATATCCCGCGCGCAAATGTCGTCGGCCATTCCGACGTCGCGCCGGCGCGCAAGATCGATCCGGGCGAGCTGTTTCCCTGGGACCGGCTGGCCGAATACGGGTTGTGCCTGCCGCGCCCGCAAAAGCTCGAACGCGGCGATCCCTTCGACAACGACGCCTCCTTCTACCTCGCGCTCGAGCGGTTCGGCTACGACATCACCGACGGCCACAAGGCGGTCGAAGCCTTCCAGCGGCGCTGGCGCCCCGAACGGATCGACGGCGCGATCGACGGCGAAGTGCGCGCGATCCTGTTCCAATTGCTGCTGGACAGGGATCGGGGGCACACTAGATAGGCACCTGCCAGGGGGCTGGGCAGCCGCGTCGGAAAGCGATTTCCGCCGAGGAAAGTCCGGGCTCCACGAAGAAAGGGTGGCGGGTAACGCCCGCCCGGTCGACGCTTTTTGTGCCGGCCGAGGGACAGTGCCACAGAGAGCAAACCGCCGATGGCCCCGCGTTCCTTCGGGAGCGCGACGGCACAGGCAAGGGTGAAAGGGTGCGGCAAGAGCGCACCGGGGCGCACGGCAACGTCGCCCGCATGGTAAACCCCACCCGGAGCAAAGCCGAATAGGGGTCGCGCGTCCGGCTTCCGCAAGGACCGGGCAGGGTGCTTCGCCCCACGCGACCCGGGTTGGCTGCTCGAGCCATGGAGCAATCCATGGCCCAGATGAATGGCTGCCCCTGCGGCGCTGGTCCTTCGGGATACCGGTCGCAGGACAGAACCCGGCTTACAGGCCCCCTGGCATCATTCTTTCAACTGCAATCGCGCTCAGCCGAAGATCGCCACCGATTGTAACCCATCCATCACCTGCCGACCCTCGGCGTTCCACAGTCGCAGCCGTTCGCTGGAATAGCCCGCCGAGGCATGCTGGCTGGCGTTTTCGGACAGCCACCAGCTGTCGCTCGTCTGTGGTGCGGTGTCGAGCAGGTTGAACGACCAGTTGATCGAACTGAGCGGGCCTGGCCGGGCCATGGCGCGCATCGCGCCGGGCGGCAGCACGTCGCCCAGCAGAATCAGTTCGCTCACCGCATCGAGTCCGGTCGGCGGCTTGAGCCGCGCCCAGCGCCGCACCACCGGATCGCCGGGACCCCGCTGGTCCTGCGCCCGGCGCAGCTCGAAATTGTTCTGCAGGAAGGCCGGACCCTGATTGCCCATCACCTCCTCGGCATCCCCTGGCGAACCGGGCCAGTCGGGAAGCGGTGCCGCCTCGTGGCTGGCATTGGCCTCGCGTTCGGCGCCGAACAGGAAGAATGCGGTGAGGGTGCATCGGCCTTCGCACCAGATCTCGCCGCGCACCTGAGTGACGTTGCGCCCCTGGCGGACGATTTCGCGGCGCAGCTCGGCGGTTTCGTCCACCGGCGCGACGAAGGCGATCTGGCCTGCACGCAGCGGCGGCAGGTCGGGAAAGGCGCGGATCGCCGCAGTATAGGCGATCAGCGCCGAGGCCCCGCCATACAGCGTGCGGCCCTGTTGCCATTCGTCGAAGCGTCCGAAGCGGACCTCGCCCCCGGCGGCGGTGATCGGATCGAGCAGTTCCTGGATAGCCATGGAGGAGGGACATAGCCGCCTTCGCGGAGAGGTCCAGACTGACGTAACGGAAGGGAGATCGGCAGAACGTGGAAGCGCATTGCCATGCGCGCCCGGGTTCGCTAATGCGCCGCTTCCCATCGTCGTCTGGCGGCGGGAACCTCAAGGCCCGATGGCGGAGTGGTTACGCAGAGGACTGCAAATCCTTGCACGCCGGTTCGATTCCGGCTCGGGCCTCCACATCCTCGCCCACCGGCATTGCGACCAACCGCAATGCGAACCCGGTGCGCGATCTGTGCCGCTTTAGCTCAGTTGGTAGAGCACATCATTCGTAATGATGGGGTCAGGTGTTCGAGTCACCTAAGCGGCACCACCCTTTTTCTTCACGCGGTGCGACTGCACCCTCTCGGCAGGTTGCGCGCGGCGGCGATCGCGGCTTACAGCCCCACGTTCATTCGCAGCCCGAGCATGTCGATACCGGGGTTCTGTTCGGAATTGAACAGCCGCGCATTGCTGATGTGGACCCAGCTCAGTTCGAGCGAGACGCGTGGGGACACGCTGGTCCCCACCGCGATTTCCGGGGCGAACAGCGCCCTGCTGCCCAGGTCGGTGCGGATGCGTGTGACCGGATCGACGCGGCGATCCGGAGCGTCGTGGATGGCGAGGCCGACACCCGGCCGCACATAGAGCGGGCCGACATCGAGTTTCCAAGATAGTCCCGCGGCGATGAAATTCGTGCCATCGGCGGTGTTGAGCGATCCGAAGGCATGCGCCGAGGGCTTGCCGATGAAGTCCAGCGCGTCGATCGGCACCGTTCGGGCGCCGATCTGGACATCCGCACCTTGTTCGCCCGTATCGAGACTGAAAGGAGTATCCACGGCGTGGGCATACAGCCCGCCGAAGACTTCGCCTGCTTGAGCGGGGGTTGCGACAAACCCGAAGGCGAGCATGGCTGCCATAAGCGATTTCTGCATTTTGGGAGATTCCTCGGAGTGGAACCATACCCATCGTCTTTCCTGGCTTGCGCCAAGCTGAAGGTGCGGGGATATCGGCCTCGCCGGGGCGGAGCTTTCTTACCGCTACGCGAAAAGGGTGCCGATCCTCACGCGGCGGCCGGGATCGCTTCCTCGGGCGAGAACAGCAGCGCGCCTTCCACGCGGTTCCGACCGCCCGCCTTGGCCTTGTAGAGGGCGGCGTCGGCAGCTTGGAGCAGGCCGTGCGGCATCGCGATCGTACCGCCGTTTGCCGCCATCGCAGTGGCCACCCCGACGCTCACCGTGACGACCGAGCTTACTGCTGCGTCGGAATGCGGGACGCCCAGCGCTTCGACCACGCAACGAATTCGCTCCCCTGCCGCCAGCGCGCGCTCGTAATCGGTGCGGGGCAGAACGAGCGCGAACTCCTCGCCTCCGTAGCGCGCGGCCAGCGCACCGTGCTGCTCGGCGTGCGCATCGATCGCGGCGGCTACCGTGCGCAGACAGTCGTCGCCGACCTGATGGCCTTTGGCATCGTTGAACGCCTTGAAGCAGTCGACGTCGATGATGAGCAACGACAGGGCGCCGTTTTCTCCGAGCGCGGCGCGCCATTCTCTCTCAAGCTCTTCGTCGAAGGCGCGGCGGTTGGCGATCCCGGTCAGTCCGTCCTTGCGTGCGAACGCTTCCAGTCTGGCCTCCAGCGCCTTTTTTTCGGAAATGTCCCGCATGGTGAAGACGATGTCGGTCGGACGGCCGCTCTTGCGATCGAGCACCGTGCTGCAATTGGTTTCCACCCAGATGATGGCGCCGCCGCGCTGCCTGATCCGAAACTCGAGCTTCGTCTGCGGCACGGTTCCCGCAAAGTGACCCTCGACCGCCAGCGCGACAGCCGCCTGATCTTCTTCGTAGACGAAGCCGTTCTGCACGACGTCGCCGCCCATCGCGTAGATATCCTTGAGCGGACAACCGAACAGGCGCTCGACCGAGGGCGAAATGTAGGGCACGCGACCGTCCACTCCGAAGCGGAAGATGACGTCGCCGCAATTCTCCGCCAGCAGGCGCAGCGATTCCTGTTCGTAGGAGATTCGGTTCGCCTCGGCGGCCGTGTGGCGAAACCGCTGCAAGAGCGCACGCGCATATCGAAATGTGCTTTTCATGTGCCCAGCCCTTCTCCGAACGGCGATGATACTAAGGCAACAGCATTAACGAACATCCCACATTCGAACGATTTCAACGCAACCCGGATTAGTCGGCCCCAGCGGCTGCGCCTCCTGTTTCGCTGGCCGCCTTTCTAAACAGCCATGCGGAAAAGAGCCACGCGCCCGTAAGAACCACGGTAAACACCCACGCGAAATGTCCGGCAAGCTGGACGATGAGGCCCACGGCCAGTTGCGCGGCGGCTGCGGCAGTCATGGCGACGGCCATTCCCGGGGCGCGAAATCGCGATCCTATCGCCGCGAACAAGGCCAGCAGCGGAACCAGATCGAACCACAGATTGATCAGCCGATCCTCATTGCCGACGATTCCGACGGCTGCATTGGCCCACAGGGTGAGCAGTGCGGCCCCCAAAGCGACGGCGGTCCCGCCGCGATAGGCCCGACTGCCGCTGGCTCGGACCGCCAGTTCGAAGGCAAGGCCGACGCCGCCCAGCATCACGAAGGCGAAGACGAAATCCTCGGTCTGCCAAGCGACCTCGCTGGTGAATTGCATGGCGACGGCAGGCAGCGCGATCAGGGTCGCGATGACGCCCCATCCCAGGATGCGCCAGGGGTTGAAAAGCTTGTGGCCGGGTTTCTTGTCGATCTTGTTCATGGCCTTGTCTCCCTTTGTCCGAAAGCCCATGATTGCTCCGAACACGAGGTGAGCGGCATGAGCGAAAAGTGAGCAATTGCTGAAATGAGCGGCTCGGCAGTGCGCTTCGGGGCGTTCGATCTCGATCCGGTTAATCGCAGCCTCGCACGCGAGGGCACGCGGGTCGAACTCAACGCGCGCTATCTGGACGCCTTGATCCTGCTGGTGGAAGCGGCTGGGGAACTCGTCACCAAGCAGCGCTTCATGGACGAGGTGTGGCGCGGCATACCCGTTACCGACGAAGCGCTGACGCAGGCTATACGGACCTTGCGCCGGACTCTGGGCGACAGCGCGGCGGCACCCCGCTTCATCGAGACCGTCCCCAAGCACGGCTACCGGTTCGTCGCGCCCGTCGAGTCGGCGAATGGATCGACGCCCGAGGCAGTCCCGCCCGGTTCTCGGATCGCGTTCCCGAATGCTGAGCCAGCCCGCTCGCATTTCCTGCATCGCGCGTCGGCCGCAACGGGAGGCGCAATGCTCGCGGGGGCGGCGGTGGGTCTGGTCTATGGCTTCCTCGGCGCAGGACAAGCCGGTGCGGGCGGTTTTGCCGGCGGTGGTTCCGGGGGCGGGGGAGCCGTCTCGTTGCTGCTGGTGCTGGCGCTGGTATCGATCTTTTCTGCCGGCGTCGCGGGAGCCGGGATCGGGGCGGGTCTCGCGGCATCGCGGTTCGTCCATCCCTGGCGGTGGTATTCTCCGATTGCCGGCGGCGCGCTTGGCGGCCTGACCATCGGAGCGCTCGCGAACCTGATCGGCAGCGATGCGTTTCGCCTGCTGTTCGGACACGAGGTCGGCGCATTCGCCGGAGCTTTCGAAGGTTTCGTCCTCGGTGCGGCGGTGGGTGCGGCTGCCTTTCTGGCTGGCCGCAGGCTTGCGCACTCCTTGATCATCGCCGGACTGCTGGGTGCGGGGGCGGGGCTTGCGATTGCCGTGCTCGACGGCCGGATGATGGCGGGGAGCCTCGCGAGCCTCGCAGCGGCCTTTCCTTCCTCGCAGTTCAGGCTGGAAGGGATAAGCAATGTGCCGGGAGAAGCGGAGCTCGGTCCGCTTGGTCGAGCCCTCACATCCGCATTTGAAGGCGCCGTCTTTTCGTCCGGGATTGTTTGGGGGATCGAGCGGTTCGGAAAGCGCTCGCTGTCGCGCGGCGCGCCCGAGGAGCAACTGGTCGCCTAGTCCGAACTCGCAGAGCGCAGCACTTGCGGCCGCTATTCGTCCGAGGTCCTGACCGAGCTGTTGCGGTGCGGGGCTTCGTAGGTCGCCCAGTCGCCCTTTGCGGGCGGTTCGGGCGGTTTGCCCGCCGGGCTTTCGATCCCGTCGCCATCCTTCAGCCGCACTCGGTGCAGATGAACCTTGGCGACCATGTTCGCCGAGATCGGGGCGGTGATGAACAGGAAGATCGAAACCAGCAATTCCTGCGCCGACCAGACATCCTGCGCAAGCTGGAAATAGGCGACCGAACCCAGCAGGATGCCGCCCAGGCCGAGCGTGGTCGCCTTGGTCGGGCCGTGCAGCCGCTCCATCAGCGTGGGCAGGCGGACGAGACCCCAGCTGCCGATCAGCGCGAAACTCGCGCCCAGCACGATCAGCAGGCTCGTAACGATTTCGGCGAGGCTGGGCTGGATCATTCGATGATGTCCCCTCGCAGCAGGAATTTGCAATAGGCGACGGTGCCGATGAAGCCGACCATCGCCAGCAGCAGCGCCGCCTCGAAGGAGACCGCATCGTTGTTCGCGATGCCGGTGAGCACGATGAGGGCGATGGCGTTGATGACCATGGTGTCGAGCGCGATGATCCGGTCTCCCACGGTGGGGCCGCGCAGCAGCCGCCACAGATTGAACGCAAAGGCGAGCACGAGGCAGGAGAAGCCGAAGATCACTGCATAGCCGATCATGCGAACACCTTCTTCAAACGCTCTTCGTAGCGCTGCTTGATCCGCGCGATCTCCGCGTCGGGATCGGCAGCATCGAGCGCGTGAACGAGCAGGTATTTGCCGCAGGCGGAGACATCGGCGGACACCGTCCCCGGGGTCAGGCTGATCGTCCCGGCGAAGACGGTGATCGCCTCGGGAGTGTCGAGCTCGAGCGGGATGACCAGCCATTGCGGGCGCAGGTCGCGGCTGCGCCGGAACAGGATGATGGCGGCGACTTCGAAATTGGCGACGATGACGTCCCACAGCACCAGCAGGACGTAGGGAATCCCGTAGCGGAAGCGGACATCGGGTCGGCGCGGCCAGAACGGCGCGGTGAACAGCGGGAGCAGCACGCCGATGACGATGCCGATCGCCAGCGCGCCGAACGACAGGCTGTTGGCCATCAGCAGCCAGACGAGCACCAGCAGAACCGAGAGCCCGGGATGGGGGATCACGCGGCGCATACTATCGGGCTCCCAACACGGCGCGCGCAGTCGCCGGAGCGTCGAGCACCTGCGCGGCAGCGGCTGTTCCATAAGCGGTGGCCGGCCCCGCAGCGGCGGCCAATGCCGCCACCAGCAGCAGTGCGGTCGCCGGTGCCGCCATGTCGGATCGTGCCACATGCGCGGGCTCGGCGCCATCCGAGACCGGACCTTCCTTCCAGAAGATCGCGCTGCCGGCGCGGGCGAAGCCGATCACCCCGGCCAGCGTGGTCAGCAGGATGGCCGCCCAGGCCCAGCCCCAGTCGGGGGTGTCGGCGACCGATTCCATGATCAGCAGCTTGCCGATGAAGCCCGACAGCGGCGGGAGCCCGACGGTCGCGATCGCCGCAACCAGGAACAATAGCCCGACCGACTGCCGCTGACAGAATGCCGGGCCCGAGCTGACTGTGTCGCTGAAGCTGGCGCGGCGGCGAGCGACGACATCGGCGATCAGGAACAGCGCGGCGCCTGCAAGCGTCGAGTGGACCAGATAATAAAGCGCGGCGCCCAGCGTATCGACCTGCCAGCCGGCCACCGCGATCATCAGCGTACCGGTCGAGCCGATGATCGCATAGGCGGCCTGTTCGGAGAGGCGGCGCGCCACGAACACGCCGGCGAAGCCGACCAGTGCGGTCACGATCGCGGCGGGCAGCAGATAGGGCGCCGGCGCCCAGGCCGCCGAACCTGCATCGTCGCCGAGGACCTGCGGTACCACCCGGATCAGCGAATAGACCCCGACCTTGGTCATGATCGCAAACAGCGCCGCAACCGCCGGGGTGGCCACGGCGTAGGTGCGCGGCAGCCATAGATGCAGCGGGACCAGCGCCGCCTTGAGCGCGAAGACGCTGGCCAGCAGCAGCGCGGCCACGCGCAGCAGCCATTGGTCGTCGGGACCGATCGCGGCGATGCGCAGACCCATCTGCGCCATGTTGAGCGTGCCGGTCAGCGAATAGAGCAGCCCCAGCGCGATCAGGAACAGCGAGGAGCCGATGATGTTGACCACCACATATTGCACCCCCGCCTTGAGCCGCGCCGATCCCTGTCCGTGGACCATCAACCCGTAGGACGCGATCAGCAGCACTTCGAAGAACACGAACAGGTTGAACAGGTCGCCGGTCAGGAACGCCCCGTTGAGGCCGAGCAGCTGGAACTGGAGCAGCGGATGGAAATGCCAGCCATCGCGGTCGGCGTTCGTCACCACCGCGTGGAGCAGCGCCAGCAGCGCCAGAACCGCGGCCAGTACCAGCATGATCGCAGCCAGCCGGTCGCTGACCAGCAGGATGCCGAAGGGGGCTTCCCAGCCGCCCAGTTCGTAGGTCCGGATCGCCCCGTCGCCCGCCTGAACCAGCAGCGCGAGCGCGGCTGCCAGCATGGCGAAACACGAAACGAAGGAAATCGCGATGCCGAGCCTGCGCCGTCGCCGCATCACCAGCAGCGCCAGCGGCGCCGCCAGCGCGGGGATCACGATCGGCGCGATGGCAAGGTGAGGGGCGAGATCGAGCGCGAGGTTCACGAGGCTGCGTCCTCCGGCTCGTCGGACGGCGCCCCATCGACCTGATCGCTACCCGTTTCGAGGAAGCTGCGCAGCATCAGGATCACCGCCAGCGCGGTCATCCCGAAAGTGATGACGATCGCGGTCAGCACCAGCGCCTGCGGCAGCGGATCGGCGTATTCGGTCACCGTCTTGGACCAGATCGGCGCGCGGCCGACGACCAGCCGGCCCGAGGCGAACAGGAACAGGTTCACCGCATAGGAAAACAGCGTCAGTCCGAGCACCACCTGGAAGGTGCGGCCGCGCAGCGAGAGGTAGATCCCGCCCGCGACCAGCACGCCGATCGCGCTGGCGACGAGGAATTCGAGGCTGATCACGATTGCGCCTCCTGCGACTGGTCCCGCAGCTCCGCCTCATGGGCGGCGTGCGCGCGGGCCGCGCGTTTGGCGATATGGCTTAGCTGCGCAAGCGCCAGCATGACCGCGCCCAGCACCACGGAGAACACACCCAGATCGAACAGCATTGCGGTCGCCAGTTCGAACTCGCCGACTAGAGGCAGGGTGAAATAGTCGAAAGCGGTGGAGAGGAAATTGGCCCCGAAGAGCAGCGATCCCAACCCGGTGAACACCGCGATCAACACGCCGAAGCCGATCAGGATATGCTCCCCGATGCGGCGGCGCGAATCGGTCCAGTCGAAGCCCGAAGCGAGATATTGCAGCAGGAAGGCGATCGCCACGATCAGCCCGGCGATGAACCCGCCGCCCGGCTCGTTGTGGCCGCGCAGGAAGATGAATATCCCCGCCACCAGCACCAGCGGCAGGAGGATCCGTGTGGACATGACGAACATCACCGGGTGGCTTTCGGGCGAATGCGGCATGTCCTCCTGCCACGAGCGCAGCCGCGCGCCCGCCGCGCCACGCGAAGTCGTGTCGAGCAGCGCGTAGATGACCAGCCCCGCGATCCCGAGGACGATGATCTCGCCCATCGTATCGAAGGCGCGGAAATCGACCAGCGTCACATTGACGACATTGGTCCCGCCGCCGCCGCTGTAGCTGTTGGCGAGATGGAAGGAGGAAATGGGGTCGTTGGGATTGCGCGTGAGCATGGCCCAGGCCGCGCCGCCGACGCCCAGTCCACCCAGCACTGCGAGAACGGAATCGCGCATCCGCCGGGTCGGGCTGGAGACCAGCGCGGGCAGCTTGGGAAGCAGGTTGAGCGCGAGCAGGAGCAGAAGGATCGTCACGACCTCGACCGAGATCTGAGTCAGCGCGAGATCGGGGGCGGAGAAGTGGACGAAGGCCAATGCGATGACGAGGCCGATGACGCTGATATAGATCAGCGCCCGGAACCGCTGGCGTTCCTCCACCAGCACCGCGATCGTGGCCGCGACCAGCAATAGCCACGCGGCAATTGCGGTCGGGGGCGCGGGCAGAAGCTCGCGCGGTCCTGTCAGGACACCGCCGCGGCTCGCGCCTTCAACGACCAGCACCACCACCACTGCGAAAACGGCGAACACCATCCGCTGCAGCGAGGGGCGGTGTACCGTCACCACCGCCTTGCGCACCGCCAGATCGGCGACCCGCATCGCGCGCTCGAACAGCGCCTTGGCATCGGCATGGCGCATCGCGGCGTAGCCCCGCAGCAGCGCGGCATGCCGCCACAGCAGCAGAACGCCGACGAGGATGGCGAGTGCGCTCAGTCCTAGCGCGAGATTGAAACCGTGCCAGAGCGAGAGCTCGAGTTCGGGCGCGGGTCCGCCGGTGACTGCGCCCGCCACCGAGGAAACCACCGTCCCGGCCAGCAGCATCGGCGTAAGACCGAGCAGCACCGCGAGGCTCACCAATATTGCCGGAGCGAGCAGCATCCCTGCGCCGGGATCATGCGCCCGCGCGTGAGCATCGGCATCGCGCGCCCGGCCGAAGAACAGATGCGCCGCGAAGCGCAGCGAATAGCCGACCGACAGCGCCGCCGCGACAGCCGCCACCGTCGGCACCAGCCAGGGCAGACCGAACAGCGAGACGTTGAGCGCCTCGTAAAGCATCATCTCCTTGGAGATGAAGCCGCCCAGCGGCGGGATGCCCGCCATGGCGAGCGCCGCGAGCGTGCCGACCAGCGCGGTCACCGGCATGACCTTGGCGAGTGCGCCGAGATGGCGGATGTCGCGGGTCCCCGCCTCGTGGTCGACGATGCCGGCGGTCATGAACAGCGCCGCCTTGAAGGCCGCATGGTTGAGGATGTGGAGCACCGCGCCGATCGCAGCCGCCTCGAGCGAGAAGCCCAATAGCATCACCAGCAGGCCCAATTGGCTGATCGTCGAATAGGCGAGGATGGCTTTGAGATCGTGGCGGAACAGCGCCACCCATGCGCCGAACAGCATGGTGACCAACCCGACGCTGCTGACGACCGCAGTGTAGAGGTCGGTCCCCGCGAGTACCGGCCACAGCCGCGCCAGCAGGAACACGCCGGCCTTCACCATCGTCGCCGAATGGAGATAGGCGCTGACCGGGGTGGGCGCGGCCATCGCGTGCGGCAGCCAGAAGTGGAACGGGAATTGCGCCGATTTGGTGAAACAGCCGATCAGGATCAGCCCGAGGATCACCGGATAGAGCGGCGAGGCCTGGACGACATCCGCGTTCTGCAGGATCGTCATCAGATCGAAAGATCCGGCCACCACGCCCAGCAGGATCATCCCCGCGATCAGCACCAGTCCGCCGCCGCCGGTGATCGCCAGCGCCATCCGCGCGCCCTGCCGCGCTTCGGGCTTGTCGCGCCAGAAGCCGATCAGCAGGAAGGACGACAGGCTGGTCAGTTCCCAGAACACCAGCAGCAGCAGCACATTGCCCGACAGCACGATCCCCAGCATCGAGCCCTGGAACAGCATCAGCGAGGCGAAGAACCGCCCGGTGGCTTCCCCTTGCGCCAGATAGAAATGCCCGAAGATCATCACCAGCAGGCCGATCCCGAGGATCAGCCCGGCGAACATCAGGCCCAGCGGGTCCATCATCAGCGAGAAGTCGAGCCCGATCGCCGGGACCCAGGCGGCCGAAACCGCGATCTGGTCGCCGGCCAGCACTTGCCCCGCGAGCGAGAGCGTCAGCGCCAGACCGATCGCGCTCGCCGCGGCGGCGATGCCCGAATGGATCGCCCTTCCGCGATCGGCGCAGAGCGCGATCAGCAGGGCGGCGACGAAGGGCAGGCCGGCAAGGGTAAAGAGCGTCAGCGAAATCGGCATTGTCAGGTCGAGATCATCCTTCGGGCGCGGAGCTTTCGTGCGCCCCATAGCCATAACGACCCGCAAAACGCCACCGGATTTGGATTTTTCGACTCGGCGCTCGCTTTAGAGGACCCCTTGTTCTGGGGGACCCAAAAGGCCTATATACCCCCATACGGTATCGCGTTCCCGCTGGAGAAGAGCCTTGAAGCCCGATCAGACACCTCTTCTCAACCGCCTCCGCCGGATCGAGGGCCAGGTACGCGGGGTCGCAAAGATGGTGGCGGACGACCGCTATTGCATCGATATCCTGACGCAGGTCCAGGCGGTCAAGGCCGCGCTCGGGCGCGCCGAGAGCGAGATCCTCAAGCGCCACGCCGCCTGCTGCGTCTCCGAAGCGATCGCCAGCGGCGATGCGGCCGAGCAGAAGGTCAAGTTCGACGAACTCGTCGATCTCTTCGAACGCGCCAAAAGATGAAGCCATCTCTTACCCCATCCGTCCAGTAATCGAGGAACCGATCATGCTCGCCACCATCCGCACCGCCGTGCTTCGCCGCAGCCTCGCCGGCGCGCTCATGCTGGGCGGCTCGCTCGCCGCCTGCAGCGCGCAGGCCGCCACCTTCACCATGTACCGCGACGCCTCCTGCGGCTGCTGCACCGCCTGGGCCGATCACATCGAGCATGGCGACGACCACAGCGTCGAGACGGTCGACCACCCCGACATGCGCGCGGTGAAGGCAGAGCACGGCGTTCCGGCGCAGTTGCAGTCCTGCCACACGGCCATCGTCGATGGTTACGTCATCGAAGGCCATGTCCCGGCCGCTGATATCGAGCGGCTGCTCGCAGAGCGTCCCGCAGGCGTCACCGGGCTGGCCGTACCGGGAATGCCGATGGGCTCGCCGGGCATGGAGCATGGCGGCCATCGCCAGGCCTATCAGGTCGTCGCCTTCGGCCCCGAAGGCATGAAGGTCTGGGCGAGCTATCCGGCGCAAGCCGGCGCCGGGTCGTGAGCGCCCCGAAGACCGCCGCGAAGACCGCGAGCGTCTACCGCATGGTCATGCCGGGCCATGTCTGCCCCTATGGCCTCAAGACCGTTGACCTGCTCGAACGCGAGGGCTTCGCGGTCGAGGATCATCACCTGACCACCCGCGCTGAGACCGATGCCTTCAAGCAGGAGCATGGCGTTGCCACCACGCCGCAGGCATTCATCGAGGGCCGCCGGATCGGCGGCTATGAGGATCTGCGCGCGCATTTGGGCAAATCGGTGCAGAAGGAGGGCGCAACCAGCTACCAGCCGGTGATCGCGATCTTCGCGGTCGCCTTTCTGCTCGGGCTGGCGATCAGCTGGTATGCGCTCGGGACCGTCTTCTCGGTGCAGGCGATCGAGTGGTTCGTCAGCCTGTCGATGTGCTTCCTCGCGGTGCAGAAGCTGCAGGATCTGCGCAGCTTCTCGACCATGTTCCTCAATTACGACCTGCTGGCGCGGCGCTGGGTCCGCTACGGCTATATCTACCCTTTCGGCGAGGCGCTGGCGGGGGTGCTGATGGTTGCGCATGCGCTGCCGATCGTCTCGGTCCCGGTCGCGCTGTTCATCGGCAGCGTCGGCGCGGTCAGCGTGTTCAAGGCGGTCTATATCGACAAGCGCGAGCTCAAATGCGCCTGCGTCGGAGGCAATTCCAACGTCCCGCTGGGTTTCGTCTCGCTGACCGAGAACCTGTTCATGATCGGCATGGGGCTGTGGATGGGCGCCAGGGCGCTGGGCTGATCCCAACTCCGGGATCGTCGCCAGGGGAAGCACGCTATTAGTCTCCGTATCCGTTCGGGGGCCTGCGGGTCCTCAGGTGCGGATTTGTTTGCAGCGGTGCTTCGAGGGAAACCGCTTGGCAAAGCGGAAATCCATTTACACATTTGTCGATACCTTTATATCCTTTCTCCGATGACGATCGATACGACCTTCCGGGCCTTGGCCGACAGCACCCGCCTGCGGATCCTGCGGCTGGTGGGCTCGATGGAGCTCGCGGTCGGCGAGATCGCGCAGGTGCTCGGGCAGAGCCAGCCGCGGGTCTCGCGCCACATCGGCATCCTCACTAGCGCGGGCCTCGCCGAGCGCCGCCGAGAGGGTAGCTGGGTGTTCCTGCGCGCCACGCCGTCGGGCGACCGCGCCACGCCGCTGCGCGAGGCGATCGCCGCCATGCTCGAAAGCGCCGAACTCGAGGATCCTGATTTCGCCCGCGCCTGCGTGCAGGATCGTCAGCGGCTGGCCGCGATCCGCGCTACCCGCGAGGAAGAGGCGGCGGCCTATCTCGCCGCGCATGCGCACGATTGGGACGAATTGCGCCGGATGCACACCTCGGACGAACAGGTCGAGACCGCGCTCGCGCAGGCGCTCGACACCCACGACCTAGGACGCCTGCTCGACATCGGCACCGGAACGGGCCGCATGGCGGAGCTCTTCGAGCGCTCGGCGGATTACATCGTCGCGCTCGACAAGAGCCTGGCGATGCTGCGGGTCGCGCGCGCCAAGCTGCAGCATCTGCCCACCGAGCGGGTCGAACTGGTGCAGGGCGATTTCGCCAGCCTGCCCTTCGGGGATGCGCTGTTCGACACCGTATTGTTCCACCAGGTGCTCCATTTCGCCCCCGATCCCGCCGCCGCGCTGGTCGAGGCGGGGCGGGTGCTCAGGCCCGGCGGCCGCGTCGCGATCGTCGATTTCGCCGCGCATCAGCGCGAGGAGCTACGCGAGAAGCACGCCCACGCCCGGCTCGGCTTCCGCGATGACCAAATGGCGCGTTTCCTCGCTGATGCGGGCTTTACCTCGAGCGATCCGCAAGCGCTGGAAGGTGGCGAGCTCGTCGTGAAAATCTGGGTCTGTACCCGACTGGATGCCGACCATGCTCGGTCCGATAGCCAAAGAAAGGTTGCCTCGTGAGCCCGACCCTCGACCAGATGCTCGAAGCGCGCACCGCATTGGACGCGCCGCTGTTCTCCGGCCTGCCCGGCGATATCGACGTCAGCTTCGAATTCTTCCCGCCCAAGTCGGAGAAGATGGAAGCGCAGCTCTGGACCTCGATCGAGGAACTGGCGCCGCTCGACCCCAGTTTCGTCTCGGTCACCTATGGCGCGGGCGGCACCACCCGCGAGCGCACCCATCGCACCGTCGCCCGGATCATCGAGGAAGCGGGCCTGCCCGCCGCCGCGCATCTCACCTGCGTCGATGCCAGCAAGGCCGAGATCCGCGAGATCGCCGAGCAATACTGGGAAGCCGGCGTGCGCCATATCGTCGCGCTGCGCGGCGATCCGCCCGACCAGGCGCGCAAGTTCGCGCCGCATCCCGAAGGCTTCGCCAGCGCCGCCGAACTGGTTGCGGGTCTGCGCGAGGTCGCCGATTTCGAGATTTCGGTTGCCGCCTATCCCGAGACGCATCCCGAGGCCGATTGCCCCGCCAACGATCTCGACAATCTCAAGCGCAAGCTCGACGCGGGCGCCACCCGCGCGATCACGCAGTTCTTCTTCTCGCCCGACACTTTTTTCCGCTTCCGGGACGCGGCGCAAGCCCACGGCATCACCGCGCCGATCGTGCCGGGCATTCTTCCGGTTACCAATGTCGCCCGAGCGCGTGAATTTGCGGGGCTGTGCGGCGCGGCGATCCCCGGCTGGATGGACGGATTGTTCGAGGGCCTCGATAGTCGTCCTGCGGCGCGCCATCTGGTCGCCGCCGCGCTCGCTGCCGAACTGTGCCGCCGGCTTTATGCGGGCGGGGTGCGCGAATACCATTTCTACACGCTCAACCGCGCCGATCTCAGCTACGCGATCTGTCACATGCTGGGCCTGCGGCCAAAAGGAGACACATGATGGGCGCTCGCGAACTGTTGCAGGCGGAAGCAGCCAAGCGCATCCTAATTACCGATGGGGCGTTCGGCACGGAAATCCAGAACTGGAAACTGGACGAGGCTGCCTATGCCGGCGATCTCGACCTGTCGCACGACCAGAAGGGCAATAACGATATCCTCGTGCTTACCAAGCCGGAGGTGATCGCGTCGATCCACCGCGCCTATTTCGAAGCGGGCGCCGACATTGCCGAAACCAACACCTTTTCCGCTAACCGGATCAGCCAGGCGGATTATGGGGCCGAACATCTCGTGCGCGAGATCAACGTAGAATCGGCCCGGCTGGCGCGTAGCATCGCGGATGAGTTCGCAGCGAAGGATGGCAGGCCCCGGTTTGTCGCCGGCGCGCTGGGGCCCACGAACAAGACCCTGTCGCTGTCGCCCGAAGTCAACGATCCGGGGTATCGCGAGATCGAGTTCGATTTCCTGAAGGACGTGTACCGCGAACAGATCGATGCCTTGGTCGAAGGCGGGGTCGACTTCATCCTGATCGAAACGGTCTTCGACACGCTCAATGCCAAGGCAGCGGTGATGGCGGCGAAGGAGGCGGCGAACGATTTGGGGCGCGATCTGCCGATCATGATGTCGATGACGCTGACCGATCTTTCGGGACGCAACCTTTCCGGACACACCGTCGAGGCGTTCTGGCATGCGATCCGTCATGCGAGGCCGGTAACGATCGGGCTCAACTGCTCGTTCGGAGCGCAGCAATTGCGGCCGCATGTCAAGACGTTGAGCGCAATTTGTGACACGCTGATCATGGTCTATCCCAACGCTGGTTTGCCGAACGAACTCGGTGAATACGACGAGTTGCCGGAGACCACCGCAGGACTGGTCGGCGAATGGGCGGAGCAGGGCCAGGTCAATGTGCTGGGTGGTTGCTGCGGATCCACACCCGATCATATCAGGGCGATCGCGGACGCAGTGCGCAATTTGTCGCCGCGAGCGATTCCCACGCCGGAGGTGCGGACACGTCTTGCGGGCCTCGAACCGTTCACCATGGCTGCGTAGGTGCGTCTTGTCGTTCTCCGAATTCGCAGCCGTTTCCCCAGCTAACGAAGGCAAACCCAATCGTGTCGCTCGATAAAGCCGCCTCCTCGACCAGTTTCGTCAATATTGGCGAGCGAACCAATGTAACCGGGTCCGCTCGGTTCAAGAAGCTGGTCATGGCCGGCGACTATGCCGCCGCCGTCGAAGTGGCTCTCCAGCAAGTAGAAGCCGGTGCGCAGGTGCTCGACGTCAACATGGACGAGGGCCTGCTCGACGCGCACGAGGCGATGACGACGTTTCTTAAGCTGATCCAGGCCGAACCCGACATCGCGCGGATCCCGGTCATGGTCGACAGTTCGAAATGGGATGTGATCGAGGCGGGGCTGAAATGCGTCAGCGGCAAGCCGATCGTGAATTCCATCAGCATGAAGGAAGGCGAGGAACAGTTCCTCGATCATGCGCGCAAATGCATGAACTACGGCGCCGCCGTGGTGGTGATGGCGTTCGACGAGGTCGGCCAGGCCGATACGAAAGAGCGCAAGGTCGAAATTTGCGAGCGCGCCTACAAGCTGCTGGTCGGGATCGGCTTCCCGCCCGAGGATATTATCTTCGATCCCAACGTCTTTGCCGTGGCAACTGGGATCGAGGAGCACAACAATTACGGCGTGGATTTTATCGAGGCTTGCCGCGAGATCAAGGCGCGGTGTCCCCATGTCCATATCTCGGGCGGATTGTCCAACCTGTCCTTCTCGTTCCGAGGCAACGAGACGGTCCGCAAGGCGATGCATTCCGTCTTCCTGTACCACGCCATTCCGGCGGGTATGGACATGGCGATCGTCAACGCCGGCCAGCTCGACGTCTACGACCAGATCGAAACCGAATTGCGGACGGCCTGCGAAGATGTGATCCTGAACCGCGATCCCGATGCGGGCGAGCGGCTGGTCGCGCTGGCCGAGCGGTTTCGCGGTACCGATCCAGTGGCGGAAAAGCAGGCTGCTGAATGGCGCAGCTACCCCGTCGCCAAGCGGCTCGAACATGCTCTGGTCAAAGGGATCGATGCGCATGTCGTGGACGATACCGAGGAAATGCGCGCCGCCACCGAAGCGGCCGGCGGCCGGCCGATCGAGGTGATCGAGGGCCCGCTCATGGACGGGATGAACGTGGTCGGCGATCTGTTCGGCAGCGGCAAGATGTTCCTGCCTCAGGTGGTCAAATCCGCGCGCGTCATGAAGAAGGCGGTCGCCCACCTGATCCCATTCATCGAGGCCGAGAAGGATCTCCTTCCCGAAAGCCAGCGCAAGGCCAAGGGCAAGATCATTATGGCGACGGTGAAGGGCGACGTGCACGACATCGGCAAGAACATCGTCGGCGTGGTCCTGCAATGCAACGGCTACGACGTGATCGACCTAGGCGTCATGGTGCCGTGGTCGCAAATCCTCCAAGCGGCGAACGAGAACCAGGCGGACATGATCGGATTGTCCGGCCTCATCACCCCCTCGCTCGACGAGATGGTAACCGTGGCCGAAGAAATGGCGCGCGCGGAGATGAACATGCCGCTGCTGATCGGCGGGGCGACCACCAGCAAGGTGCATACAGCGCTCAGGATCGATCCGGCCTATGACGGGCCGGTGATCCACGTGCTCGACGCCAGCCGCGCGGTCGGGGTCGCCAGTCGGCTGCTGTCGGAAACGCAATGCGACGATTTCGTCGGCGCGACCGCGGCCGAATATGTCGCGGTGCGCGACGCCCGAGCGGGCAAGACGGCCAGCGAATTGCTCGGCCTCGGCGAAGCGCGCGAACGTGCCTTTGCCGCCGACTTCGCCGACAAGCCGCCGGTGCCCGCGAAGCCGGGACTGCATATCTACGAAGACTGGTCGCTCGCCGAATTGCGCGACTATATCGACTGGACCCCCTTCTTCCGCGCCTGGGAACTGCACGGCAATTACCCCGCCATCCTCGAGGACGAGGTGGTCGGCGAAAGCGCGCGCAGCCTGTTCGCCGACGCGCAGGCCATGCTCGACCGGATCGTCGAAGAGAAATGGCTGACCGCGCGCGGGGTCTGCGGGCTGTGGCCCTGCCGGCGCGAGGGCGATGATGTCGTCATCAACCTGCCCGGCGGCAGCGATCCGGTGGTGCTCCCCTTCCTGCGCCAGCAGGTCAAGAAGAGCCGCGACCGCGCCAATTACTGTCTCGCCGATTTCATCGATCCCGCCGGGGACTGGATGGGCGGCTTCGCGGTCGGCATCCACGGGCTCGACGCGCATTCGGCGCGCTTCCAGGCGGACAAGGACGATTATTCGGACATCCTGCTGAAAGCGCTGGCCGATCGCTTCGCCGAAGCGCTCGCCGAGCGGCTGCACCAGCATGTCCGCACCGATCTGTGGGGCTATGCGCCGGGCGAGCAGCTCACCAACGAAGCGCTGATCAAGGAGCGTTACCGCGGCATTCGCCCCGCTCCGGGCTATCCCGCCTGCCCCGATCACAGCCTCAAGCCGACGCTGTTCGAGCTGCTCGAGGCGGAGGAGAACGTCGGGCTGGAACTGACCGAAAGCTTCGCCATGTTCCCGACCGCCGCGGTCAGCGGGTTCTATTTCGCGCACCCCGAAGCGGCCTATTTCGGCGTCGCGCGCATCGGCCGCGACCAGCTCGAGGATTACGCCGCGCGCCGCGGGGTGGATATTTCCACCGCCGAGCGCTGGCTGCGCCCCAATCTCGATTGACCGGCGCGGCGCAATCGCGCAGGGCGGTGCCGTCGGCGGCGGAAGCGATTCTGCGGCGGGCGCGCGCGGGAGAGATCGCGGGGCCGGGCAGGCCCCCGGCGCCGAAGGAGCAACCGCCCCGGAAACTCTCAGGCCAACGGACCGCGCGGGTCTCTTCGACACTCTGGAAAGCGTCGCTCCGCAAGGGGCGGCCACCGAAGGGGTAAGCCCGTCCATTCACGGGTCAGTCTCTCAGGTCACCCGACAGAGGGGGCATGGATCGGATCGCGTCCCGCCGGGGCGTGGCCGTGCATGCCAGTCGGGAAACATGATGAGCGAAGCCCAAGACATCCCCGCCCAAGACTTCCCGGACGACGGCCCGGACGAGGCGCCGGCGAGGTTGCCGCTCGATGCCTGGCATCGCGGCAAGGGCGCGCGCATGGTCCCTTTCGCGGGCTACGAGATGCCGATCCAGTACGAAGGCATCGTCACCGAACACGATTGGACCCGCGAACAGGCTTCGCTGTTCGACGTCAGCCACATGGGCCAGCTATTGGTTTCGGGCGAGCGCGCCGCCGAGGAACTGGAAAAGCTGCTCCCCGGCGCCATCGCCACGCTCAAGCCGGGCCGGGTGCGCTATTCGCTGCTGCTCAACGAAGAAGGCTGCATCCTGGACGATCTGATGGTCACCAACGTCACCCCCTGGATCGAGGGCGACGAGGAAGCGGGCACCGAAGGACGCTGGGGCGAGCCGACCTATTATCTGGTCGTCAACGGGGCGATGAAATGGGACGATATCGCCCATCTGCGCGAGCATCTCGACGATGATGTGACGCTGACCCATCTCGACGATCAGGCGCTGATCGCGCTGCAGGGCCCCAATGCCGCGACCGCGCTCAACCGCGTGATGCGCGGCGTGCCCGAGAAACTCGTGTTCATGCAGGCGCTGGACTACCACTTCGGCGAATGGCCGCTCAGAATCACCCGCGCGGGCTACACCGGCGAGGACGGCTTCGAGATCTCGGTCCCCGCCGAATTCGCCGAATCGCTCGCCGACCGGCTCTGCGCCGAGATCGAGGTTCGGCCCGCAGGGCTGGGCGCGCGCGACAGCCTGCGGCTCGAGGCCGGGCTCCCGCTCTACGGACATGACCTCACCGCCGAGCTCGATCCGGTCACCGCCGATCTCACCTTCGCGCTCACCAAGAGCCGCCGCGAGGCTGGCGGCTGGATGGGCCACGCCGCCTGCGCCGCGAAGCTCGAGAACGGTCCCGAAAGCAAACGGGTCGGGCTGGTGTTCGAAGGTCGGTTGCCCGCCCGCGAGGGTGCACCGGTCTATGCGGGCGACCGCGAGATCGGCCGCGTCACCAGCGGCGGGTTCTCGCCCACGCTCGGCCATCCGATCGCGATGGCCTATCTTTCCGCCGATTTCGCCACGGTAGGCACCGAGGTCGAAGTCGAGGTTCGCAAGAAGCGGCTGCCTGCCAGGGTCGCCGCTTTGCCTTTCGTCCCCCACCGCTACTACCGAGGGAAGTGACCCGATGGCCCGCTATTTCACCGATGAACACGAATGGATCGATGTCGAGGGCGATACCGCCACGGTCGGCATCACCGATTACGCGCAGGAACAGCTCGGCGACATCGTCTTCGTCGAACTGCCCGATGTCGGAGCGGCGCTGACCAAGGGCAAGGATGCCGCGGTGGTCGAGAGCGTCAAGGCGGCGAGCGACGTCTACGCGCCGATCAGCGGCGAGGTGACCGAAGCCAACGACGCGCTCGACGACGACCCGGCGCTGGTCAATTCCAGCCCCGAGGAAGACGGCTGGTTCTTCAAGCTGACCATCGCCGACAAGGCTGAATTGGACGGGCTGATGGACGCCAAGGCCTACAAGAGCTTCTGCGACGAGCTTTGATGTTTCTCCCCTCTCGCTCGCGGGAGGGGCCGGGGGTGGGCCAGACGAAGGCACATTTTCCCGACACGCCCACCCCGCTGCGACTAGCACCGCCGCGCGGTCCAAGTCTCGCGCCCCTCCCGCCAACGGGAGGGGATAAGGAGTTCCGATGCGCTACCTTCCCCTGACCCCCGCCGATCGTTCGGCCATGCTCGAAACCATCGGCGCCGACAGCGTCGATGCGCTGTTCGCCGATGTGCCTGCCGAAGCGCAGCTCGACGGTCCGATCCACGGGCTGCCGCACCACGCCAGCGAGATGGCGGTCGAGAAGCACATGCGGCGACTGTCGCAGCAGAACCTCGCGGCGGGCGATGCGGCGTTCTTCCTCGGGGCGGGGGCCTATCGCCACCACGTGCCCGCAAGCGTCGATCACATCATCCAGCGCGGCGAGTTCCTGACCGCCTACACGCCCTACCAGCCCGAGATCGCGCAGGGCACGCTGCAGATGCTGTTCGAGTTCCAGAGCCAGGTCGCCAGGCTCTATGGCTGCGCGGTGGCCAATGCCTCGATGTACGACGGCTCGACCGCCTGCTGGGAAGCGGTGGCGATGGCGGCGCGGGTGACCCGGCGCGACCGGGTGGTGCTCTCGGGCGCGCTGCACCCGCATTACGCCGAGGTCGTCCGGACCATGGCCAAGTTCACGCAGGACGAGATCGCCGATGCGCAGCCCGCATTTCAGGCGCAGCCCGACAATGCCGGGCTGATCGCGCGGATCGACGAGGAGACCTCCTGCGTCGTGGTGCAATATCCCGACATCCTCGGCCGGCTCCCCGACCTCACCGAGATCGCCGAGGCGGCGCATGCCAAGGGCGCGCTGCTGGTGGTGGTCAACACCGAGTCAGTGGCGCTGGGCGCGCTCAAATCGCCGGGCGAATGCGGCGCGGATATCGTCGTCGGCGAGGGCCAGTCGATCGGCGTCGGGCTCCAGTTCGGCGGCCCCTATCTCGGCCTGTTCGCGGTGCGCGATCCCAAGCACGTCCGCCAGATGCCGGGACGGCTGTGCGGCGAAACGCAGGATGCCGAGGGAAAGCGCGGCTTCGTGCTCACGCTCTCGACCCGCGAGCAGCATATCCGCCGCGAGAAGGCGACCAGCAACATCTGCACCAACAGCGGGCTGTGCGCGCTTGCCTTCAGCGTCCACATGACGCTGCTGGGCGAGAAGGGGCTGCGACAACTGGCGGCGGAGAACCACCGCCTCGCCTGCCTCGCCGCCGACCGGCTGGCGCAGGTTCCGGGTGTCAAAGTGCTCAACGAAAGCTTCTTCAACGAATTCACCGTGACGCTGGGCACGGATGCCCGCGACGTGGTGCGCAAGCTCGCCGAGCGCGGCGTGCTCGCGGGCGTCTCGCTCGGGCGGCTCTACCCGCAGGCGGAGGCGTTGGCCGAGAGCCTGCTGGTGGCGGTCACCGAGACCAGTACCGAGGAAGATATCGACACGCTATGCGCCGCGCTCACGGAGATCCTGGCATGAACGCCCCCAACGCCTCGGGCTGGAAGCCCGGCACCCCCGTGACCGTCGACCATTCGATGGAAGGGCCTCCAACCGTCACCGGCAACCGCGCGCTGATGCTCGAGGAACCCTTGATCTTCGAACTGGCGGGCACCACCACCACCGGGGTCGATCTGCCCCAATCTGCTGCTGGTGGCTCCAATCGCCTCGGCGGGTTCGAGCGTTCCGAGCCGATCGGTCTTCCCGGTCTCTCCGAGCCCGAGACGGTGCGCCACTACACCCGGCTCAGCCGCCAGAACTACGCCATCGATCTGGGGCTCTTCCCACTCGGCTCCTGCACGATGAAGCACAATCCGCGGCTCAACGAGAAGGTCGCGCGGCTGCCCGGCTTTGCCGATTGCCATCCATTGGCGCCGACCCAGACGGTGCAGGGCGCGCTCGGCGTCATCCACGAACTCGGGGAATGGCTCAAATCGCTGACCGGGATGCCCGCGGTGGCGATGAGCCCCAAGGCGGGCGCGCACGGCGAGCTGTGCGGCATCCTCGCGATCCGCGCCGCATTGGAAGCGCGCGGCGATGCACGCAAGGTCGTGCTGTGCCCCGAGAGCGCGCATGGCACCAACCCCGCCACCGCCGCCTTCGCCGGTTACGAGGTCGAGGACATCCCCGCCAATGCCGATGGCCGGGTCGATTTCGATGCGCTCGAGGCGCGGCTCGGGCCCGACGTCGCGGCGGTGATGATCACCAACCCCAACACCTGCGGATTGTTCGAGCGCGATTTCAAGCGGATCGCCGATGCGGTCCATGCCGCGGGCGGGTTCGTCTATTGCGACGGCGCCAATTTCAACGCCATCGTCGGCCGCGTGCGTCCGGGCGATCTGGGCGTCGATGCGATGCACATCAACCTCCACAAGACCTTCTCCACCCCGCATGGGGGCGGGGGGCCCGGTTCGGGTCCGGTAGTGTTCTCCGAAGCGCTCGCTCCCTTCGCGCCGCTGCCCTTCGTCGAAAAGCTCGACGATGGCAGCTTCCACCTCGTCGAGGAGGAAACCGCCGAGGAGCATCACGCCAGCACCTTCGGGCGGATGACCGCCTTCCACGGCCAGATGGGGATGTTCACCCGGGCGCTCGCCTATATCCTCAGCCATGGCGCCGACGGGCTGAAGCAGGTCGCCGAGGATGCGGTGCTCAACGCAAACTACATCCTGCGCAGCCTCGAGGACGTCCTCGCCGCTCCCTTTGCCCACAGCGGGCCGTGCATGCACGAGGCGCTGTTCGGAGACGAGGGCTTCGGCGGAGGACTGTCGACGCTCGATCTCGCCAAGGGGCTGATCGACGAGGGCTTTCATCCGATGACGATGTATTTCCCGCTGGTGGTCCACGGCGCGATGCTGGTCGAACCGACCGAAACCGAGAGCAAGGCTTCGCTCGACCAGTTCATCACCGCGCTGCGGAGTGTGGCACAGCGGGCCAAGGCGGGCGACCAGACGCTCAAATCCGCGCCGCATTACGCGCCGCGCCGTCGGCTCGACGAAACGCAGGCCGCGCGCAAGCCGGTGTTGGCGTGGCAGGATCCGCCCGCCGCTTCGGAAGCGCCAGCGGGCACTCCGTCTCGGAGCGAACGCGGCGGACGCTGAGCGGGTGCGCTAGGGCGTCGGCTCGTCCTTCGCCTTGACGGTGATCGTGATCTGCTGGAGCGAGATGATCGCCACCCAGAAACCGATCACCGACAGTGCGCTCGATCCCAGCACGGTGAAGGCCGCGCCCTTGAGCCCGTTCCAGTCCATCGCGATCTCGAGCAGCAGCAGCGAGAGCAGCGTCGGAACCGCGCGGACCACGAAGGCGGTACCCGCGCGTCCGGCGCTGACCAGCAGCGATTCAAGGCTCGCCCCGACCAGTTCGATCGCCCCGGCGATCGCGAGAATGACCATCGCCCAATAGACCACGCGGAATTCCGGGCCGGCGATCAGCACCAGCCCCTCCCGCCCGAACAGCAGTGCCACGCTGACCGCCAGCACTCCGCCGACCAATGCGATATTGGCCATCCGCCGCGCCATCTCGTGCGCCGCATCGGCGGCGTGGACCAGCTCGGGATAGATCGCCTTGGAGACGGTCTGCGCCAGCTGGACCAGCGCCTGGCCAAGCTGGCTGGCGACGCGGAAGCCCCCCGCGAAGCCTTCGCCGCCGATCGCCCCGACCAGCAGGATCAGCACCTGCTTGCCGCCGACGTTGAGGCTGCCCGACATGTTGGTCGCCCAGACGAAACGCCAGGCCCCGGGATGCGCGCGCGGAATGCGGGTCAGGCTGATCCGCGACAGATCGATCCGCTCGCGCAAGCCCGCGACCACCCACAAGGTCGCCGCCACCGCCACCTCGGCCGCCGCCCAGGCGAGCACGAAGCCCAGCACCGTGGGCATGAAGAACACCGCCAGCACCGCGCCCAGCGCGCGGACCACCGGCTGCACCGCTTCGGCGGCGGTGGCGGCGCCATAGGCGAAGCGCAGCCGCAACAGGCCCAGCGGCGTGGTGCGGATCGACAGCAGCGAGACCAGGCAATAGCCGAACGCCACCCATAGGAGATCGTCGGGCAGCGGCAGCCAGAACTGCGCGCTCCACACCAGCGCCGCCGCCAACACCGCGCCCAGCGCCACCGACATCAGGTCGAGCGCGATCGCGAAGCCGGTCGCCTCGCCGGGGCCGTCCTCGCCCGAACCCCAGCGGACTACGAATTGCCAGGTCTGGAAATTGGCGAGCCCCGTCACCGTCTGGCCCAGCGCCACCACCAGCGCGAAATAGCCGAAGCCGTCGAGCCCCAATGTGCGCGTCGCCAGCGCAAGATAGACCAGGCTCAGCACCGCGTTGATACCGCGCCCGCCGAGCAGCCAGCCGATATTGCCGAACAGCCGTTTCATCTTACCGACCGGGCTTCGCTACGCGGTTCTGGCGGCGAGGAGCTTCTCGGTGATCCGGTGCGAACGCGGTTCGTCGACATCGATCGCGTATTCGCCGTTGGAGAGCACGATCGGCGCCAGCTTGTAGCCGAAGCGGCGCGAGATCTGCGCGAACAGTCTGTCCTTGTCGCCCCAGCCGAAATAGAACCGCGCGAGGTTGAGCACTCCGAAGGCCTTGGCGATCCGCCCGGGATATTTCACGAACTGCCCGCCGCTGCGCATGATCTCGGCGGCCGAGAGCGCAGCCTCATTGCCGATCCAGTAGGTGTTGCAATTGGAATAGCCGCCATCGGTGAATTCGTAGAACTTCTTCTGCCCTTCCGGATCGGCGGCGATGACGTCCTCCTTGCGCGCCAGCGCGGCGGCGGCATCGGCGCGCGCGGCGAGGCATTTCTCGACGAATTCGGCGTAGCCTTCTGGCGTTACCAGGCAATTGTCCGCGGTAGTGATGACCAGCGGAAACGCCGCGCCTTCGGCCCCGGAGAAAACGCTGTCGACGAGGTTGAAGGCTCCCGCGCGGAAGCTCAGCCGGCCCTCGCGCTCCAGCCTTCCAACCAGCGGGATGGCGCGGATCTCGTCGGCCTCGTGCGCGACGATCCGGATTGCGCCGATCCGCTCGCACGCGGCCAGCGCGGCGATCACATGCTCGATCATCGGCTTGCCCGCGACCGGAACCACGCTCTTCTGGCTGACGTTGGCGGCGGCGGCGAGCGGGTCGAGCGTACCCGATCGCTTGCCCGCCATGACGAGTGCGGTGGCCTGTTCCTGCATGGCCTCGGCCCTTAGGCGCGAATATCCCGACGCGCAAAGTTTTGTCGTGGCCTTGTCAGCCGGGGGAGGGCAGGGCAGCGCATGCGGCCATGCGGATCGTCTTCTCACGCAAGGGTTTCGACAGCGCGGCAGGGGGCGGGCCGTCGCCGATCGTCGGAGGGCGGCCGCTCAGCCTGCCGATTCCGGCCGGCGCGGCATCGCGCACCAGCTACGATGCGCTGGGGCTGGGCGAACATGCGCAGCGCGCCAGCCGCGGCAGGATCGCGGGCGGGGATATGTGCCACCACGATCCGATGTTCCTTGCCGATGAAGACAGGGGCGGCACCTGCCTGTTCGGCCAGTCCGGCGCGGCGCAGACGCATCTGGTCAATCGGGGGGTCGGGGTGGGGGATGTGTTCGTCTTCTTCGGCCTGTTCCGCGAGGAGGCCAGCGGCGAACCGCATCACCGCATCTTCGGTTTCATGGAAGTGGCGGATATCGTCGATGTCAGGGCGGCCGCGCTACCCGAGCTGGTGGCGGTCGGGCATCCCCACGCGCTGGCGCCGCATGGAAGCAATGACGTGGTCTATCGCGGTCCGGGAGCCCCCGCGCGGACGTCACCGAACAGCCTGCGGCTCACCGTTGCGGGCGGTCCGCCGAGCCTGTGGCAGCGCCCCTCCTGGCTGCACCGCGGCGGTCTGAGCTATCACGACCGCGCCGACCGCTGGCTTCCGGGCAAGCGGCTGCGCAGCGTGGCGCGGGGTCAGGAATTCGTCGCCGATGTCGGCAAGCGTCAGGCCCCGCGCGACTGGCTTGCCAGCGTGATCGCCGCGATCACAGCGTCTTGATGATCGCCGAGAAGTCGAGCCCGCCGTTCTCGGTTGCGAAGGCCTCGTAGAGCTCCTGCGCGTGTTTGCCGAGCGGGGTGATGGCGCCCGAAGTCTCGGCGGCCTCCATCGCGAGCCGCAGATCCTTGAGCATCAGCGCGGTCGCGAAGCCGCCCTGGTAATCCTTGTCCGCCGGGCTCTCGACCCCGACGCCGGGCAGCGGCGTGTAGGCGTTGAGCGACCAGCAATAGCCCGAGGACTGCGAGGAGATCTCGTAGAATTTCTGCGGATCGAGCCCGAGCTTCTCTGCCATTTTCATCGCCTCGGCGGTCCCGATCATCGACACCGCGAGCAGCATGTTGTTGCAGATCTTGGCGGTCTGCCCCGCGCCGGCATCGCCAGCATGTATCACCGCCTTGCCCATCGCCTGCAGCACCGGCTCGGCGCGGGTGAACGCCGTCTCGGTCCCGCCCACCATGAAGGTCAGCGTCCCGCCATTGGCCGCCGCGATCCCGCCCGAAACCGGCGCATCGACCATGTCGTAGCCCGCCGCTTCGGCGCTGGCGGTCACCTCCTTGGCGGTGGCGACATCGATTGTCGAACAGTCGAGCAGCACCGCGCCCGCGGGCGCATGGCCGATGACGTCGTTCTCGTAGACCGCTTTCACGATGCCGCCATTGGGCAGCATGGTCACCACCGCCTCGACACCCGCGCAGGCCTCGCGCGCATCGGTGAAGGTTGCGCAGCCGTTGTCCCTTGCATTGGCCAGCGCCTCTTCGCTGAGGTCGAAGGCGTTCACGGCATGACCTGCCTTGACGAGGTTTGCGGCCATTCCGCCGCCCATATTGCCGAGGCCGATAAAGGCGATTTTCATGATGCGTTTCCTCTCAATTTATAATGGACGACAGGAGGGCGTCTCTGCTCGACGACGGCTTGTGGGCGTGACGCCGACCCTCTCAGTTCGACATTGCGAGCGACCGCAAGGTCGCGCGGCAATCCATGGGGCCGCCCTCGCGGAACCGTCCGGCGGTGGATTGCTTCGTCGCTGCGCTCCTCGCAATGACGAAGCGTCGGTGGCTACCGCCCCTTCCACTTTCCTTCGCGCTTCTCCACGAAGGCGGCCATGCCCTCGGCCTTGTCCTCGCTCGCGGCGAGGATCTGGAAGATGCGGCGTTCCATCACCAGCCCCTGGTCGAGCGTGCTCTCGAAGGCGGCGTTGACCATTTCCTTGTTGGCGATCGCGGCCATCGGCGGCATCGAGGCGATCGTCTTGGCAGTCTTGAGCGCCTCGCCCAGCAGCTCGTCGTGCGGCACCACGCGGACCACCAGATTGGCGCGCTCGGCTTCCTCGGCGTCCATCATCCGGCCGGTCAGGCACATTTCCATCGCCTTGGACTTGCCGACCGCGCGGGTCAGCCGCTGCGAGCCGCCCATGCCGGGCGCGACGCCCAGCTTGATCTCGGGCTGGCCGAACTTGGCCTTGTCGCTGGCGATGATGAAATCCGCCATCATCGCCAGCTCGCAGCCGCCGCCCAGCGCGAAGCCGTTGACCGCGGCGATCCAGGGCTTGCGGGTCTTCTTCACGATCTCGCTGGTCCAGGGGGCGAAGAAATCGTCGAGATAGAAATCCGCCGCCTGCTTCTCGCTCATCTCCTTGATGTCGGCGCCCGCGGCGAAGGCCTTGTCGCCCGATCCGGTCAGTACCGCGCACAGCTGAGTCTCGTCGGCCTGATAGGCCGCGAAGGCGGCGATCAGATCCTCGAGCACCTGCGAATTCAGGGCATTGAGCGCCTGCGGGCGGTTGAGCGTGATCAGCGTGACCTTGTCGCGCTGTTCGACGGTGATGGTCTGGTAGGTCATATCTTCTCCTTGAATCCTCCCCGATTTTTCGGGGAGGGGGACCACACGAAGTGTGGTGGAGGGGTAGGCCGTGCGGAGAGGAAACCCCTCCACCAGCCTGCGGCTGGTCCCCCTCCCCAAACGGGCTTGGGGAGGATTACAGCGGTACCCATTCCTCGCCTTCGGGCAGCGGCGCGAAGATGCTGTCGAGCAGTTCCTCGCCCACGCCCTCGGGCGTCGCCGGATTCCAGGCCGGGTCGCCGGTCTTGTCGACGATCACAGCGCGGACGCCCTCGGCGAAATCGGGGCGAGTGATGACGCGGCTGGCGATGCGGTATTCCTGGCGCATATTGTCGGCGAAATCGGTGAAATCTTTCGCGTTGGCTAACTGGCGCAGCGCGACCTTGCAGGTCTGCGGGCTCTTCGTACGCAGCGTCGCCAGTTCCTTGGCCGCCCATTCGCCATCGGTCCCATTGGCATCCGCCTCCAGGCTCGCGAGGATGTCCTCGAAGCTATCCGAGGCGAAGTGGCGGTTGATCCGCTCGAGATTGCCCTCGATCCGCGGTTTGGGCGGAGTCCCGGCCAGTTCGGAGAGGATGCCGGCGATGCGATCGGGATGCTCGATGATCCGCGCCTTGGCTTCGGCGAGTTTATCGGCGGGGAGGTAATGCGTCGCGATACCCGCCCACAGGCATTCGGCGCCATCGAGCCGCGCGCCGGTCAGCGCCAGGAACTGGCCCAGCCGCCCCTGCAGCCGCGACAGGTGCCAGCCGCCGCCGACATCGGGGAACAGGCCGATCCCGGTTTCGGGCATGGCGAAGCGGGTGTTCTCGGTCGCGACGCGGTATTTGCACGGCAGGGCGATTCCGACCCCGCCGCCCATGGTGATGCCGTCCATGAAGGCGACCACCGGCTTGCCGTAAGTGAACAGCTGGTGGTTGAGCTGGTATTCGTCGTGGAAGAACTTGCGCCCCGACTTGCCTTCATCGTTGAGCGCGGAATCGCGCAGCATCCCGATATCGCCCCCGGCGCAGAATCCGCGCCCTTCGGCATGGTCGAGCACCACCGCCTCGATCGCCTCGTCGCCTGCCCAGTCGCTCAGAGCCGCGCTCATCGCGTGGCACATGTCGAGGGTGAGCGCATGGAGCGCCTTGGGCCGGTCGAGCGAGATATGTCCAACCCGGCCATGCGAATGGATGTTGACGTCTTGGGTCACGTTTCTCTCCGTTTACTGGCGCAGCAGGTCGCGCCCGACGATCATCCGCATCACCTGGTTGGTGCCTTCGAGGATCGAATGCACCCTGAGATCGCGCCAGAATCGTTCGATCGGGTATTCCTTGAGATAGCCGTAGCCGCCGAACAGCTGGAGCGCGTCGTTGACCACCTTCGAACCGCTGTCGGTCGCCAGCCTCTTGGCCATCGCCGAGAAGCGGCTCTTGTCGGGCGCATCGTCGGTCACCTTGGCCGCCGCGAGATAGAGCAGCGCGCGCGCCGCCTCGAGCTCGGTCGCCATGTCGGCAAGCATGAACTGGGTGTTCTGGAAATCGGCGATCGGCTGGCCGAACTGCTGCCGCTCCTTGGTGTAGTTCACCGCCTCGTCGAGGCAGCGCTGCGCCCCGCCGAGCGAGCAGGCGCCGATGTTGAGCCGTCCGCCGTCCAGACCCATCATCGCGAAGCGGAAGCCTTCGCCCTCGGCGCCGACGCGGTTGGCGACCGGAACGCGGGCATCTTCGAAGATGACCTGCGCGGTCGGGCTGGCGTTCCAGCCGAGTTTCTTCTCGGGCTTGCCGAAGGAGACGCCGGGCGTGTCCTTGTCGATCACCAGGCAGGTGACGCCCTTGGTCTTGTCCTCGCTTGTGCGAACCATCGTCACATAGACGTCGTTATAGCCCGCACCCGAAATGAACTGCTTGGTGCCGTTGAGGACGTAGTGATCGCCCCCAGAATCACTGGCTCGCCGCGCGGTGGTCTTGAGCGCCGAGGCGTCCGAGCCGCTACCCGGTTCGGTCAGCGCGTAGCTCGCCATCTTGTCCATCGTCACCAGATCGGGGAGGTAGCGGTCCTTGACCTCCTGCCCGCCGAAGCGGTCGATCATCCAGCTGGCCATGTTGTGGATCGAGATGAAGGCGCTGGTGGTCGGGCAGCCATAGGCCATCGCCTCCATGATCAGCGCCGCCTCGAGCCGGCCGAGCCCGATCCCCCCGGCTTCCTCCGAGACGTAGATCGCCCCGAAGCCCAATTCGGCGGTGCGCTTGATCACCTCGCGCGGGAAGTGGTGCTCCTCGTCCCATTGCGCGGCGTGCGGGGTGATGTTGTCGGCGGTGAACCGGCGCGCCATCTCCTGGATCGCGAGCTGGTCGTCGGTAAGCTGGAACTGTCCTGTCATGGCGCCCGCTCTAGCGGGGCCGACGCGCAGAGGAAAGAGGGCGGTCGGCGGCTCATTCGACGACTGCCTCGGCCTCGATTTCCACCTTCCAGTCGGGGCGGCACAGCCAGGCGACGCCCTGCATCGTCGCAACCGGGCGCGTCTCGCCGAAAAAGCGGGCATGGACCGCGCCGACCGCGTCCTGGTCGGCGGGATCGGTCAGCAGCATCCGGGTGCGGACCACATCGCTCGCACCGCCACCAAGCTCGGTCACCGCTTTCAGGATCAGCGCGAGGCAGCGTTCGGCCTGCGAGGCTGCATCGCCGGGGACGGTCGAGCCGTCGTCGCCGACCGGTCCGGTCCCGGCCACCACGATCCGGTTGCCGACCCGCAGGGCGCGGGCGAAGCCGAACCGCGATTCGTAAGGCGATCCCGTGAAAGCCCGGCGGCGCGTACTCATCCGCAGGAGATTTCGGTGATCGCCATGGCGCGATCGTAGCTCACGCGGACCCGGTCCGGACGGTAGTCCATCGTCACCGCGGTGTCGGGGGCAACCCACTGGAACACGTCCGCACCGGTTCGCTGACGGATTTCGGTGCCGATCGCGGCGGTAGCGCGCTGGCCGATGAAGCTCTCCGTGCCGGCGGTCGAACAGGTGCCGTTCTCGCCGACGACGCGGTCCACCGGTTCGCCGGGCGACCCCGATGGGGTCGTGCATGCTGCGGCAAGGGCCGGGCAGATCAGGATGGCGGAGAGTTTGGCGAATTTCATGTCACGTCTCGCAGCGTTTGAGGGGAGTGGGTTCGAAATCTTCTTCGCCCGCGGGCGCGGTGGGGATCAGGCGACCGTCCTCGGCGAGGGCAAAGCGGCGGCGGACCGTCCAGCGCTCCCCTTCGCCCTCCATCGCCAGGGTGACGACGACCGCATCGGGACCATCCGCGACGATATCGGTCACCGCGCCACGCGCTTCGTAAAAGCCCAGGCTGCGCTCGCCGATTTCGATCCGCAGGTCCGATGCCGGCGCGCAATTGCCGTCGACCGCATCCCAGACGCCGCGAAACCGCTGCGGGATCGCGGTCAGCTGTCGCGTCGGACCTTGCGCGGTCGGATCGGCCAGCGACCGCTCCGCCTCGCGCAGATTTGCGTCGTCAGCGGTGCCAACCGGCGCGACCTCGCTTTCGACCGGCGGCTCGCTCTCCTGCGAACAGGCGGCGAGCGCGAGGGGCAGGGTCAGCGACAGCGTGGCAGCGAGAGCGATCCGCATCGCGCTCAGCCCATCGTCGGGATGACGAAGGCGTTCGATCCATCGCCGCCTCCATCGGGCCAGCGCTGGGTAACCTTCTTGGTCTTGGTCCAGAACCTGAGGCCTTCGGTGCCATATTGATCGATGTCGCCAAAGCCCGAACGCTTCCAGCCGCCGAAGCTGTGATAGCTGACCGGCACCGGGATCGGCACGTTGATCCCCACCATCCCGACATTGACGCGATGCGCGAATTCGCGCGCGGCGTGGCCGTTGCGCGTGAAGATGGCGACGCCATTGCCATATTGGTGTTCGCTGGGGAGCCGCACCGCTTCCTCGAAATCCTTGGCGCGGACGATCTGCAGCACGGGGCCGAAGATCTCTTCCTGATAGCTTTCCATTTGGGTGGTGACGCGGTCGAGCAGCGTCGGGCCGACGAAGAAGCCCTTCTCGTGACCCTGCAGCGAGAATCCGCGCCCGTCGATCACGACCTCGGCGCCTTCCTTCTCGGCGGTGTCGATCCAGCCCTCGATCCGCGCCTTGTGCTCGGGGGTGACCACCGGGCCGTAATGCGCGTCGGGATCGTTGGAGACCCCGATCCGCAGCGCGTTGATCGCGGGGATCAGCTTTTCGCGCAACCGGTCGGCGGTGTCCTCGCCCACGGGCACGACCACGGGCAGCGCCATGCAGCGCTCGCCCGCCGAGCCGAAGGCGGCGCCCGCGAGATCGTTGACCACCATGTCGAGATCGGCGTCGGGCATGACGATGCCGTGGTTCTTGGCGCCGCCCATCGCCTGGACGCGCTTGCCCGCCTCGGCGCCGCGCTTCGACACGTAATGCGCGATGTCCGAGCTGCCGACGAAGCTCACGCCGGCGATGTCGGGATGATCGAGGATGGCGTCGACCATTTCCTTGTCGCCATGGACGACCTGCAGCAGCCCCTCGGGCGCGCCGGCCTCGAGGAACAGTTCGGCGAGCCGCACCGGCACGCTGGGGTCGCGTTCGGAAGGCTTGAGGATGAAGGCGTTGCCCGCGGCGATCGCCATGCCGAACATCCACATCGGGATCATCGCCGGGAAGTTGAACGGGGTGATCCCTGCGCCGATGCCGATCGGCTGGCGCATCGAATAGACGTCGATCCCCGGACCGGCGCCTTGCGTGTATTCGCCCTTCATCACCTGGGGGATGCCGCAGGCGTATTCGATCACCTCGAGCCCGCGCTGGACGTCGCCCTTGGCATCGTCGACCACCTTGCCGTGTTCGGAGGCGAGCAGCTCGGCGAGCTCCTGCATGTTCTCCTCGATCAGCTGCTTGTAGGCGAACATCACCCGCGCGCGGCGCTGAGGATTGGTCGCGGCCCAGCCGGGCTGGACCTGTTTGGCTGCCGCTACCGCGCGGTCGAGCAGCGCGGCGTCGCCCAGCGCGACCTCGGCCTGGATCTCGCCGGTCGACGGGTTCCAGATCTTGTGGGTGCGAGCGGAGCTGCCGGAACCGGTGGTGCCCGCAGCGAGGACGTGATCGATGGTGCGCATGAATACCTCTCTTTTCTGCCCAACGGCCTAGGCGCGCGAGGGGTCCGAGCGCAACCCGGTTTCATTTGCAACCGGGGTTCGGGTGCGCGGCGCTAGCCCACCGCGGCCATCATCTGCGCGCACAGAATCGCGCCATAAGTGCCCAGCGCATAACCCAGCACCGCCAGCAGCACGCCCACCGGGGCGAGCGCGGGGTGGAAGGCGCTGGCGATCACCGGGGCCGAGGCCGCGCCGCCGACATTGGCCTTGCTGCCCACCGCGACGAAGAAGAACGGCGCCTTGATCGCCTTGGCCACCGCGATCAGCAGGATCGAGTGGAACAGCATCCAGATCACGCCTATCGCCATGAAGGCGGGCGCTTCGGCGATCTTGGTCACATCCATCCGCGTGCCGATCACCGCGACCAGGACGAAGATGAACAGCGTCCCGAACTTGCTCGCGCCGACGCCTTCCAACTCGCGGGCGCGGGTAAAGCTGGCCGCCAGCCCGACCGTGGTGGCGATCACGACCACCCAGAAGAAACTGCTCGCCAGCGTCGCGTCCTCGCCCTGTAGGTCGGCGAAGAAGCCGCCGAGGAAATTGCCGAGCAGATGCGACAATCCGACCACCGCGAAGGTCGCCCCGAACAGCAGCACATAGTCGTTGGCCCCGGCGACCCGCTCGATCGAAGAGGTGTAGCCGGCCATCTTGTCGCGCAGCCGGTCGATCGCCGAACTGTCCGCGCCCAGCCAGCGGTCGACCCGCTCGCTCGCGCCCGCACCATAAAGCAGGAACACCATCCAGATTTCCGCGACGATGATATCCACCGCCAGCAGCGCGCCGAACAGCTCGAGCGGATAGCCGTAGACCTCGAGCATCGCGGTCTGGTTGGCGCCGCCGCCGATCCAGCTGCCCGCCAGCGTCGCCAGCCCGCGCCAGGCTGCGCTCTGTCCTTCGCCCAGAATGCTCGGATCGAACTGCGCGACCACCCAAAGCGCCAGCGGCCCGCCAAGGATGATCCCGACGGTGGCGGTCAGGAACATGATGATCGCCTTGTTGCCCAGCCCAAGAATGCCCTTGAGATCGATCGACAGCGTCATCAGGAACAGCGCGGCGGGGAGAAAGTAATCCTTCGCCACCGGCCACAGATTGCTTTCCTCGGTATCGATCAGCCCGAAGGTGACCATCAGCGAAGGCACCAGATAGCACACCAGGATGATCGGCACGAAGGTGTAGAAGCGCTGCCACCCCTCGCGGTCGCGCGTCGCGAACACGAAGCCGAGGATGAGGGCCAGCAGCCCGAGGATGATCCGGTCGTCGGTGATCATGAGGAAGAAGCGCTCCGCTGCGGTGACAATCGCGGGGGCCTAGCGGGCGCGGATGCGAAAATCCATGTTGACCGCGCCTCCGCGCACAGGCAAATCGCCCCCACCGCGCCGCGGGTGTAGCTCAATGGTAGAGCAGCAGCTTCCCAAGCTGACGACGAGGGTTCGATTCCCTTCACCCGCTCCATTTTTGTTTGCGCACGCCGATCCGGGCGCGCGATGTCCTCGCGCCTTCGGTGCTGCGGGCGGGCAGTCGCCCTTGCGACGCCTGCGGCGTCGTTCTGCCGCTTGATCCCGATCCATCCTCTGCAGAGCCTGCGAACTCTCGACAGGGGTGGCGGAGCACGGTCGCATCGGCGACCGCAAGGCCGACCGGCCGCCCGCAGGCCCGTCAGGGCCGAGGATGCTGCGCGCCCGGATGGGCGTGCATACACAAAATCAGCGAGGAGGCATGCGGATCGCGCCATCCAGCCGGAACTGGTGCGCGTTGAGATAGGAATTGCGCGCGATCTCGAGGATCAGCGAGGCGAATTCCTCGGGGTGGCCGAGCCGTTTGGGGAAGGGGACGCTGGCGTTGAGCTGGTCCCACATCTGCGGGTTGCGGTCCTTCATTCCCAGCATCAGCGGGGTGGCGAAGATTCCGGGCATCACGGAATTCACGCGGATGCCCGTGTCCATCAAATCGCGCGCCATCGGCAGCACCAGCCCGTTCACCCCCGCCTTGCAGCTGCCGTAGATCACCTGGCCGATCTGGCCGTCCTGCGCGGCGACGCTGGCGGTCAGCGTGATGCAGCCGCGCTCGCCATCCGCATTGAGCGGTTCGGCATTGGCCATCCCCAGCGCCGAAAGGCTGGCGATTCGATAGGAGGACACGAGGATCCCCTCGGCGCCGAAGGCATAGTCTTCGGTCGGCAGCCGCTTGTAGCCGCCGCTTGCCTTGTCCCAGCCCAGCGTCTTGCCGCGCCGGCTCGCCATCGCGCAATGCACCGTGACGCGCTCCTGGCCATGCGCCGCGCGCGCGGCCTCGAACCCGGCGACGACCGAATCCTCGTCGGTGATGTCGACATGGTGGAAGGTCCCGCCGATCTCGCGCGCATGCGCCTCGCCCGCCTCGCGGTTGAGGTCGAAGATCGCCACCTTGAGCCCGGCCTGCGCCAGCGCAATCGCGCTTGCCTTGCCCAGACCCGATGCGCCCCCGGTCACCACCGCCGCCATGCCTTCGCTCAATTCCATCACCCGTCCTCCGCTCGTTAACTTTTTCCGGACGGAGTGCTATCGCATGCACGAGCGCGCCGCCAGACAGGAGCTTGCATGCCGATCACGCCACCCGCGCAGCCATGACCGCCTCGCTGATCTTCGCGATGGTCGCGGCGTTTCTCACCGGGATCGGCGCGCGCGACCAGCTGATCGTCGCGCGGCTGAGCGGGCATTTCGGCGGTTCGCGGCCGGTGCTGGCGGTCGCGCTGGCCTGCGCGGCGTTGAGCGCGACGGCGCTGGCCTGGGCGGGCTGGCGGGTCGAGACGCTGATCTCGGATGCGGCGGAGACCATGCTGGTCGCCTTCGCGCTGGCGGCGGCATCGCTCGAACTGTTCTGGCGCAACCGCGAGGCACCCGCGCGCGAGCCGACTCGTTCGCTCGCCGCGCTGGCGATCGTGCTGCTTTCGCGCCAGCTCGGCGACGGCGCCCGCTTCTGCATCTTCGCCATCGCCGCCGCCACCGCCTCGCCGCAGATGGCGGCGCTGGGCGGGGCGCTCGGCGGCGGTGCCGCGCTGGCGATGGGCTGGATGCTGGGCTATTCGCTCGAGCGCAGAGTGCCGCTTCGCAAGATCCGGGTCGCGATCGGCAGCATCACGCTGGCGACCGCGCTGGTAATCGCTCTGACCGCACGCGGGATCGTCTGATGATCGCCGCAGTCGATTTCAGCAACCAAGCTCCTGCATGAAACAAACCGGTCCCTCCGCCGTTCAATCTGCGATACATCGGTGCCGCGAGAGCCGCGGCCGCAACAGGAGGAAATATGACTGAACTGGGCAACAACGCCAAAGCCGGACTTGTCGAAGCGCTCAATGGCGCGCTCGCCGATACTTTCGCGCTCTATGTAAAAACGAAGAACTTCCACTGGCATGTCGCCGGGCCGCGCTTCCGCGATCTGCATCTGCTGTTCGACGAACAGGCGGCGCAGCTGATCGGCACGGTCGACGATATCGGCGAGCGGGTCCGCAAGAACGGCGAAAACACGCTCACCTCGATCGGCTCGATCGGCAAGGCCACGCGGGTCAAGGACCAGGACGACGTCACCATCTCCGCCGATGCGATGGTCGAGGAGCTGCGCGATGCCAATCGCAAGCTGCACGACCGGTTGAACGAAGTGAAGGACGAGGCCGAGAAGGTGGGCGACAACGCCACCAGCGGGATCGTCGACGACTGGATCGACCAGTGCGAGGAGCGCATCTGGTTCCTCGGCCAGACCGCCAAGTAACGCGCGCCTGACCAGGGGCGCGGCGATGACCGACATCACCCGCATCGATGGCGCGAGCGACGCCGCCATCGCCGACTGGCTCGCTGCACGGTTGCAGCGGGCCTTTCGCGCATCCGCCGGTCCGGTGGCGATCACCGTCCCGGGAGGCTCCACTCCGTTCCCGATCATCGAGGCGCTGCTGGCGCACGATCTGCCATGGGAGCGGCTGGTGGTGTGGCCAAACGACGACCGCGTGGTTCCCGAGGATCACGAAGCCAGCAACACCGGGAAGCTGCGGCGGCTGTTCGAGCCGTTCGGAGCCGAGGTGGTCACGCTGAGCGTGATGGAGCAGGTTCCGCATTTCGCGCTCGCCTGGCTGGGAATGGGTGCGGACGGCCATGTCGCCTCGCTGTTCCCCAACACCGATCCGCGCGCCGACGATCCGCGCAACGTGGTGCAGCTCACCCCCGATCCACTCCCGCCCGAAGCGCCCTTCGACCGGATCAGCCTGACCATTCCGGCGCTGCTCGACAGCGACGAGATAGCGTTCGTCATCCGCGGTGACGACAAGAGTGACGTCATGGCGGCGGCAGAGGCGGGCGAGGGCGATCTGCCCGTGGCCCGCCTGCTCGCCGCCGCGCGCCAGCCGGTGACGGTGTTCGCGGGATGATCGCGAAGCTCCACCGCCTCGGGCTGCGGCTGGCGCATGATCTGCGTCACCGCTGGCGGTTGTGGCGTGGCACCCCGCTCGAGGGGGTGACGATGATCGCCTGCGACCACCGCGACCACGTGCTGCTGGTCCGCCACAGCTACGGCCCGAGCGGCTGGTTCCTGCCCGGCGGCGGGATCCGGCGCGGCGAGACGCCCCAGCAGGCGGCGGTGCGCGAATTGCGCGAGGAAACCGCTTGCACTGCCGAAGGCGCGCGGCTGGTCGGCCAGTTCGAGGAACAGGTCTCGGGCTCGCCGCACACCGCGCATGTATTCACCTGCATGACCCATGACGAGCCCCGGCCCGATCGCCGCGAGGTGGTGGAGGCGAAGTTCTTCCCGCTGCAATCGCTGCCCGAACCGCTCAGCCCGCGCACCCGCGCCCGGCTGGCGTTCTGGCGCGAGCGGGTGAACGGCGGGCTCTAGAGCAGCGACAATTGCGCATCGGGGCGGGGCAGCTCCTCGTCCGCGCCGTTCTCCTGCTTGGGGCGCTCCAGCTTCGACAGCGTCAGTCCCATCAGCCGGATCGGCATCGGCAGCGGCAGCATCTCGTCGAGCAGCGCGCGCGCCGCCTGCGCGAATTCGTCGCGACCGGCGAACGCGCGCGGCAGCGATTTCGCGCGGCTGGTGATCTGGAAATCGGTGTATTTGAGCTTGAGCGTGACCGTGCGCCCGCGCGCCTCGGCGCGGGTGATGCTGGCCCAGACGATGGCGATGATATCCTCCAGAGTCTCCCGCAAAGCCGGTCCGCTGGAGATGTCCTCGCCGAAGGTCCGCTCGCCGCCGACCGATTTGCGGATCCGGCTCGACCGCACCGGGCGCAAATCGATCCCGCGTGCGGCGCGATAGAGATAATCGGCGAAACTGCCGAAATGCGCACGCAGCCAGGCGATGTCCTTGCCCGCCAGATCCGCGCCCGTCGCGATGCCGAGCCGCGCCATCTTCTCCGCGCCCTTGGGACCGACCCCGTGGAACCGCCGCACCGGCAGTTGGGCAACGAATTGCGCGCCCTCGCCGGGGCGAATCACGCATAGCCCGTCGGGCTTGTTCTGGTCGCTGGCGAGCTTGGCGAGGAATTTGTTGTAGCTCACCCCGGCGCTGGCGGTGAGCCGCGTCTTGGCGCGGATTTCCTGGCGGATCAGCTCGGCGATCCTTGTCGCCGAGCCGATCCCGAGCCGGTCGGTGGTGACGTCGAGATAGGCTTCGTCGAGGCTCAGCGGTTCGACCAGGTCGGTGTGGTGGCGGAACACCGCGCGGATCTGCCGGCTGACCTCGCGATAGACCTCGAAGCGGCTCTTGCAGAAGATCAGGTCGGGGCACAATCGCTTGGCGGTGACAGACGGCATCGCGCTCTTCACCCCGAATTTGCGCGCCTCGTAGCTCGCCGCCGCGACCACGCCGCGCCCGCCCGATCCGCCCACCGCCACGGGTTTGCCGCGCAATTCGGGATGGTCGCGCTGTTCGACGCTGGCGAAGAAGGCGTCCATGTCGACGTGGATGATCTTGCGGAGACCTTGCGCCTCGGCCTCTTCGCCGTCCGCCGCCCCGTCCGCCTCAGGCGCTCTATGATCGTCCGTGCTCATGGCGCAGCAAAGATAGGCGCGCGGGTTGCAAATCGGAACCGTTGGTTCCAACCGGCATATTGTGCACATGCGAAACGACATACCGGCGCGCGGCGAGCCCCAAGACCCGGCCCAAGATCCCGCCCCAGACCCGGCACAAAGCCCGGCGAACCGGGCGCGTCGGCCCTCCTCGGCTGCCACCCGCAAGCCGATCGGCGAGCGCGAGTTGCTCTGGATGATGGCGCTGCTGATGGCGCTCAACGCCTTCGGGATCGACGCAATCCTTCCAGCGCTCGACGATCTGGCCGAGACTCTGGGCGCGCCCGGCAACGATCGCCAATTTGTGGTCGGCGCCTATTTGCTGGCGGCGGGGCTCGGAACCCTCGCGCCCGGGGCCTTCGCCGATCGCTTCGGACGCCGTCCGGTTCTGTTCGTCGCGCTGGCGGCGTATATCGGCCTCTCGCTCGCCTGCGCCAGCGCGACGACCTTCGACGGTCTGGTGATCCTGCGCGCGGCGCAGGGGTTTTTCGCCGCAGGAATCGTGGCGCTTCCGCCTGCCATCATTCGCGACCGCGTCGGCGGCGACAAGATGGCGCGGATGATGAGCCTGATCTTCGTCATCTTCCTGCTGGTGCCCGCGATCGCGCCTTCGATCGGCCGGGGCGTGCTGGTGCTCACGGGCGACTGGCGCTGGATTTTCGTGACCATGGCCCTGGCCGGGATCGCCATGTCCGCGTGGGTCTTCATTCGCCTGCCCGAGACGCTGCACGAAGAGGATCGCCAGGAAATCCGCATCCCGCTGATCGCGCGCAATATGAAAAGCGCGGTCAGCCTGCGCGAAACCATCGGCTACACTCTGGGCAGCATGCTGGTGTTCGGGGGCCTGTTCGGCTTCATCAATTCCAGCCAGCAGCTGATCGGAGAAGCCTTCGGCGCGGGCGATGATTTCAATATCATCTTCGCCATCTGCGCGGGCTGCATGGCGATTGCCAACTGGCTCAACAGCCGGATCGTCGAGCGCTACGGTGCCCGCCGCGTCAGCCATGCCGCGCTGTTCGTCTTCATCCTCGTGGCGGCGGCGCAATTGTGGTTCGCCAACCAGCCCGACGAGAGCCTGTGGACCTTCGTGCCCTTGATGGCGGCGAACATGAGCCTGCTCGGCTTCATCGGCGCCAATTTTGGCTCGATCGCGCTCCAGCCGTTCCGCCATATCGCCGGCGCCGCCAGCTCGGCGCAGGGCTTTTTGCGGATGACCGGCGGCGCGGCGCTGGGGGCCTATATCGGCTATGCCTACGACGGCACCGCGCGCCCGCTGGCGTTGGCGCTGCTGGTCACCGCGGTGCTCAGCCTGGCCTTCGTGCTGTTCTCGGAGCGCGGTACGCTGTTCGGCCCGCCGGTGCCCGAGGAAGATTGAGCGGCTACTCCCCCGCCAGCCGCCGCCACGCCAGCCCGGCGAATTCGCACAGCAGCGGGCGGGTGTCGCGCGGGTCGATGATGTCCTCGACGTTGAAGCGCTCGGCGCTGCGGAACGGGCTGGCGACCTGGTCCAGCCTCTCGCGGATCGCCGCCAGTTCCGCCGCCGGGTCCGCCGCCGCCTCGAGCTCGGATTTGTAGGCCACCTCGACCCCGCCCGCGATCGGCAGCGAGCCCCAGTCGCCGCTCGGCCAGCAATAGCGGTACTGGAACCGCTCGGCATTGCTCATCGCGCTGCCGGCGATGCCATAGGCGCGGCGCAGCACTACCGAGGCCAGCGGCACACGGGCGCGATAGACGGCGTTCATCGCCTGCACGCCGTAGCGGATCGTCCCCGCCATTTCCGCCTCGCGCCCGATCATGAAGCCGGGATTGTCCACCAGATGGACGATCGGCAGGCGGAAGCGGTCGGCCAGCGCCACGAAGCGTTCGACCTTCTCGCTGGTCTTGGCGTCCCACGAGCCGCCGAGGAAGGACGGATCGCTGGCGAGCACCGCCACCGGCCAGCCGTCGAGCCGCGCCAGCGCGGTGATCGCCGCGCGGCCCCACATCCGGCCGATCTCGAACAGCGTGCCCTTGTCGGCCACCATGTCGAGACAGCGGCGCATCGAATAGACCTGCTTGTCCTCGCGCGGGACCAGGCTCAGCAACGCCTCCTCGCGGCGATTGACGGGATCGTCGCAGGCACCGCGCCGCGCCAGCTGGCCGACGTGCTCGGGCATGAAGGAGAGGAAATGGCGCGCGCGGGCGAAGGCTTCGGCCTCGCTTTCGACCTCGTCGTCCACCACCCCGTTGCGGGTGTGAATCGCGCTGCCGCCGAGCTCCTCCTTGGCCTGCGCGTGGTCCTGCGAGCCTCTGTAGCCATCACCCAGTCCATCGACCACAGCGGGTCCGGCGGCGAAAATCTGCGACAGGCCCCGGACCATGATCGAATAATGGCTTGCCACCACCCGCGCCGCGCCAAGCCCCGCGGTCGGCCCCAGCGCCAGCGCCACCACGGGCACGGTTTCGAGATTGGTCACCACATCGCCCCAGCCGGGCACCGCGGGAATATGGGTCGCGCCGATCTGCTCGAGCGTCTTGACCGATCCGCCCCCGCCGGTGCCGTCGATCATCCGCACCAGCGGCAGCCGCAGCTCGTTCGCCATCTTCTCCGCCTGGACCATCTTGCGGCTGATCCCGGCATCGGCCGCGCCGCCGCGGATGGTGAAATCGTCGGCGGTGGCGACCACCGGCCGGCCGTTTATCTCTGCCTTGCCGAACAGGAAGGGCGCGGGCAGCACGCCGGCGAGTTCGCCATCCTCGTCATAGCTCGCCTTGCCCGCGATCTTGCCGATCTCGCGGAACGAGCCGGGATCGACCAGCGCCGCCAGCCGCGCGCGGGCATCCAGCTTGCCGCGCGCATGCTGGCGCGCCAGCTTGTCGGTCCCGCCCATTTGCTCCGCCAGCGCCTCCCGGCGGCGCAGTTCTTCCAGTTCCCTCGCCCAGCTCAAGCCTCGCTCCTCTCGCCTGCAAGAATGCCGCGTCGGAGCAGGAGAGGCCAGCGCAAAGAATCGGATTTCGCCGGACCATTGCGATAAAAGACGTCATCCCAGCGAAGGCTGGGATCGCTCTCCGCCTGGTCCTCGACCCGAAGCAGATCCCGGCTTTCGCTGGGATGGCGTCCTTCCTCCTCTTCCGTCTTCCCGTTCTCGCCCTTTCGCCGCTCGCGACAATCGGCTAGGAAGACCCATCCCCGGGGAGCCAGTGCTGGCTGAGAGGGGCAGGTCACGCTGCCCGACCCGTCGAACCTGAACCGGCTGATACCGGCGGAGGGAGTGGGTCGCAGCGAAGCGCGCCCGCTCTCGTCGACCGACGAGGAGAGCGAGATGGCGAGCGAATTCGAAACCAGCGCATGGATCGTGATGGTGATGGGCCTCTACGCGGCAGCCGCCGGCGTCGGAGAGCTGCGCGTTCCCGGCTTCTGGGCGAGCATGGTCGACGATCTCGCGCGCAGCCCGGCCGCGCGCTTCCTCACCGGGCTGATCTGCATGGTGGTGGGCGGCGCGCTCTATCTGGTCGGATCCTGGGACACGGCGGGCTGGATGGTGGTGCTGATCAAGGTGATCGGCGGCTGGATGGTACTCGAGGGCGCGCTCATTCTCGCATTGGGCGACTGGGTGATGGGACTTGCCCGCAGGCTGATGACCGCCGCCCCGCGCCTGTGGGCGCTGCTCTCGCTTCTCCTCGGGCTCGGCCTGATCGCCGCGGCCATCATCCGCTTCTGATTTTTCATCCCCATTTTCGACAATTCACGCGTTTCAGCGAAGGACACGAGCCCCATGGCCGACATCAATTCCCCGCACGAGATTTCCCCCACCGGAGAGCCGGTGACCGTCACCACCGGCCCCATCCGCGGCAGCCGCAAGGTCCATGTCGGCAAGCTGGGCGTGGCGATGCGCGAGATCGACCTCGCGGGCGGCGAGCCGCCGGTGCGCGTCTACGACACCTCGGGCCCCTACACCGACCCCGCCGCCAGCATCGACATCCAGGCGGGCTTGCCCGCGCTGCGCCGCGACTGGCAGCTCGCGCGCGGCGATGTCGAGGAATACGCCCCGCGCGAGGTGAAGCCGGAAGACAACGGCCAGCTCGGCCCCGACCGCTCGGGCGGCGTCCCGCCGTTCCCAGCCGCGCTGCGCCGCCCCTTGCGCGCCAGATCGGGCGGCAACATCAGCCAGATGCACTACGCGCGACGCGGCATCATCACGCCGGAAATGGAATACGTCGCCGAGCGCGAGAACCTGGGCCGCGCCCGGCTCGCCGAATACACCCGCGACGGCGAAGACTGGGGCGCCCAGATCCCCGATTACGTCACCCCCGAATTCGTCCGCGACGAAGTGGCGAGGGGCCGCGCGATCATCCCCTCCAACGTCAACCACCCCGAATGCGAACCGATGGCGATCGGGCGCAATTTCCTCGTCAAGATCAACGCCAATATCGGCAATTCGGCAGTTGCTTCGGACGTCGCCAACGAGGTCGACAAGATGGTCTGGTCGATCCGCTGGGGCGCAGACACCGTCATGGACCTCAGCACCGGGCGCAACATCCACGACACCCGCGAATGGATCATCCGCAACAGCCCCGTCCCGATCGGCACCGTGCCGATCTATCAGGCGCTCGAGAAGGTCGGCGGGGTCGCCGAGGATCTCACCTGGGAGATCTACCGCGACACGCTGATCGAGCAGGCCGAGCAGGGCGTCGACTATTTCACCATCCACGCCGGCGTGCGCCTGCCCTATGTGCCGATGGCGGCCAAGCGGATGACCGGGATCGTCAGCCGCGGCGGGTCGATCATGGCGAAATGGTGCCTCTCGCACCACAAGGAGAGCTTCCTCTACGAGCGGTTCGACGAGATCACCGAGATCTGCAAGGCCTACGACATCGCCTATTCGCTGGGCGATGGCCTGCGCCCCGGCTCGATCTACGATGCCAATGACGAAGCGCAATTCGCCGAACTCTACACGCTGGGCGAGCTGACCAAGCGCGCCTGGGCGCAGGACGTGCAGGTGATGATCGAGGGCCCCGGCCATGTGCCGATGCACAAGATCAAGGAGAACATGACCAAGCAATTGGAGGCCTGCGGCGAGGCGCCCTTCTATACGCTCGGCCCGCTCGTCACCGATATCGCGCCCGGCTACGACCACATCACCAGCGGCATCGGCGCAGCGCAGATCGGCTGGTACGGCACCGCGATGCTCTGCTACGTCACGCCCAAGGAGCACCTCGGCCTGCCCGACCGCGACGATGTGAAGGTGGGCGTGGTGACCTACAAGCTCGCCGCCCACGCCGCCGATCTCGCCAAGGGCCACCCCGCCGCGCAGGTCCGCGACGATGCGCTGAGCAAGGCGCGCTTCGAATTCCGCTGGCGCGACCAGTTCAACCTCAGCCTCGACCCCGACACCGCAGAGCAATATCACGACCAGACGCTCCCCGCGGAAGGCGCCAAGACCGCGCATTTCTGTTCGATGTGCGGGCCCAAGTTCTGCAGCATGAAGATCAGCCAGGAAGTCCGCGATTTCGCCGCCAGGCAGAATTCGGACAGCTATCTCGCCGCCGAGAACATCCGCAGCGAGACCCCGCCCGAAGCGCGCGAGAATGCGGAAGAGGGGATGGAAGAGATGTCGCGCCGCTACAAGGAGAAGGGCGAGCGGCTGTATCTTCCCGAAGACGAGGTGGACGGGGTCGGCCCGGCGAAATAGGCTGGCGACCGGACCGGCCGCGACCGGGGCCGACTGCTACTGGAACAGGGGAACGCCCATGGCCGCCACCGATGCCGCCGCCACCGAGACTGGCACCGAGACTGGCACCGGGACCGGCGCGATACTCGACGACCGGCGCGAGCGGCGGCGCCTGCCGCTGGTCGGTCTGGTCCTCTCGGCGCTCTATGTCGCGGGGGTGACGCTCTACCTGTTCGTCCAGGGCCAGAACCCCGCCGACCTGAGGCTCAACGAGCTGGGCGATTTCCTCGGCGGGGTGTCGAGCCCGCTCGCCTTTCTGTGGCTGGTATTGGGCTTCTTCCAGCAAAGCCGCGAGATCCGGCTGAGCGGCAAGGCGTTGCACCTGCAGGCGAGCGAAATGCGCCGCAGCGTGGACGAACACCGGCGGCTCGCGGGCGGCGGGGAGGAGCGGGGAGAGGGCGCGCGACAAGGCCAGGATTGACCGCGCGCGCGAAAGGGCAGACACATCTCGCGGGCCGCGCCTCCATGAGAGAGGACGCCTGCCATGTCCGCATACCGTCTGCTGCAAGTGCTGCTCGTCGCCTTCGGGCTGGTGTTCTGCCTCGTCTGGCCGCTCGCGCTGGTCTGGCCCGCGGGCTGGGCTTGGCACGCGGGTGCGCCCTCGGCCTCGCAATATTTCATGATGATCGTCGGGGTCTATGCCACGCTGGGCGTGTTCCTGATCGCCGCCGCGCGCGATCCGCTCGCGCATGCCTCGCTGATCTGGTTCGCCGCCGTGTCGAGCGCGGTCCACGCCGCGATCATGGCGCTCCAGTCGCTCGCCGACCCGATGCACCGCGGCCACCTCTTCGGCGACGTCCCCGCGCTGCTGCTGGTGGCGCTGGCCTTCGCGGTGCTGCTGCCGAAGGCGCAGCGCGAGGGGGCGGGGGGTGTGGCGGGGGTGGTTTGAGCAGGCCCAGGCCGCGCAGTTCTGCTCGAAAGGTGGTCCTAGGTCTTTGTAGGGTGGAGATCACACAGGAATTGTGCGACTTCTCCGCTAGGCACAAATCGGACGGCGACCTCGCGAGCAAGAGCTTGCGTGCCAAAGTCCCGACGCGCGGGAAAATACGTGAGAAAAAATGGACGGTGTGAGTGAGCATACCGCAAAAAGCATGGGTTGCATAAATTCACTTCTTATCGGTTCACTCAACTTAGCATTCTGATAGAGAGTATGCGACTGAAATGTCAGACGTTCTGAAACCTGATTTTCAACCAGAGATGCGCTCCAGTTTCACCGGTCGTGTCCGGAATTATCATCTCCCGGCTACCTCGAAGAACACTTTAATGCCGGTCTTCGAGGGCACGACAAACGCGTTGTATGCCATTCAAGAGAGGTTCCCCGATGACCGTTGGACAGACAAGGGCGTAATCTCAATTACAGTCCTGAGGGAAGCCAATGACAATCCTGACATCGACGCAGATCCCGTAGTCGGATTTGAAATACTGGATAATGGCCTCGGACTGACCGATGAATTGTTCCCTCATTTCCAAGAACTGGATACCCAATATAGAGCGGAGAAGAACGGGCGAGGTATCGGCCGGCTATCTTGGCTCAAGGTTTTCAAAGATGTCCACGTCGCTTCTGTATTCGAGCGAGATGGCGTGAAAGTGAGGCGAGATTTTGATTTCAAACTTCGTGAAGGAAATCCGTTCAAAAATTATGAGGAATCCCTAACTGAAGAGGAGTTCGGGACACGGGTAACGTTGAAAGGGTTTCGTGAAAAGTTCGGAGACAAAGCTTATCTAAAGTCTGAGGACATAAAGCGGGAGATTCTGGCGCACTTTGTTGCTATATTTGCTCAGCCAAAGCGGCTGAAGGTCCAGCTTCGAGACGAGGGAAAAATTCAGAACCTCTCTGATTTCTTTTTTGATTCAATCGCGGTTGGAGGCGGAAAAAAGGAGATTGAGACGGTCGGAGGT
>Ga0208179_1000092_pt1 | contig 74706 bp, 78 predicted proteins | sample Malvired_Geostar_FD_184238 | JGI IMG/M metagenome (GOLD analysis project Ga0208179, IMG submission 184238) | Marine viral communities from the Global Malaspina Expedition - Malaspina viral metaG DeepMed_Geostar (SPAdes) (version 2) | ecosystem: Environmental > Aquatic > Marine > Oceanic | place... | reverse complement strand
GCCCGAAGCCTCCCCCGCGCCCCCGCGCGCCACTGCGGTGATCCGCCCGGGCGCGCAATACGGCCCCGCCGATCGGCCCCGCGGCGGCGGTGCGGACAGCGAGGTGGTCGGCGCCGCCCCCGATGGCTCGCCGCTCTACGCCGCGCGCTGGTATCGCGAGCCCAGCCAGCAGGAACTGGCGGGTTATCTGTCGGGCGCGCGCGGTCCGGGCTGGGGGCTGATCGCCTGCCGCACCGCGCCCGACTGGCGGGTGGAGGATTGCGCGATCCTGGGCGAAAGCCCCGCGCAGTCGAACATCGCCACCGCCGCCAAGGCCGCCGCGTGGCAGTTCCTCGTCCGCCCCCCGCGCGTCGGCGGCGAGTATCAGGTCGGCGCCTGGGTGCGGATCAGGATCACCTATGCGATGGCACCGGGGGCGGGTGGATAGAACGGGCGCGCGCAACCGTGGCGGCAGAAACGATTTTCCTACAGGCGTGATTCTGTGGCTCATGCTGCCGGATGATCTGCTCCCGCCGACCGCGCCGCCCGCTCCCGCCGACCCCTCCCGTCGCCCGAACCCGCCGACCTGCGCGAAACAGCCCCTATCGCGCGGCGGCGCGACCGCCTAGGGAGCGGGCATGGCCGATCTCTATCTCAAGGCGCTGGAATCCGAGCGCAAGGCATTGTGGGCGACGTGCCGGCTCAAGGGCCTGCCGCGCGACTCGATGGAGCGCCGGCGCATCGCGCAGATCGACGAGGATATCGCCGCTCACAAGGCGAAGCAGGCGAAGAAGCAGCCGGGCTGAACGGGCGGGGCGGAAGCAGCGTCGGGTGGCAGCCCGCGCGGCTCAGCCGTTCCTCATGTTCTCCAGCCCCTTGATCCCGCCCGGCTTGGTGCTGGGATTGGAGGCGTTCTGCTTGGGCCCCTTGTCGGCCTTGGGCTTGCGCGTCTCGCGGGTCTTCTTCTGTTGGCCCTTGGCCATGGCTCGTTCCAATCGGGCGGGATGCCCAAGCGGGCTCTACGCCGCTTTGCGCGCCAGGTCGCAGAAAATCGCCACAGGAAAGCGTCACGTGCATCACGCCCAAGCGCCTGCGGGAACCGGCTGCGGCCTGGATCGCTGAGCTTCGATGAAGCTCGCCGCGCTCCCGCTCGCCCTCGTTGTCGCTACCGCAGCCTGCTCGCCCGATGCCCAGGAGGCGACGGTGGTCGAAACCGTGGAGGGGGATGCCGCCGGCTCTGCGGGCCCGGCAGCGACCGCCGAAGCCGGTGCAGGGACGCTCACCCTTGCCGGGCTTGGCGATCTCCGCATCGGCCGGCAGGTTCCCGCAGGCAGCAGCTTCGCCGAGCGCGGCGCGCAGATCCCCGGCACCGATTGTCGCACGGTTTCGTCCCCCGACTATCCCGGGGTTCACGCCATGACCGTGGACGGCGAGGTGCGCCGGATCACGGTGTCGGAGGAGTCGCCGGTGAAGCTGGCCGAAGGGATCGGCGCGGGATCGAGCGAGGCCGAGTTGCGCGCCGCCTTTCCCGGCTTCGTGGAGAGCCCGCACAAATATCTCGCCGCGCCGGGCAAATATCTCACCCAGCCGGGCAGCGACCCGCGGCTCCATTTCGAGATCGACACCGACCGGAAGGTGAGCCTGATCCACGTCGGCGCGCTGCCCGAACTGACCTGGGTCGAAGGCTGTGCATAGGAAATGTGGGCGCTTTTCCGTAGCTTGATATAGGTTGGAATTGGCTCGTCGCCATATTTTCGCCTTTTTCGGAACCGGCCCTGTCTTGAGCCGTAGATGGGCCGAGGGCGCGGGCTATACGCCGCATATCCGGCAGGCCGCGCTACCCTCCGAAAGAAGGAAAAATTTCCATGAACAAGTTCACCATAGCCCTTGCTTCCGCCGCCTCGCTGGCCATCGTCGCCTGCGCGGAAGAGCCCGCCGACACGACCGCGATGGACGAAGCCGCCTTGGCCGACCAGACGGTCAATGACGATGCGATGATGGGCGAGACCCGCAACATCGTCGAAGTCGCGCAGAGCAATCCCGATTTCTCGACCCTGGTTTCGGCCGTGACCACCGCCAACCTCGGCGACACGCTTTCGGGCGAAGGTCCCTACACCGTGTTCGCGCCGACCAACGCGGCCTTCGAGAAGATCCCGCAGGCGACCCGCGACGAACTGATGAGCGAAGCCGGTCGGGAAGACCTGACCAATATCCTCACCTATCACGTCGTCGAAGGCGAGACCTCCGCCGCCGCGCTCACTGCGGCGATCGAAGCCGCCGGTGCGGATGGTTACGAACTCACCACCGTCAACGGTGCCACTCTCACTGCGACGATGGATGGCGGCAATGTCATCCTGACCGATGCAGCGGGCAACACCGCCACCGTGACCGCGACCGATGTCGACGCGTCGAACGGCGTCGTCCATGCGATCGACACGGTTCTGATGCCGGCGTAATGGCCGCCTGACAAGGTGATAAACCGCTAGGGGGCGGGTCCTGCCAAGACAGGGCCCGCCTCTTGCGTTTCCGGCGCCACCGGGACATTCGCGAGGGGTATTAAAGCCAGATGCAAGGAACCGTCATGCCGACAGATAGCCGTTCTTTCGCCCCGAAACTCCGGCGCGGGCTCCTTCTCGCGATGCTGCCCCTGGTGCTCGGGGCCTGCCAGAGCGGCGCGGATGCCGAGGGACAGGTGCAGAGCTACGACGGGATCGCGGCCGACGAGACCATCCACTTCACCGGTACCGAACCCTTCTGGGGCGGCGAAAGCGCGGGCGGGACGCTCACCTACAGCACCCCCGAGAACATCGACGGCCGCACCATTTCGGTCGAACGTTTCGCCGGGAACAACGGACTGGCGCTGGCGGGCGAACTCGAGGGGGTGGCGTTCGACATGACCGTGACCCCGGGCGAATGCTCGGACGGGATGAGCGACCGGACCTATCCCTTCGTCGCGACGCTGAAGATCGGCGAAGAGACGCGCTTCGGCTGCGCCTGGACCGATCGCCAGCCCTTCGCCGGTAGCGAAGCGCCCTGAGTGCGCGCGGGATGAGAGCGGTGCCCGATCTCCCTCGCTGGCTGGGACTTGCCGGCCTGCTGCCGCAGATCGCTCTGGTCGCCGCGCTCTATGTCGGACCTCCGGAATGGTACGAAGCTGCCGTGCTGCTCGCCTATCTCTACGCGGGGCTGATTTTCGCCTTTCTGGGCGGGACCTGGTGGGGCATCGCCGCCTGCGCACCCGCCGCACAGCGTCGCCGCACGCATGGCTGGGTGTGGATCGCAGCCGTCCTGCCCAGCCTGATCGTCTTCGCCGGGCTGGTCCCGCCGCTGCTGGGTTCGCTGCCGATCGAACCTTCGCTGGTCGCGCTGGGCGGGGGCCTGCTGATCAGTCCGGCGGTCGATGCGCGGCTCGGGGCGCTGGCGCCGCGCTGGTGGATGGGCCTGCGGCTGCCGCTGTCGGTCGGGCTGGGCGCGCTGACGATCGGCGCCGCGCTGGCCTAGTCTTCGCGTGCCACCCCCGCGCGATCGAGTTCGGGCCGCAACCGCCCGGTCAGCCACAACCACCACATCTTGAAATCCGCCGCCAGGCTCCACAGCGGATAGGTGAAGGTGGCGGGGCGGTTCTTCTCGACCGTGAAATGCGCGATCCAGGCGAAGAAATAGCCCGCCAGCGGAAGCGCCAAGAGCAGCAGCCACCGCCCGCTCAGCAGCGCCGCGATGGCGAGCGCCACCACCAGTGTCGTCCCGATGTAGTGCAGCATTCGCGTCCGCGGCCGGGAATGTTCGCGCAGGTAATAGGGCCAGAATTCGGCGAAGCTAGTATAGAGGCGGGCCATCGCCGGACAATGAGGGGAACCTCGGCGCCGGTCAATCGTCGAACGCGGGACCCATCAACCGAGGGAACAATTCGGTTTCCCGACCGTGATAAACAAATGTTATCTGCAAGCTTCCAACCGATTATCGAGCGCCGGACAGGATTCATCCCGTGAAAGACGACACCGACCCCAGGGCATCGCGCCCGGCGCAGTCCTACACCGCCTTCGACGAGCCCGGCGATCGCATCGGGGTCGAGCACGCCGCGGATGCCTTTCCGGGTTCGCCCGGCATGCTGTTCAAGCAGGCCATGGCGCAGACCCGGATGTCGATCTGCCTCACCGATCCGCATCTCGAGGACAATCCGATCGTGTTCGCCAATCGCGCCTTTCGGGAGCTGACCGGATATGAGGACGACGAGCTGGTCGGTCGCAACTGCCGCTTCCTGCAAGGGCCCAAGACCGATCCGGCGCCGATCGCCGCCATGCGCGAGGCGATCGCCAACGAGGACGTGGTAATCGTCGAACTGCTCAACTACCGCAAGGATGGCTCCACCTTCTGGAACGCGCTCCACCTGGGCCCGATCTACGACGAGACCGGCAAGCTTGCCTATTTCTTCGGCAGCCAGTGGGATGTCACCGATCTGCGGGTGGCGCGGGCGGAGGAGCAGCACGCCCGGATGATGGCGCGCGAATTGTCGCACCGGATGAAGAACATGTTCGCGGTCATATCGGGCATCGTAAACGTGACGGGGCGGATGCGCGGCGTCCAGCGCGAAGCGGCGGAAATCAACGATCGAATCCAGGCGCTCGGCCGTGCCTATGAAACCACGCTGGACGATGCGGCGAGCGGCACGATCGAGATCGGCAACGCGATCCATGCGATCCTCGACCCCTACGGTCGCAAGGGTGCCCCGCTCGAACTGACGGGCAATGGCGCCCGCGTGCCCTTTTCGGTGGTTTCCATCGTCGGCCTCGTGCTGCACGAACTTGCCGCCAATGCGACCAAATACGGGGCCTGGGTCACCGATGCCGGCTCGGTCCGCGTGGACTGGAATTCGCCCGGTCCCGACGAGACGCTGATTATCGAGTGGTCCGAAAGCGGCGGGCCGCCGATCGATCCCGGTTCCATCGAGCTGGGCACCGGCAGCGCCATCGTCGACCGGATCCTGCGCGCCGCATCGGGCAATATCGAGCGCCGCTGGAACTCCCTCGGCTTCGAGGCGATTGTTACCATACCGCTAGGGGGATAGGACCGGGATTTGAGCGACACACTTACGATCTTGCTCGTCGACGACGAACCGCTGATCCTGATGGATCTCGAGATGGCGGCCGAGGACCGCGGCTTCGAATATGTCAGCGCGCCTTCGGTGGAGCGGGCGCTGGCGCTGATCGAGGGGGGCAACCCCGCGATCGATCTGGCGATCCTGGATTTCACCTTGCTGCACGGCACCGACTGCCTGCCGATCGCGCGCCGGCTCGAGCAACGCGGCATCCCCTACATCGTCCACTCGGGCGATCTCGATCGCAGCGAGGAAGGCCTCGGCGAATTGCGCGCCGTGCTCGTGCCCAAACCCGCGCCCTCCGACAAGGTCATCGGCGCGGCACTGGTCGAGATGCGCAGCGGCGGCGACCACGGTGCGCCGCTCGCCGCTCATTAGGGCATCCGGTCAGAACAGGCCCGGAACCTCGCGCTGCGCCGCGTTGGGACGCTCGGGCTGGAGCAGCACCCGGCGGTCGCCGACACGCTGGAGGCCGCGGTCCTGCCCGCCGGCAATCGCCGAGCAACTGCGACCTGCGAGGTAGTCGAGCGCAACGCTGATCGAGGCTTCGGCCGGATCGCCGAGCTGGTTGAAGATGCCGTCGTTGGCAGCGCAGGTGTTGGGCATCACCGGAGCCAGGCCGCTGAAATACTCGCCCTGATCGGCGGCATTGGTGGTCTTGAAGGCCACCGCCCGCAGACGGTCGTCGCACGCCGAGCGATCGAACGCGAACTGCCCGACCGGCTTGCCGTATGTGTTGGTCCCCACCAGCGCCAGATCGGTTCCGAGATAGGGGATGAAGGAATTGGTCACCAGCTCGCTTGCCGAGGCGGTGCCACCGCGGGCGATCACCGCGACCCTGGTCGCCGCGATTGCCTCCGGCTGCGCCTGGAACAGTTCGGTTTCGTTCTCCGCCGATTTGGACGGGCGCAGGATGGTCTTGCTGAAGACCTGCCCCTCGCGCCCGCGGGCCATCAGATCTCCGAGCAGTTCGGCGACTGAAACCAGCCCGCCGCCATTGTAGCGGAGATCGAGGATGACCTTGTCGATCCCGGCGCTGCGGAATTGCGCAAATGCGGTGCGTAGCTGCGGACCGGCGTCCTCGACGATAAAGGTGCGCAGATTGATATAGCCGACCTGTCCGGTCCCATCGGCGAGGATTCGCACACCGTAACGGTCGGAGATCGGATCGAGCGAGAACTCGGTCTTGGCGATGGTCGCGCTGCGCTGCACGCCGCCGACGTCGCGGAAGCCGAGCGTCCGGCTCACCCCGGGATTCGAAGGACCGAGGGCATCGATGACCGCGCCGGGTCCACCTGCGGCCATCAGGCTGGACACCGTCGCTCCATCGATCGAGAGCAATTCGGTGCCGCGGTCGATCCCGACGGGGAGGGCTGGCGCGTTCTCGAAGGATTCCAGGACGAAGACGCGATTGGCGCCGGTATCGTAGCCCAGTCGCACGCCGAAGCCGGCGTTCGACCCGCTGTTGATCAGCTCGTTCTCCTCCTCGATCGAGGTGATGTAGGTGAAGAAGCGATCCTTGTTCTGCGCGCGAGCCGGCGCGACCAGAGCATCGATATAGCTTTGCAGGTCCGTATAAGCGGCCGGATTGACGTTGGAGGCCAGCAGATCGGGAAAGAGATACCATTCGTCGAGCACGTCGCGGACGAATTGCTGGCGATTGGCGAGCGAGCACGGGTCGCTGGCCGTCCCGCCGCCGCCGGAGCTTCCCGTGCCTCCGCCCGCAGCCGGTGCGGTCGGCGAACTGCCGTCGCCACCGCAGGCGGCGAGCGCGACGGCAAGGGTGGCGGACAGAAGCGTGCGAGCAATCGTCATGGATGCGACTCCGGGAATAGGGCGGCAAGATGCCGTAACGAGGCCAAGGCATCCGGAGGCTGCCGAAACAACTCCCCGAGAGCGAGCGTTAGTGCCAAACAGCGGAGGATCAGGCAAGTTCGCGCTGCCGCAACGGCCGAATTGCAGGATTCCGGGGTAAAAACCGTGCATATTCCCCCACAGGGCATGGTTTCGTGGCAAGAGGACGCCCACACGGAACGGATGAATCGAAGGAATTTCGCATGAGTGGCGCTGCGTGGCTGGATAGCGCAGTCGGTGGTCCCAAGCCCGCCGGCGATCTGGTGATGGCCCGGGTGGGCTCCGAGAAGACGCTCGGTCGCTCCGGGTTTGCGCTCAAGAGCCCGGCGTTCGAGCATGGCGGCGAACTGGATCCCAGCTTCACCGCCTGCGAGGAGGCCTCGGTCGCCCCCCCGCTCGAATGGACTGCGCCTCCCCCGGGTTCGCAGGAACTCGTCCTGATCGTCGAGGATGTCGACGGGCCCGAGGGCAAGCCCAATCTGCACTGGCTGGTCTGGGGGCTGGCACCACAACGCGGCAAGCTGCTCGAGGGCGAGGCGCCGCCGCGCGTCGGAAAAAACGCGCTGGGCAATTCGGAATGGCTGTTGCCCAATCCGCCGATCGGCGACGAGCACCGCTATGTCTTTCAGCTGTTCGCGCTCGATCTGCCGCTGACCACCATGCCCGGCGCGACGCTCGATCAAATGATCAAGCAGATCGACGGCCATGTCACGGCCTGCGCGCTGCTGACCGGGCGGTTCGAGGGGCATGAGATCGAGGAATGGGATGTCGCTGACGATCTTTGAGCAGGCGATCTTCGAGAAGAATACCCGGAGACCGGCGAGCCGGCCCGGGAATACAAGCAAGACTGACCGAGAAAGGAACTACAATGGCTGGTAAGAACAACGCCCTGCAGAAACCCGTGACGCTGTCGCCGGAGCTGGAGAACGTGGTCGGCAAGGGTCCGATGACCCGCGCTCAGGTGACCTCGAAGGTGTGGGAGCACATCAAGGCGAACGATCTGCAGGATTCCAAGGATCGCCGCATGATCAACCCCGACGACAAGCTCGGCGCCGTGATCGGCAAGGAGCAGATTTCCATGTTCAAGATGACGGGCGCCGTCTCGAAGCACATGAGCTGAACGCACTACCGGCGGCGGAAGGGCCAGTCCAGGACGCCGCCGGTCCACAGCGCCAGCCACACCAATAGCGGCTGCGCGAACATCCGCGGGATGTGATAGGCACGGCCGAGCCCGCCGTCGCCGCGCGTCATGTCGAGCGCGAAATGGTTGATGTTGGCGGGGAAGACCATGACGGCGTAGAGCGCGAGGCCCATCGCGCCCAATCGACGCAGCTTCGCCGACCAAGGCTGCACCAAAGCCGCTGCGCCGAATAGCTCAGCAATTCCGGTCCAGAACACGACCGCATCGGGCAGCCACACCCAGGCCGGCATGATCGTCAGGAACGGCTGCGGCGCGGCAAGGTGCAAGATGCCGGCCGCTGCGTAGCCGACCGCCAGAAACACGCGAAGCGCCCGTCGAGCGCTCATGCTCGGCGATGGAGTAGGCAGCCTTCGCCAACTGGCAAAATCACCAGAGCGATGCTTGCGAGATCGGGCGAGGAAATCGGGCCGAAGAGCGCGCTACCGGCACTTGCGCGGTTCAATCGTCGTCGTCGGCATGTTCCGGGAGTCCGTCGAGATCGGTCGAGGCATAATCCTCCAGCTCGTCCTCCGACATGGAATCATACATCTGCTTGGATGCCCCTTGCAGGTCCGAGACCTTGGTGTCGCCGCGCTTGGCGGAGAGGGCGGCGCCGGCGGCGCGTTGCTGTGCTTTGGATTTGGCTGGCATTAGCTGTTCTCCGCTTGAAGTTCGCTGCCAAGCTTGAGGACCTCGTCCCCATCGTCCTGTTTGATCAGATACGCCGGGTTGTCGCTGTCGCCATTCCTGGTGATCTCGCTACCCTTGAGGGTACGGGTAACGTCGCGCTCGAAACGTTCCGCGATCTGCCCGGTCGCGGTTCCGCTGCCCCAGTTCCACCGGACATGCTGCCCGGTCTGAAAGCTGTTGGAATTGCTCATCTCGGATCTCCGCTTGGTGCAGAAGATCAATCGCTTCGGCGCGTCCAAGGTTCCGAAAAGTCCCGAGCCCGTTGTTCGGGGCAAGCGGGCATCGGGTTACGCGGGCGGGGGGTTACGCGGGCGGTGCGATCAGTTTTCGATCGTATCGAGCGGCGTCTCGGGCTCTTCGCCGGGCGATTCCATCTCGGTCACGTCTTCGCCGATGATGGAATCGGTCTGGTTGCCCTCGTCTTCATCCGTGGCGGCTTCGATCGTCCCACTGACTGTGGCTTCTTCCTCGACATCGCCTTGCGTCGCGGCGCCGAAGATCCAGATGGCCGACAGCAGCACGACCGCCGCGAGAGTGCTGACCACCAGCACCCAACGAACCACGCCTTCCTTCGACCCGCCGCTGGCTTCGGTCTCGGAGACATGAACTTCGTTTCCATCATTGTGCATCGGGATACGCTCCTGCTTTCGTCGTTTGCGCGCGTCGGTTTCGTCCAACGCGGGCTGGATCACTCATGTTACCTTTGGCCGCTGGCGTCAATCGCGCAGCAGATCGTTGATCGCGGTCTTCTCGCGCGTCTGGGCGTCGACCGTCTTGACGATCACCGCGCAGGCCAGCGAAGGGCCGCCCTCATGCTCTTTGGGGGCAGCGGGGAGGGTGCCGGGCACCACGACCGAGTACGGCGGCACCGCACCGCGGGTGATCGCGCCGCTCGCACGATCGACGATCTTGGTCGACTGGGTGATGAACACCCCCATGGCGATCACCGAACCCTCGCCGACGATCACGCCCTCGACGATCTCCGAACGCGCTCCGATGAAGCAATTGTCCCCGATGATCGTGGGGTTGGCCTGCATCGGCTCGAGCACGCCGCCGATCCCCGCTCCGGCCGAGATATGGCAGTTCTCGCCGATCTGCGCGCAGGAGCCGATCGAGGCCCAGGTATCGACCATGGTCCCCTTGCCGACATAGGCGCCGATATTGACGAAACTGGGCATCAGCACGCATCCCGGCGCGATATAGGCGCCCTGCCGGGCGATCGCGCCGGGAACCACGCGGAAGCCGGCGGCGGCAAAGCGCGCATCGTCCCAACCGGCGAATTTGCTCGGCACCTTGTCATAGGCCGGATGGCCTGCCGAGCCGCCTGCCATAACCCGGTTCTCGTTGAGGCGGAAGGACAGCAGCACGGCCTTCTTGAGCCATTGATTGACCTGCCAGCCGCCCTGTCCGTCGGGCTGGGCCACGCGCGCTTCGCCGCTGTCGATCAGCGCCAGCGCAGCATCGACCTGTTCGCGCACGGCGCTGCTCTGCGGAGTGATCGCGGCGCGGTCTTCCCAGGCCTGTTCGATGGCGGCGGCGAGTTGCTGGGTCATGGTGGGCCTGTCCTTGATGGATGGAATGTCGGGCGTGCTGTTAGGGGGCAGCGGAGCAAGGGGCAAGCCGCGCTCCGCCATCCTTGCCTTGCGCGCCGGGGCAAGGCCTTATGCCGTCGTTAACCCACCGGCCATGCCTTCGCGCCTAGGTACAATGTGAAAGGGTATGCAGATGTCGAGCGGTCACAAATCTTGCGTTGTTCTTCGCACCGGGGCAGCACTCGCACCGCTCGCCTTGCTGGTCGCATGCGGCGGCGGCGGATCGGGAGGCATATCCAGCACCCCTGTGCCGCAACCGACACCGACCCCTACGCCGACACCAACACCGACACCCACACCCACTCCAACGCCCACCACGAACTACAACACCGAAGAGTTCCGGCTGTCGGACGGCCCGGACCAGCACGGTGCGGTCACCGCCTGGACGCAGGGAACCACCGGGAAGGGCTCGCTCATTGCGATCATCGACACCGGGATCGACCGCGACAGCCCGGAGTTCCTCGGCCGCATCCATCCGGACTCGCGCGACGTAGCCGCCGATCGCGGGTTCGAGGCGGAGGACGATCACGGCACCAACGTCGCGCTGGTCGCGGCGGCGGCGCGCAACGACAGCGGCGTTCTCGGTATTGCCTTCGATGCGGACCTGCTCGTGCTGCGCGCGGATCGGGTCGGGAGTTGCGCGACCGACACCCCCGACGACACCGCATTGGGCTGCAATTTCCTCGACGACGACATCGCCACCGGGATCGACCAGGCGGTGAAGTCGGGCGCTTCGGTGGTCAATCTCAGCCTCGGTGGCGGCAATCCCGGCTCGCGGGTTCTCGCCGCCGTCGCGCGCGCATCCGCAGCGGGCGTGGTGGTGGTGGTCGCGGCGGGCAATTCCGGGGACGGGAGCACCAGCGGAGTCGACCCCGGCCAGCCGACCGACTTCGCGCGCGGTATCCGCGATGCTGGCGGCGACAACGTCATCATCGTCGGTTCGATAGGCGAGGGTTTCCAGCTATCGAGCTTCAGCCAGCGCGCTGGCAGCGAAGCGGACTGGTATCTGACCGCCCGCGGCGAGCGCATCTGCTGCGTCTATGAGAACGGAGAGGTCTTCGTCGGCCAGGATGCGGACGGCAGCTTTCGCCTGCTGTTTTCGGGCACCAGTTTCGCGACCCCGCAGGTGGCGGGGGCGGTGGCGCTGCTCAGGCAGGCCTTCCCCAATCTGACGGGCCGCCAAATAGTGGAAATCCTTCTCCAATCGGCGCAGGATCTGGGAACGACCGGGGTCGATGCGACCTATGGCCGCGGCAGTCTCGATATCGCCGCCGCGTTCGCGCCCAGCGGCACGACCACGCTCGCGGGTGGCACCACTATCGTGCGGATCGGGGAGACCGCCGCCGTCGGCTCCGCTGCGATGGGCGACGCCTTCGCGGCGCCGCAGATTCTGCAAGCCGTGCTGCTCGACCAATATCGCCGCGTCTATGGGTTCAACTATGGCACGGGCCTGCGCGGCGCGGTGCCCGACTTCAAGCTGCACGGCGCGCTCCAGCAAGGGCACCAGCATCTGGCGCTGGGGACCGAGCGCCTATCGCTTGCCTTCACCGTCGACGAGCGGCCGTTCGATGCGCAGACCAGCATGGCGCGGCAGCTCAATCTCACCGCCAGCGAGGCCGAAGGCGCGCGGGTGCTGGCGGCCCGCGTGCTGGCGCGAATCGCGCCGGATGTGGAGGTCGGCTTCGCGCTGCGCGAAGGGGCGCAGGGTCTGACCGCGCAATTGCAGGGCTCGTCGCAACCCGCCTTCCTGATCGCGCACGACGCGACCGGCGATACCGGGTTCGCGCGCAGCAGCGACGCCGGCTTTGCGCTGCGGCAGCAGTTCGGGAGCTGGGGTCTGACCGCCAGCGCAGAGACCGGCGAGGCCTGGCTCGGCAATTACCGAGACGGACGCGATATGCTTGGCACCCCGCGCGAACGGCATGCCACCCGCAGCTTCGGCCTGTCCGCCGATCGCAGCTTCGGTCCGCTCGACACCGTGTTCGGCCTCACCTGGCTGCAGGAGGATGCGACCATGCTGGGTAGCTTCCTCAGCGACAGCTTCGGCGCGAACGGCGCGGACACGCTCTTTCTCGACACCTCCACCGCGATCGATCTTCCATCGGGCTGGCAGTTGGGAGCGAGCTATCGTCACGGCTTCACCCGCCCGCGTGAGAGCGGGCTGATCGCAGCGAGCTCGGGATTCCGGAGCAACGCCTGGTCGCTCGACCTGTCGCGCGGCGATCTGTTCGCCAGCGGCGACAGCTTCGGCCTCCGTCTCGCGCAGCCGCTGCGGGTGACCGGTGGCGCAATCGATGTGACGCTACCGGTGAGCTACGATTACGCTGCCCAGACCGCCGGTTTCGGCACTCGCCGCCTGTCGCTCAGCCCCACCGGGCGCGAGACCGTCGGCGAGGTCGGCTGGCGCGGCCCCTTCGCCCATGGCCGGGCCAGCGCCAGCGTCTATTATCGCACCGATCCCGGCCATTACGCCGCCGCCCCCGACGATGCGGGCGTGGCGGTCACCTGGCGCAAGGGGTTCTAGGCGGGCATCCCGGCGCGCAGAGCGAACTCATGCGCGCGCTGGACCAGCGGAACCACGCGTTCGCTCATCTCCTTGGCATGAGCGGATGACGCCGTTCCGTCGATCACGCGCTTCTTGATGCCCTGGATGATGCCCGCGAGCCGGAACAGATTGTAGGCGAAATACCAGTCCATCGGCGGAACCGGGAAGCCGGTGCGCGCGACATAGCGCTCGACCGCTTCGTCCTGCGACGGGATACCCAGTTCGGCGAGATCGAGACCCTGAAGTCCGGCGCGGCCATCGCCCGGATTGTGCCAGTTGAGCATGAGATAGCTGAAATCGGCGATCGGATCGCCCAGCGTCGACAATTCCCAGTCGAGCACCGCGAGCACCCGCGAGGCGTCCTTCTCGAAGATCATGTTGTCGAGCCGGTAGTCGCCATGGACCACGGATGACTGATGCTGCGGCGGGATCGTCTGCGGCAGCCATTCGATCAGCCGGTCCATCTCGGGGATCGTCTCGGTTTCCGACAGTCTGTACTGCTTCGACCAGCGGCCGATCTGGCGCGCGCAATAATCCTCCGACTTGCCGAAATCGCCCAGGCCGATGGCGTCGGGATCCTTCATGTGAAGGTCCGCCATGGTATCGATCATCGCGTGGTAGATCGCCCGGCGTTCTTCGGGCGTGCTGTCGGGCAGGGCGCCGTTCCACAGATTGCGCCCATCGGCGAGCCCCATCACGAAGAACATCGAGCCGATGACTTCGGGATCCTCGCACAGTCCGTAGGTCTTCGGCACCGGGAAGCCGGTCGGCCCGAGCGCCGCCATCGCCTTGTACTCGCGGTCCACCGCATGGGCGCTGGGGAGCAGCTTGCCGAATGGCTGGCGCCGCAGGACGTAGGACTGCTTGGGCGTATCGATCCGGTAGGTCGGATTGGACTGGCCACCCTTGAACTTGGAATAGTTGATCGGGCCTTCGAACCCCTCGACATTCGCGGCAAACCATTGGCCAAGCCGGTCCAGATCGAGCCGGTCGTTGTCGGTCACCGCGACGGTGCCGACCATCTCCTTGTCGAAATCGATCGCCATCAGTCGAACACTATCACGCTGCGTGCGGAATGGCCGTTGCGCATGGTGTCGAACCCTTTGTTGATATCCTCGAGCGCAATGCGCTCCGCGATGATCGTGTCGAGATCGAGCAGGCCCCGCATGTAGAAATCGACCAGCCGCGGCAGATCGACCGGGAAGTGGTTCATCCCCATGATCGCCCCCTGGAGCTTCTTGCCGCTGAGCAGATCCATCGCCCCGAGCCCGACCTTGCAGTCGAGCGGCATCATGCCGAGGATCGTGGCCATGCCGCCGCGGCGCAGGATTTTGACCGACAGATCGGCGCTTGCCTGGCGGCCGACCGCTTCGATCGCGTGATGGACGCCGCCGCGCGAGATCTTCATGACCTGCTCGACAGCATCCTCCGCCATCGCATCGATGGTGTGGGTCGCGCCGAGCACCTTGGCGAGCTCGCGCTTCTCGGGGATCGGATCGATCGCGATGACCTGACCCGCACCGGCGATCCGCGCCGCGTTGTTCGCGGCGAGGCCGACCCCGCCGCAGCCGATCACCGCCACAGATTCGCCAGGTACGACCGAACAGGCGTTGAAGACCGCGCCCGCGCCGGTCGTCACCGCGCAGCCGATCACCGCCGCCCGATCGAGCGGCATGTCCTTGTCGATCGCGACGCAGGCATGTTCGTGGATCAGCATCTGTTCGGCGAAGGCCGAGAGGTTGAGCATCTGCGCGACCGTCTCGTCGCCTCCGGCACGGGTGATGCGCGGTCCCTGGGTCTGGTCGCGGCGAGTGTCGGCACCCATGCACAGCGCCATCCGGCCGGTGACGCAGAACTCGCAATGGCCGCAGAAGGCGGAGAGGCAGGTGACCACATGGTCGCCCGGCTTGACCGTCTTGACCTCGGAACCGACCGCGCGAACCACGCCCGCCGCCTCGTGGCCCGGGATCGCGGGCATGGGGTGCGGATAGGCGCCGTCGATGAAGTGCAGGTCCGAATGGCACAGCCCGCAGGCCTTCGTGTCGATCAGCACTTCGTGCGGCAGCGGATCGGCGAGTTCGACCTCGCCGATCGTGAGCTTGCCGACAGACTCGAGAATTGCAGCCTTGGCCATCAGCGGGTCGCTCCCATGTCGCCTGAACTCAACCGATCGTCGCCGCGCGCCGGGCCCTTGCCATCGCGCAGCGCGTTGGCGCTGGGACCTTCCTGCGGGGCGTGTTTGGCGAATTCCATCCGCGCGATCGAGCGGGCGTGGACCTCGTCGGGTCCGTCCGCCAGCCGCAGCGTGCGCTGATGGGCGTAGGCGTTGGCGAGCCCGTAGTCGTTCGACACGCCGCCGCCGCCATGCGCCTGGATGGCATCGTCGATGATCTTGAGCGCCATATTGGGCGCCTGGACCTTGATCATGGCGATTTCCTGCTTGGCGCTCTTGTTGCCGACCTTGTCCATCATGTCGGCGGCCTTGAGGCACAGCAGGCGCGTCATGTCGATGTCGATCCGGGCGCGCGCGACGCGTTCCTCCCAGACCGAATGCTTGTAGATCGGCTTGCCGAAGGCTTCGCGTTCCTGCAGCCGCCGGCACATCTTCTCGAGCGCTTCCTCGGCCACGCCGATGGTGCGCATGCAGTGATGGATGCGGCCCGGCCCGAGCCGGCCCTGCGCGATCTCGAAGCCGCGGCCTTCCCCCAGCAGCATGTTGCTGACCGGAACGCGCACGTCCTTGAGCTCGACCTCCATATGGCCGTGCGGCGCATCGTCATAGCCGAACACGGGCAAATGGCGCAGAATGTTCACGCCCTTGGCGTCGTTGGGCATCAGGATCATCGACTGCTGCGCATGGCGTCCGGCATTGGGGTCGGTCTTGCCCATCACGATCGACACCTTGCAGCGCGGATCGCCGAGGCCCGAGGACCACCATTTGCGCCCGTTGATGACGTATTCGTCGCCATCGCGCTCGATCCGGGTTTCGATGTTGGTGGCGTCGGAGGACGCGGTGAAGGGCTCGGTCATCAGGAAGGCGGAGCGGATCTCGCCGTTCATCAGCGGAGTGAGCCATTCTTCCTTCTGCTCGCGCGTGCCGTAGCGGTGGAACACCTCCATATTGCCGGTATCGGGGGCGGAGCAGTTGAAGACCTCGGAGGCAAAGCCGATCCGGCCCATTTCCTCGGCGCACAGCGCATATTCGAGATTGGTCAGGCCGGGGCCTTCGAACTCGTAGCTGTCGTCGACATGATGGTGGCTGTCGTTGCGCGGCGGCATGAACAGGTTCCAGATGCCCTGGTCCTTCGCCTTGGCTTTCAGCTCCTGGACCACGGGGATCACCTTCCAGCGATCGCCCTCGGCATCCTGTTCGCGATAGGTCGGCACCGCCGGGCGGACATGGTTGGCGATGAAATCCCTGACCCTGTCGCGCCAATAGACCTGCCGTTCGGTGGGTTCGAAATCCATATCCGCTATCCTCTCTCGTGAAATTCGTTGCTCGATGAAACTGGCAGAGCGGGCCCGCCGCGCCAAGCGAAAACCGGGTCTGGCGCTAGGGCGGAGTGGCCCCGGCATCGATATCGGCGCGCGCGGCGCTGTCGAGTGCCGCAAGCCTCGCCTCGTGATCTTCGCGGCCGATCGGGAAGCGCGCCAGCCAGAACGCGGCGAACAGCGCCAGCGCAACCGACATCCCCAGATAAAGCAGGATCATGCTGGCAAGAACAGGCTGTTCGACCGTGCCCGGCGCGGAGTTGGTCGGCAATTGCGACAGGCCGATGATCTGGCCGGTCACGAAGATGCCGGCGCCGGTCGCGCATTTCTGAATGAACCAATTGCCCGCATAAAATGAACCCTCGGCCCGCCTGCCGCTGCGCTCCTGGAACGCCTCCACGATCTCGGCAATCATTGAGGAGGCCGAGATCATCATGACGATGCCGAACATATTGGCGAACAGCAGGAAGCCGAAATAGAGCAGCGTGGAGGTCTGCACCGCTGCGAGTGCGCCGGTCGCGCCCGGTTCCGGTGGCGCGCCGACTTCGGGCCAGAGGCCGGCAAGGAACAGCAGAAACGGGGTCGCGATCAAGATCACGCTGACGATCGCTCCGATCGCCGCGGTCCTGGCCTTGCCCCAGCGGCGGTGCATCGGCCCGACAACGAAGAACATCATCACCACCGACAGGAACAGCACCACCGGATATCCGACCAGTTCGACGCTCGACATCTGCCAGACGAAGAGGTTGAGATAATTGGTGATCGAGAAGGTCATTCCCTGGCTGACATAGGCCGCCAGCCCGCCCAGCGCGAAGATCAGGAAGGCTTTTTCGCGAAAGGCGTCGACGATTTCCGAAAAGGCAGTGCGGATGGTGAAGGGCGGCGGCTTGTGCGCGGGCAGATGCGCCACGAGCTTGTGCTGCCCGATCGCCGAGCCGACCACCGACACGAAGATCAGCAGCGCACCGAAGATGCCGAAGTAGCTGTAACCGCCCGCCTGCAACAGCCCCTCGGAGCCGGGCATGAAGACGGTGTATGCCAGCAGCATCATCACCAGCCCGCCCATCCAGCCGAATAGGTAGCGATAGCGGAACAGCGTCGTGCGCTCGTCGTAATCCTGCGTGATTTCGGGCAGCAGGCTGACCGAAGGCACCTCGCAGGCCGACAGCAGCACGCGCACGGTCACCGCGATCCCGAGCAGTTCCCAGAAACCGGGTGTGCCGTCGATGGTGGGGTTCCACAGCACCGCCCAGGCCAGCGCCAGCGGCAGCGCGGCGGCGTAGAGCCACGGCAGACGGCGCCCCCAGCGGGTGTAGGTCCGGTCCGACAGATTGCCCAGGATCGGATCGACGAAGGCATCCACGACCAGCGCTGCGGCCAGCGCCAGGCTGACCGTCCCGGCATCCATGCCGAGCACCTGATTGTAGAAGATCAGCAGGAAGAAGCTGAAGCCGCTGTCCTTCACCCCGAAGGCGACCGCGCCGAAGCCGTGGATGATCTTGAGCCGCTGCGGGAGCGGGCCGGTGACGAAGCTCATGCCTTGGATTCGCTCACCTGCTTCTCCGCCGCCTCCGCCATCGCGAGCAGCGCGTCGAACATCTTGGGCGCATCCTCGTCCCAGCTCTCGCGCGGGCCGATCGTGATCCCGCCATCGACCAGCAGCGAGGTGCCGTTGACGAAGCCAGCCGCCTCGCTCGCCAGAAAAGCGACCGCCTCGGCGATGTCGGCGGGCTGACCGCCGCGCTTCACCGGCTGGGCATTGCTCGACATCTGCGCCAGAACGCCCTTGGCAATCGCCTTGGCCTCGCCCGAGATTTCGAGCGAAGAGGTGAAGATATCGGTGTTGATGAAGCCCGGCTGCACCGCGTTCACCCGGATCGAATGGCGCGCAAGATCGGCGGCGGCCAGCTTGGTGACATGCAGCACCCCCGCCTTGGCGACGGCATAGGCGGTCGGCGAATAGCCGGGCCCGACCGCGGCGACGCTGGAGACGTTGACGATGCTGGAGCCGCCGGTCCGCGTCGAGGGCCGTCCGATCATGTGCGGCACGGCGTAACGGATCCCCATCGCGACCGAGCGCAGCAGCAGATCCATGGTCGCATCCCAGTCGGCGGGCTCGATCTCGTCGATCGGCGCGCGCGCTCCGCCGGCCCCGGCGTTGTTGAGCAGCGTGTCGATCCCGCCGGTCTCGCTCGCGGCGAAATCCATCAGCGAACGGATCGCCTCGACATCGCAGACGTCGCATTGGCGGAAGCGGATATCGCCCTCGCTTTCGCGCGCCAGTCTTTCGCCGCCTTCGGTGTCGATATCGCCGGCAATGACCACGGCACCCTCGCGCGCGAACAACCGGGCGCTATCAGCCCCGATGCCCGCTGCGGCGCCCGTCACGACCACGGTTTTTCCCGAGAATCGCACTCTTTTCTCCCACTCTCTCTGGCCACGCAGCTTAGGGCTGAGGGCGCGCGGGTCAACGCAAACCGGCTGACGCTACGGCATGGCGCTTCATCGTCATTGCCCTTGCGGCGCGGGTGCGAATCGACCTAACGTTAACGTCAAGAGACGAGGCACCGAGAGGAGAGACTGATGTCCGATCTGGAAGGATTCCGCAGCGAGGTCCGCGACTGGCTGGAAGCGAACTGCCCGGCCGAAATGCGCCAACCGGTCCGCGACGAAGGCGACGTCTATTGGGGCGGCCGCAACGCCAGCTTCAAGAGCGATGCGCAGAAGCAGTGGTTCGAGGCCTGCCGCGACAAGGGCTACACCGTCCCCGAATGGCCCAAGGAATACGGCGGCGCCGGTTTTTCGCCGGCGGAGGGCAAGATCCTGCGTCAGGAAATGGCGCGGATCGACGCGCGCCCGCCGCTCTCGAGCTTCGGCATCTGGATGCTCGGCCCGGCGCTGCTCCACTTCGGCACCGAGGGCCAGAAGCAGCGCTTCCTCACCGAAATCGCCAAGGGCGAAATCCGCTGGTGCCAGGGCTATTCGGAACCGGGGTCGGGCTCCGATCTGGTCTCGATGCAGACCTTCGGCGAGGACAAGGGCGATCACTGGGTGGTTAACGGCCAGAAGATCTGGACCTCCTACGCCGACGAAGCCGACTGGATCTTCTGCCTCGTCCGCACCGACAAGGAGAACAAATACCAGGGTATCACCTTCATGCTGTTCGACATGGCGGGCGAAGGGGTGAGCACCAAGCCGATCAAGCTGATCAGCGGCAACAGCCCGTTCTGCGAAACCTTCATGGACGATGTGAAGGTGCCCAAGAGCTATGGCGAGGACATCCCCGGCTATGTCGGCGAGATCAACCGCGGCTGGGACGTGGCGAAATATCTGCTGGGTCACGAACGCGAAATGATCTCCGCCACCGGCGGCGGCGACCGCGCGTCGTCCCTGGGCGCGGTGAGCAGCCGTCAGGGCGAGTTGGACCCGGTGCTGCGCGCCGAAATGGCGATGTTCGACGTCGATGCGCTGTCCTTCACCGCTATGAGCGAGAAGTTCATGGACGAGTTGAAGGTGGGCAAGGGGCATCCCGCCCAGCCCAACATGCTCAAATACGCCGGGACGGAGCTGAACAAGCGCCGCCACGAACTGATCATGGCTGCGGGCGGCAGTACCGCACTGGAGTGGGAGAGCGAGGAGACCGCCGGTGGCAAGCCAGCGCGCAGCTGGCTGCGGACCAAGGCCAATTCCATCGAGGGCGGGACCAGCGAAGTGATGCTGAACGTCATTTCCAAACGGATTCTCGACCTTCCGGGAGCGTAACTGCCGTCACCCCAGCGAAAGCTGGGGTCGCGGTCGATACGATCCGAACCCTGCCGAACCAGATCCCGGCTTTGCGCGGGATGACGAGAGAGGAAGAGGCGAATGCCACTTTATCACGACGACGATCAGACCATGCTGGCCGAGAGCGCCAGCCAGTTCATGTCCGAACAGGGCAACACCCAGAAGCAGCTGCGCCACTGGCGCGACCGCGATTGCAAAGACGGTTTCGGCCATGATCTGTGGAAGCAGTTCGCCGAGATGGGCTTTACCGGCATCCTGGTCGGCGAAGACCACGGCGGGCTCGGGATGGGCCATGTCGAAGCGGGCATCGTGCTCGAGGAAATCGGTCGCAACCTGACCCCCTCTCCCTTCCTCACCAGCTCGGTGCTGGCGGCGACTGCGCTGGCCCATGCCAGCGACGATGCCAAGGGCCGCTGGCTCCCCGGCATGGTCGAAGGCGAGAAGGTCTATGCCGTCGCGATCGACGAAGGCGCCAAGCATCGCCCGGAAACGATCCGCACCAAGGCCGAGAAATCGGGCAACGGCTTTAAGATTTCCGGCCAGAAGGACTTCGTGATCCACGGCGCCAGCGCCGACATGATGATCGTCGCCGCGCGTACCTCGGGCGGTGACAGCGACGCGGACGGCATCACGCTGTTCGCGGTGCCGAAGGATGCCAGCGGGATGAGCCACGATGCGGTCCGGCTGGTCGACAGTTCGGTCGCGACCCACACGAAATTCGACGGCGTCGAGCTCGACGGCGACGCGGTGATCGGCGAGGTCGATGGTGGACGCGATGTGCTCGACGCGATGCTCGTAGCCGGACGCGTCGGTGCCGCCGCGGAAGGCGTGGGCGTAGCTCGCGGCGCGATGGACATGACCGTCGACTATCTCAAGCAGCGCAAGCAGTTCGGAAAGCTGATCGGCGAATTTCAGGCGCTCCAGCACCGCGCCAGTCATCTCTATTCCGAGGTCGAGATCGCCCGCGCGGTGGTGATCAAGGCGGCGCAGCTGCTCGACGGCGGCAGCGAGAAGGCCGATCTGATGGCTTCGGTCGCCAAGGCCAAGGTCGCCAAGGCGGCGGGCCTCGCGGTTCGCGAGGGCGTCCAGATGCACGGCGGCATCGGGATGACCGACGAATACGACATCGGCCTCTACATGAAGCGCGACCGGGCGCTGCAGGAGTTTCTGGGCGACCAGTACTACCACGCGGGCCGCGTCGCCGAGATGAGCGGCTACTGATCCTAAGCACCTCCCCTTCAGGGGAGGGGTTGGGGTGGGGGCTGTGCTGCTGCTGCCCCACCCCGTTGCGACTAGGCGCCGCTGCGCGACGCCAAGTCTCACTGCCCCTCCCCTGAAGGAGAGGGGATTTAGAAGGAGAACACAGATGAACCTCAACGACCTTTTCAGTCTCGAAGGGCGTACCGCGCTCGTCACCGGCGGCAGCCGCGGCATCGGACGGATGATCGTCGAAGGCTTCCTCGCCGCCGGGATCGACCGGGTCTACATCACCGCGCGCAAGGGCGGAGAGCTGAACGAAACCGCCGAAGAACTGGGCGATAAGGTCGTCCCGATCCAGGGCGACATCTCGACCATGGAAGGGATCGACGAGCTGGTGGCGGAGATTTCCGGTCGCGAAAAGAAGCTCGACATCCTGGTCAACAATGCCGGCGCCGCCTGGGGGAACGACTACCTCGATTTCCCCGAGCAGGGCTGGGACAAGGTGATGAACCTCAACGTCAAGACGCCCTTTTTCCTGACCCAGAAGCTACACACCCTGCTGACCGCCGCGGCCAGCCATCAACGGCCCGCCAAGGTGATCAACATCGCCAGCGTCGACGGGTTGCGGATCAATCCGTGGGAAACCTATTCCTACCAAGCAAGCAAGGCGGCGCTGATCCATCTCACCCGGCGCATGGCCGCGCGGCTGGTCCAGGATCATGTCTATGTGACGGCGATCGCCCCCGGAGCTTTCCCCTCGGACATGAACAAGGTCGCGCGCGATATGGGCGACGAAAGCGCCAAGGGTATCCCCAACAAGCGCGTCGGCGATGCTATGGATATGGGCGGCAGCGCCGTCTATCTTGCCAGTCGCGCGGGCGATTACACCGTGGGCGAAACGCTCGCGGTGGATGGCGGGATCGTCAACGCCCACCTGCCCACCCATTTCGCCGATCCAGCCGGCGGGCGCTGAACTAGGCGGCTGCGCTTACCATCCGCTCGTCCGGCATGAGGATCGGGGGTAGGCCCTCGAACCGGGGCCGGGCGAGCAGATAGCCCTGAATGTAGCGCACACCCAGCGTGCGCAACGTCTCGAACTCCTCGGCGGTCTCGATGCCTTCGGCGATCACGCCGATGCCGAGCGAACGCGCCATCCGTACCACCCCGTCGACCACCTTGCGTTGCGGAAGGCATCCATCGAGCCCTCTGATGAGCGCCATGTCGAGCTTGATGTAGTCGGTCTGGAATTTGACCAGCAGGCCGAGCCCGGCATGGCCCGCGCCGAAATCGTCGATCGCCGTGCCGAAGCCGAGTTGCTGGTACGTCTCGATAATGCCGCGGACATGCTCGGTGTCGATCATCTCCTCGTTCTCGGTGAATTCGAAGATCAGCCTTTCGGTCGGGAAGCCGGTGGCCAGCGCAGTCTTGAGCGTCAGCTGGATGCAGGCGAGCGGCGAATAGACCGCATTGGGGAGGAAGTTGATCGACAGGCGGGCACCGGTGTCGCGGATACCCGCAGCCACCGCGCCTTCGATCGCCGCGACCCGGCATTTCTGATCGAAGGCGTAGCGGCTTTCCTCCGAAATGCTCGCCAGTACCTCGGCGGCCGGTTCGCCGTTGATGCCCCGAACGAGCGCTTCATAGGCGAAGGGCTTGCCGGTCTCGACATCGACAATGGGCTGGAAGGCCATCGAAATGGCGAATTCGTGCAGTTGCGACCTGCACCCTTGGCATCCACTTTTCACGCGCAGCACTCCTGACGTACCGGCATTATAGCGGAATTATCTAACCTGGGATTAATACTCTGAATTATTTAACAATTATCAGTCATTGCGTGCCTCAGGCGGCGACGGTCACAGCATCAGTTCTCGCACGAAGGGGATCAGACCGGTCTGCCGCTGGCGCTTCATCCGCTCGGCGGCGAGAATTTGGCGCACCTTGGCGAAGCAGGCTTCGACATCGTCGTTGATGACCACATAGTCATAGCCGTCCCAATGGCTGATCTCGGCGCGGGCGCGCTCCATCCGGCTGGCGATCACCTCGGCCGAGTCGGTTCCGCGGCCCGTCAGCCGGCGCTGCAATTCTTCCAGGCTGGGGGGGAGAATGAAGACCCGGACCACATCCTGCTGGTCCTTCTGATAGAGCTGCTGGGTGCCCTGCCAGTCGATGTCGAAGAGGAAGTCCTGCCCGTCCTTGAGCGCCGACCGGATATGGCCCTTGGGCGTGCCATAGCGGTAGCCGAAGACGGGTGCCCATTCGTAGAAATCGTCTTCCTCGATCATGGCGTCGAATTCGCCATCCGAGACGAAGTGGTAGTGGACGCCTTCGATCTCCCCGGGGCGCGGAGGCCGCGTGGTGACGGAAACCGACAGTTTAATCTCTTCGTCGGCGCCCAGCAGCATCCGCGAAATGGTCGTTTTTCCCGCACCTGAAGGAGAGGACAAGATATACATCAAGCCGCGCCGATGCAGGGCGTCGGACTCTGGGTCCGTATCGATGTGCGGGTGCGAGCCGCTTGCTAGGGGGGGGTGAGCCATGGGGGCTGTTGCCCCATCGCGCCGTGGCAAATCAAGCCCTGTGATGGGAGGTCGACCAGTGCGGCCAGGCAGTCCTAGTCGGAATCGGCCTGCTTCCGGAGCATCCTCTCGCCCGTTCGCCGCGATTTGCGGCGCGACTGGCTGCGATCGAACAGGACCTTGAGTACCAAGCCGGTGCTCACGATCGCAGCGCCGGGAAGCGAACGTGTCGCCACCTTGGTCACGCCATAGGCGGCCATCGTGTGCAGCAGCGATCGGTTTTCCACCGCATCCTTTGCGAACTGGCTGCCGTATTTGCGGCCCAAAACCGCTTTCTCCACCGTAATCCGCGACAAGCGGCCGACGCTGCGGAGCAGGATATCGTTGATGATGAGATTGGTGGAAGGATTGGTGCTCGGCCCCGGAACGGTATCGCGCTCACCCGAAACCGATTCGACAGCGTCGTCGATCCGGTCGGAGGCCATATCGGTTAGGTGAGTCGGCTTTGCCATGAGAGTCTGCCCCAATGCGGCGCAGACGAGGCTGCGCGATTATTTCTTGCGGCCGAAATCGACCGTGACGACGTTCGAACCGTCGTCGTTTTCCTTAACGATCCCCTCGGCGTCGCGTTCCAGCTCGTCATTGCCGGGGTCGTCCGTCGGGGTGGGCGCCATGTCGGCGACGGTCGCCTGGAACTGCAGCCCGAAGTCCACCGCCGGATCGACGAATTGCGTGATCGCGGCGTAGGGGACCACGAGTTCGGCGGGAATCTGGTTGAAGGACAGGCCGACGCTGAACAGCTCTTCCTCGACCCGCAGATCCCAGAACTTGTTCTGCAGGACGATGGTCATCTCGTCCGGAAACCGTTCGCGCAGCGAGGCCGGGACGGAGACGCCGGGGGCGTGGGTTTTGAAGGTGATGTAGAAGTGATGCGCGCCGGGCAGTTCGCTGCCCGCGTCGACGATTTCGCCCAGCACGCGGCCGACCACGGCGCGCAGCGCTTCCTGGACGATGGCGTCATAGGGGATCAGGCTGTCGGGTGTATCGTCGCTCATGGGGTGCTAGGTGGAACGGCTCCGCCCGCGGGTCAAGCGCCTTGCGCGACTGATCGACGTCGCCGAAGCGTCGGGCTGCGCTCCCCGCTTGCGCCGCACCGCCAAGGCTTCTAGCGCTCGCGGCCATGCGCACAGCCACCATCGAACGCAAGACGACGGAAACCGCCATTCATGTGACGGTCGATCTCGACGGCACCGGAGCTTATGCGGTTCAAACCGGCATCGGCTTTCTCGATCACATGGTCGAACAGTTTTCGCGCCATTCGCTGATCGACGTGACGATGAAGGTCGCGGGCGATCTGCATGTCGATCAGCACCACACCACCGAGGACAGCGCGATCGCGCTGGGTCAGGCGCTGGCGCAGGCGCTGGGCGACAAGGGCGGGATCGCGCGCTACGGCACCGCCTATTCGCCGATGGACGAGACGCTGGCGCGGGTGGCGCTGGATATTTCCGGGCGGCCCTATCTGGTGTGGAAGGCGGGTTTCACCCAGGAAAAACTCGGCGAATGGGACACCGAGCTGATCGAGCACTGGTTCCATTCTGTGGCGCAAGCCGCTGGAATCACGCTACATTGCGAACTGCTCTACGGGCAGAACAACCATCATATCTGCGAGGCGCTGTACAAGGGTTTCGCGCGCGCCATGCGCCAGGCGGTCGAGATCGATCCGCGCAAGCGTGGCGCGGTGCCGAGCACCAAGGGGCAGCTGGGTGGCTGAGATCGTGGCGCTGGTCGATTACGGCGCGGGCAATCTCCATTCGGTCGAGAACGCGCTCAAAGCGGTGGGCGCGCAGGTTCAGGTGACCGCCGATCCCGACGTGCTCCGCGCCGCGGACCGGATCGTCCTGCCGGGTGTGGGATCGTTCAAATCCTGCGCCGAAGGACTGCGGGCGATCGAGGGTGCGGTGGAAGCGATGACCGAGCGGGTGCAAATCGGCGCAGCACCGTTTCTGGGGATCTGCGTCGGCATGCAACTGCTTGCCACCCGTGGGCTGGAACACGGCGCAACCGACGGATTGAATTGGATTTCAGGCGAAGTGCGCCCGATCGAAGCGAGCGACGAGACCGTCAAAATACCGCATATGGGCTGGAACGATGTTGCCATGACCCCGCATGCCCGCAACCAGGATTTGGTCGCGCCGGGCGAGGCCTATTTCCTCCATTCCTACCATTTTCATGCCGACAGCGGCGCCGATGTGGTCGCGATGACCGATCATGGCGGCGGACTGGTCGCCGCGGTTGGGCGCGGCAATATTCTCGGCGTCCAGTTCCACCCCGAAAAGAGCCAGGGCTATGGCCTGGCGCTGCTCGAACGCTTTCTCGACTGGAGACCGTGACGTGATCGTCTTTCCTGCAATCGATCTCAAGGGCGGCGAAGTCGTGCGGCTGGCCGAGGGCGATATGGCCCGTGCAACGGTCTATGGCGACGATCCCGCCGCGCAGGCGCTGCTGTTCGCCAACGCCGGGGCGGAATATCTGCACGTGGTCGATCTCGACGGCAGCTTTGCGGGGCGCGCCGAAAACCGCGAAGCGGTGGAAGCCATCGTCGCGGCGTTTCCGGGCTATGTGCAGCTTGGCGGCGGCATCCGCGACGCGGCGGCGGTCGAGGGCTGGTTCGGGCTCGGCGTGGCGCGGGTGGTGATGGGCTCGGCCGCACTCAAGGACCCCGAATTCGTCAAGGCGATGGCGAAGGAGTGGGAGAACGGCATCGTCGTCGCGGTCGATGCCAAGGACGGCATGGTCGCGACCGAGGGCTGGGCCGAGGTTTCCGACGTGCCGGTGCGCGATCTCGCCCGGCGGTTCGAGGATGCGGGCGTCGCCAGCCTGCTGTTCACCGACATCGGCCGCGACGGGATGCTCAAGGGCTGCAACGTGTCTGCGACGGTCGAACTGGCGCGGAGCGTCGATATTCCGGTGATCGCCAGCGGCGGGGTCAAGGGGCTCGACGACATCCGCATGCTCGCGCTGCACGCCGGCGACGGGATCGAGGGGGTGATCACCGGGCGGGCGCTTTACGAGGGGCGGCTCGACCTAGCGGCGGCTATCCAGATGGCGGAGCGCGGGTGATGCGTCTCCGGTTTCGTCATTGCGAGGAGCCGCAGGCGACGCGGCAATCCAAAGGCGGATCGCTCGACGTACTGGATTGCTTCGCTGCGCTCGCAATGACGAGCCTTGCGCTAAGTTCTCCACGATGACCGTCCGCATCCGCGTCATCCCCTGTCTCGACGTCGCCGAGGGCCGTGTGGTCAAGGGCGTCAATTTCGTCGATCTTAGGGATGCGGGCGATCCGGTCGAGCAGGCGCAGGCCTATGATGCGGCGGGGGCCGACGAGCTGTGCTTTCTCGACATTTCCGCCACCCACGAAGGGCGCGGGACGCTGATCGACATCGTCCGCCGGACCGCGGCGGTGTGTTTCATGCCGCTGACCGTGGGCGGCGGGGTGCGCAACGTCGCGGATGCGCGCGCGTTGCTGCTGGCGGGGGCGGACAAGGTGGCGGTCAATTCCGCCGCGGTCGAACGGCCCGAGCTGGTGGGCGAGATCGCGGCGCGCTTTGGCAGCCAATGCGTCGTCGGCTCGGTCGATGCGCGGCGGACCGAGCCGGGCCGCTGGGAAATCTTCACCCATGGCGGGCGCAAGCCAACCGGGATCGATGCACTCGAACACGCCGTGCGGCTGGCCGAGCTGGGGGCGGGCGAATTGCTGGTCACGTCGATGGACGGCGACGGCACCAAGCGCGGCTACGATCTCGAGCTGACCCGAACCATCGCCGATGCGGTCGGCGTTCCGGTGATCGCCAGCGGCGGGGTCGGATCGCTCGACCATCTGGTCGAGGGCGTGCGCGAGGGCCATGCCAGCGCGGTGCTGGCAGCCTCGATCTTCCATTTCGGCGAGCATACGATCGCAGAAGCGCACGACGCCTTGCGCGCTGCCGGATTGCCGGCCCGGGGATGATGCAACGCGGCTGAATAGCCACAAGCCGGTATCAAAGCGGGACGCTTTGCAAGATTGATCCCCCGGTGCCGCGCCCCGCGACTATGGCTGCGCCATGTCGAGCCAGGCCATCGCGATCGTATCCCAACTGTCGACCCTTCCCGGGGTGCGCGAAACGGCTGCCGCGCTGAGCGAACCGAGCGCTCTGCTGTTGATCGGGATCTCGCTCGGCGGGATCGCGCTGGGCCGGCTGCTCACCCTGGGCCAACCCGCGCAGGATTGACCCGCCCCATTTGCCCGGCGCATTGACCCGGGACGCGCAGCCTTCCATGACCCGCGCCATGGACACGCTGACCCGCCTCGAAACCACCATCGCGCAGCGCCGCGGTGCCGATCCTTCCTCCAGCTATGTGGCGCAATTGCAGGCCCGCGGAATGCCGGTGATCGCGCGCAAGCTGGGCGAGGAAGCGGTCGAGACGGTGGTCGCCGCCCTGTCCGGCGACGACGAGGAACTGGTCGGCGAAGCGGCGGATCTTCTGTTCCACCTGCTGGTGCTGCTGGGCGAAAAGGATATCGCTCTGGCGCAGGTCCTGGCCGAGCTCGACCGCCGGGAAGGCTTGTCGGGACTGGACGAAAAAGCGAGCAGGAGCGAGTGATGCCGATCGACGCCACCCAACCTTACGACGACGCCAACATCTTCGCAAAAATCCTGGCGGGCGATATCCCCTCGACGAAAGTCTACGAGGACGAGTGGGCCTATGCCTTCGAAGACATCAACCCGCAGGCCGAGATCCACACGCTGGTAATCCCCAAGGGCAAATATGTCAGCTGGGACGACTTTTCCGAGCATGCCGCGCCCGATGAAATCGCCGGCTTCGTCCGCGCGGTGGGCAAGGTGGCGCGCGACAAGGGGCTGGTCGAGCCGGGATACCGGCTGCTGGCCAATGTCGGCGCGCATGGCGGGCAGGAAGTCGCGCATTTCCACGTCCATATCTTCGGCGGCCAGCCCTTGGGCCCCATGATCGCACGTTGATCGCGCGTTGATCGCACGTTGGGTCGCGACCGGGACGCCGATGGCTTTCATCGTCTGCGCTGCCCGCTTCGTCGTTTGCGATTGCTAGGCGAATCCCCCCTGCGCTAGAGCGCGCGGGACTATGAACCCGCCCAGACTTTCTCCCAATCCGCCGGATGGCACGCTCGATGGCGACCGGCACCTCTATGCCGTGCGCGTCTATTACGAGGACACCGACCTGTCGGGGATCACCTACCACGCCAATTATCTGCGCTGGTTCGAGCGTGCGCGTTCCGATCTGCTGCGTCGGCTCGAGATCGATCAGCGCGCGGCGATCGAGGAGGGCGAGGGCGCCTATGCCGTCTCCGAGGTCGGCCTGAAATATCTGCGTCCCGCCAAGCTCGACGACGATGTGCTGATCGAAACCCGCTGCACGCAGATGCGAGCGGCGAGTTGCCGGATGCAGCAGCGCGCCTGGCGCGGCGACGAGCTGCTCGCCGAGGCCGAACTGCGCATTGGCTTCGTCGCCCCCGACGGACGTCCGACCCGCCAGCCTCTCGCCTGGCGCGAAGCCTTTACCCGTTTCATGGAATCACAGGAAACCGCATGAGCTCGCTATCGATCCTTACCGCCGCGCCGACAGGGCTCGATCCGGTCGAACTGTTTCTCCAGGCCGATATCGTCGTCAAGGCGGTGATGGCCGGGCTGCTGCTCGCCAGCGTCTGGACCTGGATGATCATCGTCTCCTTCGCGATGCGGATGGGAAAACTGAACCGCCAGACCCGCGTCTATGACGAGGAATTCTGGCAGGCCGACAGCTTCGACCGCTTCATGTCCGAGCGCGGGCGCAAGGATTTGCCGCCTGCGCGGGTGGCGAATGCGGGCGTGGGCGAATGGCGCCGCTCGACCAAGGACGGGGTCAAGGATCGCGACGGGCTGCGCCAACGGCTGGCGGGCGCGATGGACAGCCAGGTCGCGGGCGAGGCCGATCTGCTCGCCGAGCGGCTCAACTTTCTCGCCACCGTCGGCTCGGTGGCGCCCTTCGTCGGACTGTTCGGCACCGTCTGGGGGATCATGAACAGCTTCTTCCAGATCGGTGCGGCGGGTTCTTCCTCGTTGGCGGTGGTCGCACCGGGCATTTCCGAGGCGCTGTTCGCCACCGCGATCGGCCTGTTTGCCGCCATCCCTGCGGTGATCGCCTACAACCGCTACAGCCATGCGGTGAACCGCTACGAGACCAGGCTGCAGCGTTTCGCCGACCGGCTGCACGCCAGCTTCAGCCGCCAGCTGGAAAGCCGCTAGCATGGCGATGTCGCTGGGCTCGGGGCAAGGCGGTCGCAGGCGCGGTTCGCGCCGGACGCCGATGGCGGAGATCAACGTCACGCCCTTCGTCGACGTGATGCTGGTGCTGCTGATCATCTTCATGGTCACCGCGCCGCTGCTGACCGCAGGCGTCCCGGTCGATCTGCCCGACAGCCGCGCCAATGCGCTCGACAGCGAACCGCAGGGGGTGACGATCAGCATCGACGAGACGGGCAACGTCTTTATCGACGATGCACCGGTCGCGATCGGCGGCTTCGCCCGGGCGCTGGAAAGCCTGCCGCGCAGCGATGGCGGGCCGGACATCATTCTGCGCGCCGATCGGGGGCTCGATTACGGAAGGGTGATGGCGGTGATGGGCGAACTCAACCGTGCCGGCCTCAATCGCATCTCGCTGGTCACCAACAGTTCATCGGTCGAGCCATAGCGCAGCGATGATGCAAGCGAGTACCTTCCGGCGCGAGGAGCGGATCGGCCTGCTGGTGGCCTTCGCGCTGCATGTGCTGCTGGTGATCGTGTTGCTGGTGCAGCCCAGCACCGCGCCACAGTTCGAACCGGCAGAGCGGATGACGGTCAATCTGGCGACCGAGATCGGCATGGAAGCGACCGCGCCCGAACCGGTCGCCGAAAGCCGGGCCGCGACGGCGCCGACCCTGTCCGACACGCCCGCACCCGCCGAGCTCGATACGCCGCCGCTGCCGTCCGAACCCGTTGCGCGACCGGTGGAGCGCATCCAGACTCCCGCGCCTGCGCCAGCCGCGCGTCCGGTCGCTCGGCCGCGCCCGGCGGCGGCTCCTGCTCCCGCTCGCAGCCAACCGCGCGAGCGTCCGCGCGCGCAACCCTCGGCTGCTCCCGAGCGGCCTCCGGCGCGCGAGACCGCCCGCCCGGCACCGGCCAGACCCGCGCAGGCTTCGGGCGGCTCGCGGCTCGGCGAGAATTTCCTCGAAGGCGCGGGTAGCTCCACCAGCACCAGCGAGACCCGCGTTCCCGCCTCGCAGATCGGCGCGAGCGCCAAAGCCTCGATCATCCAGGCGATCATCAGGCAGATCCGCCCGCACTGGAGCGCGCCGCAGGGTGTGGATGCCGAATTGCTGGTGACGCAGCTGTCGTTCCGGCTCAACCCCGACGGCAGTCTCAATGGTCGTCCCCGCGTGGTTTCGCAGAGCGGGGTGACCGATTCGAACCGACCGCAGCAGGATCTTCATGCCGAACGCGCGATCCGAGCGGTCCAGCTCGCCGCCCCGTTCGACCTTCCGGCTGAATATTACAACGCGTGGCAAACCATTGACGGCGCGCGTTTCGACAGGAATCTGGCACGATGAAACATCTTGGTATCGCTCTCGCTTTCCTCGTCGCGGCTCCGGCTGCGGCGCAACAGACCGATCTCGGCGAACCGCTGCCCGAGGGCGGCGAGGTCGAGATCATCGAGCAGAGCGACGGCGGGCTCAGCTTCACCGTCACCGACGAGAGCGCGTGGGAGAACCTCGGCATCGCGATCCCGGCCTTCGCCACCGATCGCAATGTGCCCACGCCTGCCAACCAGTCGGGCACCGCCGCGCTCGGGCTCGAGCTGGCGCGCGTGGTCACCGCCGATCTGCGCAACAATGGGCTGTTCGAACCGACCGGACCCGATGCTCTGCCGCGTCCGCAATTCGCCAACATCACCTCGCCCGAATGGAACGTCTGGGCCAATCGCGGTGCGGAGATGCTGGTCCAAGGCTATGTCCGCGGACGCAGCGACGGGCGGCTGACGGTGGGCTGCTATCTCTACGACATGGCGCTGCGCGACGAGCTGGTGCGCGAGGGCTGGGTGGTGCAGCCTGCCGACTGGCGCCGCGCCGCGCACAAATGCGCCGACCTGATCTATTCGCGGCTAACCGGCGAGAGCCCGTTCTTCGACAGCCGGATCGCCTATATCGCCGAGACCGGCCCCAAGGACAATCGCACCAAGCGGCTGGCGATCATGGACTCCGACGGCGCCAACCACCGCTTCATCACCACCGGGCGCTCGACCGCGCTGACTCCGCGCTATTCGCCCGACTACCGCCAGCTGGTCTATCTCAGCTATGTCGACGGCAATCCGCGGATCTATGTCTACGACATCGGTACCGGGCAGCAGACGCTGGTGACGCAGAGCGAGAACCCGACTTTCGCGCCGCGCTGGAGCCCCGACGGCCGCTCGATCCTCTATTCCATGGCGGTCAATGGCAACACGGACATCTATCGCGTCGGTGCGCAGGGCGGTCGCAGCGAGCGGCTGACCGACGCGCCGGGGATCGATATCGGCGGCTCCTATTCGCCCGACGGCAGCAAGATCGTGTTCGAGAGCGATCGCTCGGGTAGTCAGCAGATCTACGTGATGGATGCCGACGGCTCGAACCAGCAGCGGCTGTCGTTCTTCGGCGGACGCGCCGCGACACCCGAATGGAGCCCGCGCGGCGACCAGATCGCCTTCACCCACATCACCGGCGATTTCAGGGTTGCGGTAATGAACACCAATGGCCGCAACATGCGCTACCTGACCAACAGCTGGCAGGACGAAGCGCCGACCTGGGCCCCCAATGGCCGCATCGTCCAATTCTTCCGGACCGAGCGCAACACGGGCAGCACGAGCCTGTGGCAGGTCGATCTCACCGGCGAGAACGAGCGCCGCCTGCCGACCCCGGTGGATGCCTCGGACCCCGCGTGGGGACCGATCCTGCCGTGAGATCATTGGTTTATCGGGTCCGGAAAACGAAATTGCACAACAGCTGAAAGGATCGGCTATTATGAATACTCGTCTCGCTGCCTCCATCCTCGCGGTCAGCACGCTCGCCGTGGCTGCCTGCCAGAAAAAACCCCCCGAAGAACTGCCGCCGCCGCCGCAGCAGCAGACCACGGCGCCGACGCCCGCACCCGCGCAGGGCCCCGCCGCCGGGGCGCTGGGCACGCAGGCGCATTTCGCCGATGCGGTGGGCGCGGAGAACACGGTCGTCTATTTCGACACCGATCGCTACAATCTCGACCCCGAGGATTCGACGCGGTTGCAGAACCAGGCGCGCTATTTCAGCCAATATCCCAACCTGACCTTCACGATCGAAGGCCATACCGACGAACGCGGAACGCGCGATTACAACCTCGCGCTGGGCGAACGGCGCGCCAATGCGGCGAAGAACTATCTGGTATCGCTGGGCATTCCCGCCAGCCGCATCCGCACCGTCAGCTACGGCAAGGAACGCCCGGTCGCGCTTGGCTCCAACCCCACGGCCTGGGCGCAGAACCGCCGCGCCGCGAGCGTCGTGATCAACTGATCACGGCCGCTGTGAAGTAAAAGCAGGGCGCTCTCTCTTGCCGGAGGGGGCGCCTTTCGCTTGCTGCCCGAACCTAGCGAGCGATCCCGACCAGCGAAACCAGCGGCGCCGGGCCGCGCTGATCGATCCCACGCGGCGGCGCCTTGTCGCCGGCGATTGCGAACAACGCCATCGTGAGGGCGCACAGCGTGGCGGAGAAGGTCAGTTGCTTGCTCATCGGGTCCTCTTCGCGAGCCGTATAGCGGGGCGTGGATGAACGCTTCGTTGCAGTGCAACATTTCGCTTCGCCGGTCGTTGCAGCCCTATGCATCAACCGCCACCGCGCCTAGACTGACGCCAATGATTGCCCGACCAATGACTTATCAAGCACCCCCTCGTCATGGCTAAAGCCCGCCGGTCCAACGATTGGGGGTTCCCGCGCTGGCGCGGCTACGAGGCCGGGCGCGAGGCCGCCACGATTCGGCTGTGCGATCGCCACGGCTGCGAGGAGGCGGGCGATTGCCCCGCGCCCAAGGCCCCCAACAGCCCCGAGCGGTGGTATTTCTGTCAGACCCACGCGGCCGAATACAACCGCAAATGGGACTATTTCGAAGGGCTCGACAAGGCCGAGAAGGCCGCCCGGACCAAGGCCGAGCAGAACGAGAACGCGGGCTATGCCGAGGCGCAGCACTACGGCTGGGCGACCAGCGGCGACGGATCGCGCAGCCCCGACGAATTGCGCGCGCTCGAAGTGCTCGAACTGGAACCCGACGCCGATTTCGCCACCGTGAAGAAGGGCTGGCGCGACAAGGCCAAACAGGTCCATCCGGACGTCAAGCCGGGCGACGCCGAGGCCGCGGCCGAGTTCCAGAAACTGCAGGTCGCCTATGAAGTGCTCAAGGCTGCCGAGGAAAGACGCGAGTGGCGCGGCTAGGCCGCTGAAACCCTGAGACGCCGGGCGATCGCCGCCGCCATCCGCTTCCCCAACTCGCGTCCCTGCTCAGGATAGAGATAGGGTTCGATCAACTCGGCCTCCATCACCGCCAGCCGCCCCTCGGGCAGCCGCACCATGTCGATCCGTGCGTAGAGCAGATCGGTGACGGGCAAGGCCTCCACCACAGCCCGTGCGGTGGCGAGATCAAGGGGGGACGGCGCAAACGCCGCCTCGCTCCCTCCGAACAGCGACTGGATGCGATAGTCGTCCATCGAGGGGGTCTTCCGGACGCCATGGCTGAACGCACCGTCGATGAAGACGAAGGTGAATTCGCCCTCGTCGCGGATCGCCGGTAGGTAGGGCTGGATCATGCAGGGCCGCCCCATGCGCCAGTCGGGGCCGGGCAGGGTATCGCGGCTGAAGCTGTGCTGCCCCAATCCGCCCGCACCGATCCGGCGTTTGATCACTACCCTATCGCTGGCGAAGTGATCCATGGCAGCCGCCAGATCGGCGGTGCCGGCGTCGTCGCGCCACAGCGTCGGGATGATCGCAGCGCCGCGCGCTTCCAGCTCTTGCAGATAGCGCTTGTCGGCGTTCCAGCGCACCGCTGCGGGCGGATTGCAGACCGCGATGCCCTTGGCCGCTAGCGCGTCGAGCCTCGCAATGAATTCTTCCGGATGGTCCTGATAATCCCACGCGGTACCCAGCAGGATCAGCTCGAACCCGTCGAAGCGATCCAGAGGCGCCCGCCAGTCGATCTCCACCAGTTGCAGCCCGGCAGCGGCGAAGCCCGGACGCAATGCCGCGACCTCGAGATCGTGTTCGAAAGCGTCGCCGCGGCGCTCCGCCGCTCCGCCACAAGCAGCGGGCAGTGTCGCGCCGCAGCCGAGAAAGGCGACGCGGGCCATTAGACCCGCTCCGCCTGCGCCACCGCGTCGCTGGCGCGCAGCGCGCTGACGATGCGGTTGAGATGGGCCAGATCCTGGACCTCGAGGTCGATATCGTAACCGGTGAAGGGAGGATCGTTCTGTACCTGATCGAGCGCGCGGACATTGGCGTGGTTCTGCGCGAAGATGCCCGCCGCCTCGGCCAGCGTGCCCGGTCGATCGTAAAGCGTCACCCGCAGGCGCCCCACCGCCCCCGACGCGCACTTGCCCCATGAAAGGTCGAGCCAGTCGCTATCGATCCCGCTGGCCAGTTCGTGGCATTCGATGGTGTGGACCTCGACCTTCTCGCCGCTCCGCCTTGTTCCCACGATCCGGTCGCCGGGGATCGGATGACAGCATTCCGCGAAAGTGTAGGCGACCCCGGGGGTCAGCCCGCGGATCGAGATGTGTCTTTTGCCCCATTCGGGGGTCTCGGGAAGCTCTTCGGTGCAGCCAGGGACCAACGCCTCCATGACCTCGCGATCCTCGATCTCTGCGGCCCCGATGGCGTAATAGAGATCGTCCTCCTCCTCCATCTTCAGCCGCTCGAGCGCCTTTTTGAGCGCCTTCTTGCCGACTCGCGCCGGCACCCGGCCGGCGATCTCGTCGAACAGCATCTGGCCGATCTCGGCCACCTCGGCGCGCTCCTTGAGCCGTACCGCGCGGCGGATCGCGGCGCGCGCCTTGCCGGTGACGACATAGCCGAGCCACGACAATTGCGGTTCGGCGCTGGTGCCCTTGACGATCTCCACCACATCGCCGTTCGCCAGCGGCGTGCGCAGCGGCATGTGCCGTCCGTTGATCTTTGCACCAACCGTCTGCGCGCCCAGATCGGTGTGGACCGCGAAAGCGAAATCGACCGGGGTCGCGCCCTTGGGCAGCTGGAACAGCCCGCCCTTGGGGGTGAAAGCGAAGATGCGATCCTGATAGATCGCCATCCTGGTGTGCTCGAGCAGTTCCTCGGCATCGTGGCTGGCATCGACGATCTCGATCAGATCGCGCAGCCAGCCGACCTGGCCGTCGGGGCGGTTGCCCTGCTTGTATGCCCAGTGCGCGGCAAAGCCGAATTCGTTGAGCCGGTGCATTTCGCGGGTGCGGATCTGCACCTCCACCCGCATCGAATTCTCGTACATCAGCGAGGTGTGCAGCGAACGGTAGCCATTGGTCTTGGGGGTGGAGATATAATCCTTGAACTTGCCCGGCAGGAATTGCCAGGTGCGGTGCAGCACCCCCAGCGCGCGATAGCAGTCGTTCTCGTCATCGGTGAGGACGCGGAACGCCATGATGTCGGTCACCTGTTCGAAGCTGACATGGCGTTCGGCCATCTTGCGCCAGATCGAATAGGGATGTTTCTCGCGCCCGCTTACCTCGACCTGCAGACCGGCTTCGGCCAGCGCCTGCTTCATCGCCAGTGCGATCGCATCGACCTGGCCGCCGTCCTGCTGGCGCAATTGCGTCAGGCGCTTGGCGATGGTGTGGTAGGCTTCCGGCTCGAGCTGCTCGAAGGCGAGCAGCTGCATCTCGCGCATGTATTCGTACATGCCGACCCGCTCGGCCAGCGGCGCATAGATATCCATGGTCTCGCGCGCGATCCGCTGACGCTTGTCGAGCTTCTTGATGAAATGCAGCGTGCGCATGTTGTGCAGCCGGTCGCCCAGCTTGACCAGCAGCACGCGGATATCCTCGCTCATCGCCAGCAGGAACTTGCGCAAATTCTCCGCCGCGCGCTCGTTCTCGGGCATCTGCTCGATCTTGGAAAGCTTGGTCACACCGTCGACCAGCCGCGCGACCTCGGGCCCGAAATTGTCCTCGATATCCTGGATCGTGGCGAGCGTGTCCTCGACCGTGTCGTGGAGCAGCGCGGTGGCGATCGTCTCCTGATCGAGCTTGAGATCGGTCATCAGCCCCGCGACCTCGACGGGATGGCTGAAATAGGGATCGCCCGAGGCGCGTATCTGGGTTCCGTGCTTCTGCACGGTGTAGACATAGGCGCGGTTGAGCATCGCCTCGTCGGCGTCGGGGTCGTATTCCTTGACCCGTTCTACAAGTTCGTACTGGCGCAGCATGCCCATTCAACCTGTGGGCGAACGGGGCGATTTGCAATCAAATATGCGGGGTCAACAGCAGGATCAGGTCCACACCGCCTCGGGTGGCAGGCTCATCAGGATGGCATCGATATTGCCGCCGGTCTTGAGCCCGAACAACGTCCCGCGGTCGTACACCAGGTTGAATTCGGCATAGCGGCCTCGCCATTCGAGCTGGGTGCGCTTGTCGGCATCTGTGTATTCGCTTCCCATCCGTCGGCGGACCAGCCTGGGGAAGACGTCGAGAAAGGCCTCGCCGACGTCCTTGGTGAAGGCGAAATTGCGAGCGAAGGCCGCCTCGTCCGGGCACTCGAGATGATCGTAGAAGATCCCGCCCACCCCGCGATGGACGCCGCGGTGCGGGATGTAGAAATAATCCTCCGCCCACTTCGAAAACCGCTCGTAATAGGTCGGATTGTGCGCGGCGCAGGTCGCGCGCAGCCGCGCGTGGAAATCCTCGGTATCCTGCGCATAAGGAATCGGCGGGTTGAGATCGGCCCCGCCCCCGAACCAGGCCTTGCCGGTGACCAGGAAGCGGGTGTTCATATGCACCGCGGGGACGTGCGGGTTGGCCATATGCGCGACCAGGCTGATCCCGGTGGCGCAGAAGCCAGGGTCCTCGGCGGTCGCGCCATTGATCGTGGCGGCGAATTCGGGCGCGAAATTGCCGCGCACCGTCGAGACGTTGACCCCGACCTTCTCGAATACCTTGCCCTTCATCAGCCCGCGGGTGCCGCCGCCGGGATCGTCATTTCCCTCTTCCTCGCGCAACCACGGCGCGTAATCGAAAGCGGCGTCCGAGCCCGCCTCGCGCTCGATCGCCTCGAACTCCGCGCAGATCGAATCGCGCAATTGCTCGAACCACTGGCGGGCCTGCTCGGTCTGGTCGCTGATGTCGGTCATGCGCAGGGTCTTGCCATCCTCCCGGCGGTGCGGCAATAGCCTGCCATGGTTCCCCTTTCGTTCGCCGGCCAGGAATGGCTCCTGACCAAGGGCCGCGCGCTCTACTGGCCACGCGAACGCGCGCTGCTGGTCGCCGATCTGCATCTGGAGAAGGGCAGCTTCTTCGCGCGCCACGGCCAGATGGTCCCGCCTTACGACAGCCGCGAGACGCTCGAGCGGGTGGCATTGGCGATCCGCGAAACCGGCGCGCGGCGGGTGATCACGCTGGGCGACAATTTCCACGATTCGGACGGCTCGACCCGGCTCGAACCCTACGCCTGCGGAATGCTCGATGCGCTGACCAGCGCAGTCGATTGGGTGTGGATCACCGGCAATCACGATCCCGACATGGACGCGCGCTGCGGCGGGACGCTGGCCGAGGAGCTCGAGATCGGCGGGATCGTTCTGCGCCACCGCGCGCAGCCGGGCGAGACCCGTCCCGAACTCTCGGGTCATTACCACCCGCGGCTGCATCTCACCGTCCACCGCCGCCACATCCGCCGACCCTGCGCGGTGGTAAGCAGCAACGACGCGTCCGACGGAACGCCATCGGGGCGGATGATCCTGCCCGCCTTCGGCGCCTATACCGGAGGGATGAATGCCGGCGACCCCGCCATTCTCGAGGCGCTGCAGCCCGCCGAGCGGATCGACGCGGTGGTCCACGCCAGGGACCGCGCGGCGAGCTTCCCGCTATGGCGCAGGGCTGCGTAACCGCCACAGAGCCCGACGAATCTGACCGGCACGAACGGAATCCCCTTCCATCGCGGGGGAACAATGCGTATTTGCGCGGCTTGACTACATTCACCACCAAGGAGACAGCCCCATAGCCCGTCCACCACGTCGTTCCATGCAGCCGCCGGTCAAGAGCGGCCCGCGATACGACAATTTCATTCAAGTCCCCAAGGTTCGCGTGATCGATCACGAAGGCGAAAACCTTGGCGTGATGTACACCCGCGAAGCGATGGAGCAGGCCAATGAAATCGGCCTCAATCTCGTCGAAGTGAGTCCCAATGCGGACCCGCCGGTGTGCAAGTTTCTCGATGTCGGCAAGCATCGCTACGAGGCGCAGAAGAAGGCCAACCTCGCACGCAAGACGCAGAAGACCCAGGACATCAAGGAAGTGAAGATGCGTCCCAACATCGACACCCATGATTACGAGGTGAAGATGCGCAACGTCACCAAGTTCATCGAGAACGGCGACAAGGTGAAGATCACCCTGCGATTCCGCGGCCGCGAAATGGCGCATCAGCAATTGGGCATGGATCTGCTCAACCGGGTGCGCGACGATGTCGAGGAAATCGGCAAGGTCGAAGCCTTCCCTCGCCTCGAAGGCCGCCAGATGCTGATGGTGCTCTCGCCGCGCTAACCCTTCCGGCCGGACGCGACGCGCTCCGGCCGACAGGGACCAACGACCGCCGATCCTCGACCAACCCCGCTGTTTCATCGGCGGGCAACATTGCAGTGCCTAAAGGACAGACGTAGCATTGCAAGCAAGGGCGCGGGGAGCGCCGCGACCCGCAAGATCACAGCCCGAGGGGCGATGCGCGGTCCAATGAAAGGGTGCACGATGCGTATCACGATCAAGGCCACCGGCTTCGCAGCGATTCTGGCTGCTGCTGCCCCGACCCTCGCATATTCGCAGGACACCGCCCCCGTCCGCGCGGCACCCGTCGATCAGCGGTTCGACCAGTTCGTCCCGCGCGAGACGACAAGCACGACCAAGCTCGACTACGGCTTCTGGGACGATGCGCTGTCCTTCTTTGTCTTGCGGATGGGGCGCTCGACGCGCGAGGGCGCCAGCCGTCCCGATCCCACGATCGGAACCCGGCGGGTCTACGGCCATGATTCGCGCTACCGGCTGGAAGGCAACCGGGTTCTGTTCGATCTCGTCGATGACGAGGCCTTCACCCCGCTTACCGAATACCGGGCGGATCTCGAGCGGATCGCGACCGAGATAGATATCGCGCAACTGCCGCGCAACGAGCAGCTCGCTTTCTGGCTCAACCTGCACAATGTCGCCATGGTCGAGCAGATCGCCGCCAATTACCCGGTTTCCTCGCCCGGCGAAATCGTGATCGGCGATGCCAGGACACCGCTCGATACCACGCCCTTCATAACCATCCGCGGCGTACCGATGAGCCTGCGCGATATCCGCACCAGGATCGTCTATCCCAACTGGTCGGACCCCAGAGTGTTCTACGGCTTCTTCCGCGGCGATATCGGCGGCCCGTCGATTCGCCGCGAGGCTTTCACCGGACAGAATGTCGCGCAGGAACTCAACGATTCCGCCGATGAATTCGTAAATTCTCTGCGCGGTGTGGAAGCCTACGGCGGTTCGCTGCGCGTATCGGCGCTCTACGAAGAGCTCGCTCCCTTCTACTTCCCGAACTGGAATCGCGATCTGCATGCGCATCTCGCGGTTTATGCCGACGATGAAGTGGCGGAATTGCTTGCTAAATACGACACGATCGAACTCAACCAGTACAATTCGGATGTCGCCGATCTTGCCAAGGGCGAGCGCGAGCCCAGCTACGATTACGTCGAGCAGACCGGCAATCCGACCGGCCTCGCGCTGTCGAGCTCGATCCGCCGCCTGCTGCAGGAACGCGAGCAGAAGATGGAAGAACTCCGCAAGGAGGGCCGCAATTTCCAGATCATCCTGCTGCCCACCGGCGAAACACCCTCAGAAGCGGCGAGCAGCGAAGTCGAATAGCGCATCGGCACTGCACGCCTCCCCGGTTGAATTCTGCCCCGCAAAGGCATAGTTCCCGCGCCAGATTCGGCGTCGGCGGAGAGGCGTTCCTGCGGAGGTTAGGAACGGGTGCCCCCGGCCGCCTCCTGGCTCCCGCCTCCCTGGGAGCAACTCGACAGGAAGGACTGCCGCAATGAGCGACAGCATCATCGATCCCACCACGCCGCGCAAGGCACCCAAACCCGAGGTCACCAAGATCCAGGGCCGACCCTTGAAGCCCTCCACCCTGATGATGGGCCATGGCTACGACCCGGTTCTGTCCGAGGGCAGCCTGAAGCCGCCGATCTTCCTCACCAGCACTTTCGCCTTCGAAAGCGCGGCGGCGGGCAAGCGCCATTTCGAGGGCATCACCGGAAAGCGTCCCGGCGGCGCCGACGGGCTGGTCTATTCGCGCTTCAACGGCCCCAACCAGGAAATCCTCGAGGACCGGCTGGGCATCTGGGACGGCGCAGAGGATGCCTTGAGTTTCTCCAGCGGCATGACCGCGATCACCGTGCTGATGCTCGCCTATGCCAGCCAGAACGACGTCATCGTCCATTCGGGCCCGCTCTACGCGGCGAGCGAAGGCTTCGTCGCCAAGGTGCTGGCCAAGTTCGGGGTGAAATACGTCGATTTCCCCGCGGGCGCGACCCGCGAGCAGATCGATGCCGTGCTCGACAAGGCCAAGGGAATGGCCGCCGAGAGCGGCGGCAAGGTGTGCATGGTCTACCTCGAAAGCCCGGGCAATCCGACCAATGCGCTGGTCGATATCGAGGCGGTGCGCGATGCCCGCGATGCCGCGCTGGGCCCCGACTGCCCGATCGCGATCGACAACACCTTCCTCGGCCCGCTGTGGCAGCGCCCGCTCGATCATGGCGCGGATATCGTGGTCTATTCGCTGACCAAATATATCGGCGGCCATTCGGACCTCGTCGCGGGCTCGATCGCCGGCGCGCGCAAATGGATGGATCCGGTGCGATCGCTGCGCAACACCATGGGCGGCATCTGCGATCCCAACACCGCCTGGATGCTGTTGCGCTCGCTCGAGACGGTGGAACTGCGGATGCAACGCGCGGGCGAGAACGCCGCCAAGGTCTGCGAATTTCTCGCCAAGCACCCCAAGGTCGATGGTCTCGGCTATCTCGGGATGATCGAGGATGCCCGCCAGCAGGACATTTACGATCGCCACTGCCTGGGCGCGGGCTCGACCTTCTCGGTGTTCATCAAGGGCGGCGAGGCAGAGTGCTTCCGCTTCCTCGACAATCTCACCATCGCCAAGCTCGCGGTGAGCTTGGGCGGAACCGAGACTCTGGCCAGCCACCCGGCCTCCATGACGCATCTCTCGGTGGCCGAGGGACGTAGGGCCGAACTCGGGATTTCGGACAATCTGGTGCGGATCTCGGTGGGGATCGAGGACGCCGACGATCTGATCGCCGATTTCGAACAGGCGCTCGAGCACGTTTGAAACGATGTTCAGTGCCGCCGGGGTGCTTGAACGAAGCTTCACTCCCGTCGAGGAGGGGTACCTCTACTACCCCTCCCGATGGAGCCACGGATATCTGGTGAGACCGGACGAGTACAAGGCACTGATCTACGATTGGCAGCGCGTCGCCGGTTGGAAAGGAATTTTGAGCCTCGTCGGACTTCTGTCCGCAGCGCTGCTTGTGGGCATGGCGATGATTTATTGGCTCGGGCTGGACGAGTGGGCAAACACGGCCCTCAGTCTCGGACTGGCAACCGCCCTGGTTTGCTATCTGATCTGGAAAAGCACTGCTACCAATCGCCTGATCCGCAGCAGAGAGCCGGCTGTTCCGCCGCGATCTTCTAGGGCTGCTGACGATGCGATGGGCAGAGCGCTGGGACGCCCCATGGCGCTGTGGCTGGCAATACTTTCGCTTGTCGCATTGGGATGGGCGATTGCCTTTGCAGCGGTGACCCCCCTTTGGGGTATTCCCGCAGCAATCTTTTTTGCGATCCTTGCCTTTTTCAACCTACGCATCGCCGTCCGTGCATTCCGTTCGTAGCCCAAGACGATCGGTTTTCAGGGTTGCGCCGCGACGCTGCCCGCCGGCACTGGTGGCTCGGCGTAGCGGTGTGGGGATACGCGAGGTGGCCAAGCACGCCCGTCTCGCACCGGAGGGCTGCTGGTTTCAGAGCGGGTTCGTGCACCTGCATGTCGGCATCGATCCTGCCGTCACGATCCGCGAGACCAGATACGCGCGGCTGACTATCGACGACCCCGTCGGCAACCGGTCGAGTCGATGGAGCGGCTTTAGGCCCGGCGGGCTCTATTCTCCGCCGGCGACGACCCGCCGCACCGGGACGGGGATGTTGCAGATATCGGCGCCGCCAGCGGGCACGATGAAGAACGGATCGCGGCGGTTTGCGCGTGCTTCGGCGTAGCGTGCGAAGCTCTCGCTCTCGGTTGAAAGATATTCGAAGCGCGGCTGTCGGGCGGCGGGCAGGTCGCTGGCGACGCGGATCGACTGGATCGGGATGCGCTGAGCCGGGTCCTCGTAGAACCCCAGTGCGCCGGTGCCGCGCGGCAGGCTGGAGAGGTGCTCGATCCCCTCGATCACACGTCCGACCAGCGCGATATTGCGATCCAGATGGCGCGGCGCATGACCGATCACCGTGTAAAGCTCGGCGCCCGAGCCGGTGTCGGGCGCCATCCCGCGCCCGACCCCGACTATGCCGTAGCAATGGACGGGCCAGAATGCGTCCGGGTTTGTCGCGAAGGGCCAGCCATCCGAGAAGCCGGTTCGTTGCGCATAGCTGTCCGATTGGTAGCGACCGACGATTGCATATTGATTGTGCACCGGGTCGTATCTTGTGGAGCCGGCATGGGCGGCAATTGCCTTGGAATACCGCTCGCTGAACCCGCGCATCGCTCTGCTCAGTCTGGCTCCACCGGGACTTTCGCGCACAACGGTGTATTCGGTTTCATCCATCACCCGCAGCCCTTCGGGCAGCGGCTTCGCCGGTCCATCGGCCTCGGGATTGTCGTGGTTCGGATCGCCCCACTGGACGACGTAATTGTCCTGCACTCGGTTGACGCTGATCCCGTCGTACCAGCCGGCGCGGGCGAGGGTGCGGATGTTCTCGACCCAGCCCTGCGAGAAGGGTGGCGGCATCAGCTGGAACACGACTTCGCGCGCGCTGCCATCGGCGTCCGGCGCCAGCGTCATCACCAGCAGATCGTCGGGCGCGATCCGCATCCAGTCCTGTGGCGCGGCGGCCGCGACTATCTCGCCCGGCGAGGCCGCAGCTTGGGGCGGCGCCTCCTGTGCGGCGAGCGGCGAGGTAAGCGTGAGGGCGGCGAGCGCGGATACGGCGGTTCGGATCATGGCGCGAAGCTGGCATGGAACGCACCTGCGCACAATCGCCAATGCCGGGACGGGGAGACCGACGGGACCGTTCTTCGTCCACGCCTCCAACCGCCGCGCGCACGCCTTGCGCAAGCCAGCCAAGCCGTCTAGAGGCGCGCCTTCCCAGCCGGGTATGCGGAGCGGTGGCCGAGTGGTCGAAGGCGCACGCCTGGAAAGTGTGTATAGGTCAAAAGCCTATCGTGGGTTCGAATCCCACCCGCTCCGCCAAGACCCTGTTCTCCATTCTTCATCGATGACTAAGCTAAGCCAATGGTTGGATGGCTTTATGAGGTGCTTCGGAAGAATGGCCAACAGCTGCTGCAATTCTTTGGCGAGGACGATGATGATCCGCTCTCGTCGTCGGTCTTGAGCTTCGGCGCCGGTCTGCCGCGATCGATCCGGCTTGGGCGGGATAAGGAATATCCGAGAAGAGGCCCGATAGTTTCCCGACCCGCTTCACCAGTCGCTGCAACCGAAACCTGTTCAGGCTTTCGCCTCTGCAGATCGAGACATCGGCCCCTGCTGCAGTGTCTCAGCAGACCATGGGGCCTTGCGCGAAGCGACCTCGCGACGCCATCTTCAGGGAAGCGTCAATCGGACCCTCAAGGAGAGAGCCAGCGCGTCCTTGGTCCTCGGATCGCCTCCCGGTCGGCGGATGTACTGAATGTCGGGCTGAAGGGTCATGAAGGGGGCGACGAGGTCGGAATACGTCAACTCGAAGCCCACTTCGTCCTCTCCACCGGTTGCGCTACCCTCGGAGACGAGCAGATGATAATCGCTGGTCAGAAGACCGCGGTTGATGCCGAATGCAAACTGCCCGTCCGGCCTGCCAGCAATAGGAGCCGGCCATAGACCTCCGATCTGCCAGCCTCCGCGGAAAGGGGTGGTCTCTCCATCGGAAAATCCGACGCGGGCAAACAGGTGCAACGGTTCTGCGCGCCCTATCGAGATCGGCTGCTCGACAAGAATGTATCCACCCTGGGCGATCTCACCGCGCCGGTCGTGCTCGCCTTCTGACAGAAGGAAGCGAGGCTGCCGCTTCGTGTACCGCCAGAACCCGGCAGCCAGCTTGCCCGTCCTCGTCCATCCTGCTTCGCCGATCAGGAGCAGGCCGTCCTTCATCCGGACGTCGATGCCGTCGGGATCGCCGAGAACGCCCGCCTTGGCATTGACCGTCGCGGCCTGAACATAGCCGTCCTTGCCGACTGCGACACGCAGGCGAGCAGTCAAAGCCGTCGAAGGAAAGATCGATGGTCCATTAGGGCCGGTCGCGGCCAGCTCCGAACCGATGCCGAACGCAGGCCCAATCAGGAGCGATGCAGCCTCGTTCTGATAAAATTCCGCGTTCAAGTCGGCGAGGCCAAGAAGCAGTCGGACCCTTTCCTCCGCGAAGCTCTGCTCAATCCATAATTGGTAGAGCTTGGAGCGATCCTCATCGACTTCGATGTTGTTGATTCCCTGGATCGTCCCGGCGAGCTCGTTTGGGCGGCCGCTTCGATTGCTTAGCAGGTGAATGCGAGCGCGTGCTCCCTTCCATCCAGCGAGTTCACTCAGATCGGCGTCGACGGCCACCTCCAGATTGTCCGTTGCGCGGACGCCTTCCTCAAGTCCCCCATCGACGATACCCACCAAGTCGGCAGTGTAGAGGGCGCTGAGATCCAGCCCGGGCACGGCGGGTGCTTCACGCGAGGCGGCTGGGGAGGCGGGAAGCAGCGCTGCAGCGAGCAGCAGGGCACAACACCTGATCTTGTTCTTCACGGAAGTGTTCGGCCTTTGGAGAGGTGATACAGCCAGCTTCCGCAGCGGACCTGACCAAGCCATTATAGAACAACCGAACGCTCCTGCTGTGCGACGCATGGATATCGTCCGCACCAAGGCTTCGGGTGACTGGACGGAGATCTAGAGGAGAGTTTGCACACGGCTAGCGAGCGTAGATACGGACGTGCGCGGCTCTAGCGAGCCGCGGTTTCTCTGAGGCGGCGCGGTGCCGAGCGAATGCACCTGCTGGCAAGAGAGGTCGAACCTACAGCGCTCCGGACGTTTGCGCTGTTTGTTGCAGCGGAAGATTCGCAATTCAGACGGCAGAGCTGAAGCGCCGGTTCGACTCGCGCCGATAGGGATCGAAAAGCGCTGCGATGGTTCTCGCATAGGGCAGGCCCTCGGGAGCGATCGCGAGGCGTACGCCATCGAGCGAAGCGAGTTTGCGTTCGAGGAACGGCGCCAGACTGTCGCAGACTTCCGACAGCAGAGCGCGCGAAACATCCGCGCCGCCCGAGCAGAGCAGGCTCTCGATGATCCTTCCGCGCCTCTGGTCCTCGCCGGACCGGGCGATCCCCCGGGCGGCGGCGAGCTGTCCCTGCGTCGCCATCATCCGGTAACGGCCGCTGTTTTTTTCGTTTTGTGCCAGCAATTGCGGGAATGCGCTGATCGCCGAGGCGCCCAGTCCGATCACATTGGGTGCGTCGTCGTCGGTGAATCCCTGGAAGTTGCGATGGAGCGTTCCAGCAAGAGCGGCAGCGGCCAGCGGATCGCCGGCCCGCGCGAAATGGTCGAAACCCACGGGTTCGTAGCCATGCGTGCACAGATGGGTGAAGCCTAGCTGCGCCATTTCGAACCGCTCCGCCTGGTCGGGCATATCGCTGATATCGATAACCCGCTGACGCGGCACGAAATGAGGCACATGCGCATAACCGAACAGGGCAATCCGGTCGGCACCCAGCGCCTGCGTGCGCCGCAGGCTGTCGAGCAGATCCTCGCGCGTCTGGCGGGGTAGCCCGTACATCAGATCGAAGTTCAGCGAGGTGACGCCCGCGGCTCTCAACCATTCGGTGCCTTGCCGGATCAGCTCTTCGGACTGAATCCGTCCGATGGTGGCCTGGCAATGCGGTGCGAAGGTCTGCACTCCGAGGCTGGCACGCTCGATACCAACCTCTTGGATCGTATCGGCCCATCGGCGAGTCATGCTGCGCGGATCGAGTTCGATGGACATGACCGGATCGGCAAGCCCGAAGCGCAGCGCGAGGGTGTCGACCAGTCGCGCGAAATCCGCCGGCGCAATCGCATTGGGGCTCCCCCCGCCAAAGGCCACACGGGCGATCCGGGTGCCCTCAGGCAAAAGCGCCGAGACCGTCTCGATCTCGGTTTGCAAGGCGGCCAGGTAGGATTCGACACGGCTCCTTCGCCCTACCGCGCCGGTGTTGCACCCGCAGTAGAAACAGATTGCCTCGCAGAACGGAATGTGGACGTAGAGCGACACGTCTCCCTCTACGCTCTCTAACGCCGTTCGATAGGCGTCGGATTCGATCGCCGCGAATTCGGCCGCGGTCGGAAAGCTGGTATAGCGGGGGACGGGGGTTGCGAGCAGGTCTGGATGGTAGGGCCACATGCCGCCTTTGAAGCGCAAGCACGCAGCCGCGTCATTGCGCTGGATCAATCGGACTCAATCCGGCTCGTCTTCCTCGTCGATCAGCACCCGATTGGCGGCGCCATCGAGATCCTCGAACTGGCCGTCGCGCATCGCCCAGAAGAAGAACGCCAGCCCGGCGGCCCCCATGCCCAGCGCGATCGGGATCAGGAAGGCGAGAATGCTCATGCCTGCGGCACCTTTGCCGCACCGGCCAGCCGCAGCGAATTGCCGACCACGACCAGCGAACTGAGCGACATGGCGACGGCGGCGATCAGCGGCGTGACCAGGCCGGAAATCGCCAGCGGCACGGCCAGAATATTGTAGCCGATCGCAAAGCCGAAATTCTGTCGCACGACCGCCATCGTCCGGCGGGCAACCCTGATCGCCAGCGCTATCGGCATGAGGTTTTCGCCGATGAAGACCGCATCAGCGGCCTGTCGGCTGGCGTCGCTCGCGGTGCCGGGGGCGATCGAGGCATGGGCGGCGGCCAGCGCGGGTCCGTCGTTGAGCCCGTCGCCGACCATCAGCGGGCGGTGACCGGCACGCTTGAGGTCATCGAGCACCGCGAGCTTTTCCGCCGGTTTCATCGCTCCCGAACCCTCGATACCCAATTCGGCGGCGACCCCGGCGACTGCAGCCGGGTCGTCTCCGGATATGATCGCCGAGCGCAGGCCGAGCGACTCGAGAGCCGAGAGGGTGGTCTTGGCATCGGAGCGCGATTGATCCTCGAAGCCGACGATCCGGATGGCTTCGCCGATGCGCAGAGCCACACTCGTCCTCGAAGTCGGGACGGCGGGCCGTTCGAGCGCGACATCGATCTCGCGCCAGCGCCCGGTTACGCCTTCGCCGCCGACCTCGCGCACATCGGACAGCTCCGCCGGCGCGACCCGCATCGCCGTGAGCGATCTGGCGAGACCGAGGCTGAGCGGATGGCGGCTCTGCTGCGCCAGCGCCAGAGCGATGCTCTTCGCCTCTTGGTCGAGGCCGGCGACATCCGCGCGCAGTTCTCCCAGGGTCAGCGTTCCCGTCTTGTCGAACAGCGCAGTATCGACTTCTGCTAGCCGTTCCAGAGCGCTGCCGTCCTTCACCAGCAAACCCTTGCGGATCAAAGCGCCCGAAGCCACCACCTGAGCAGCTGGCACCGCCAGCCCCATCGCGCACGGGCAGGTGATGATCAGCACCGCGATCGCGATCACCAGCGACTGGTGCCATCCGGCCCCTGCGATCATCCAGCCTACGAACGCAATTGCGGCGAGCGAATGCACCGCCGGGGCATAGAGACGCGAGGCACGGTCGGCGATGCGGACGTAGCGGCTGCGCGACTGTCCCGCTTCATCCATCAGTCGGGCGATACCGGCGAGGGCGGTATCGTCGGCCACGGCGGTCACCCGCACCCGGATCGGCTCGAGCAGATTGATGGCCCCGGCAAGGATCGGATCGCCTTCGCAAGCCTGTTCGGGAACGCTTTCCCCGGTGAGCATCGAATTGTCGATCGTGGCGCTCCCGTGTTCGATGATACCGTCGGCGGCCAGAGCTTCGCCCGCAGCCACCAGCATGACCATTCCGGGCTCGAGCCGGTCCGCTGCTATCCGGACGATCGTTCCATCCGGCTGGATCACCCCGGCGCTGCGTCCCATTCGGCCGAGCAGCGCGCCGATGCCCGCCCGGGTCCGATTGCGCATGGTCGCATCGAGCGCCCGACCGGCGAGCAGGAAGAACAGCAGCATCACGGCGCTGTCGAAATATGCGTGCGGTCCCCCTTGGATCGTCTCGTAGATACTCAGCACGGTGGCCAGCAGCACCCCGATCGAAATCGGCACGTCCATGTTGGTTCGCCGGTAGCGCAGCGCCATCGCCGCCGAGGCGAAGAAGGGCCGTCCGGAATAGGCTACGACGGGCAGGGCGATCAGCGCGGACAGCCAGTGGAACAGCTCGCGCGTCACGCCGCTCAGTCCGGACCAGATGCTGACCGACAGCAGCATGATATTCATCATGCCGAAGCCCGCCACCGCCAGAGCGCGGAGCAGCATCTTGGTCTCGCGGTCGTCCTGCGCCAGCGGATTGTCCACCGCCGCTTGCGCTTCGAAGCCGAGCTGGCGCAGGGCGCCGATCAGTGATTTCTCGTCGAGCGAGGAGGAATGGCGGACTGCAACCCGCTTGGCCGAGAAATTCACGCGCGCGGCCTCGATACCCGCTATGTCACCCAGTCCTCGCTCTATCTTGGCGATACATCCGGCGCAGCGCATGCCCGGGACGGTGAAGCGCGTGTCGACTAGCACCGCCCGGTCGGACGAGGCGAGGGTCGCGGGTGCATTCATGGAATCCGGCTCTCGCCGACCCAACGCCGGTCCGCGTCTTCGATGATGAGCCGGACGATCCAGCGCCCTTCGGCCACCGGATCTGTCGATACGAAAACTCCCGGTGCCGATGCTCCGAAGGCCAGTCCGGTCTGCTGCGGATCACCCAATGGCCGGCGAAGTAGTGCCGAAACCCTCGCTTCGCTGGGAACGCCCTGCGTATTGACGAGCACATGACCATCGTCGCCTCGATCGACTGCGGCCGACCATCCGAGAGCTTCCTGCTCGCGCGCCGCATCCAGCCAACCGTTGAACTTCTGGCTCGCAACATAGGAATTCTTCACGACGACGCCGCCGAAACCCTGTGTGGCCAGGCTGGCCATGAACAGGTTGACCGTGACCACCACGCCGAACCACCCCAGCAGGATCGCGGTGAAGTGCCGACCGGTGAACTCTCGTTTCATGACTCGTCTCCCGGGGCCGAGAAGTGCGTCTCGGCAGTGTCGCTCTCGCGCTGCTCGTCGAGCGAAGTGACACGGAAGGCGAACTCCTGCCCTACCGTTCCTTCGGGCACCATGACATAGGCGCGCACGGTCCGGATCTGATCGGCGGGAACGGTGACGGTCTGCCTTGCGGCGGCATCGTCGCGTCGGATGGTATCCGACCACATCACCGCGCCGGACAGCCCCTTGATTCCTATTTCCATGTCTCGCGGGCGGCTTTCCATATTGCGCAGCCGGAGCGTGTAGGAATTGCGGATCGAGCCGTCGCTCATCAACATGAAGGGCGGATTGCGATCGGGCGAAACGGTCAGCTCGGTATGGCTGCGCACCCCGAGCGCAAACAGCAGCGCCAGTCCGATCGAGCCCCAGATGAGGAAATAGGCGATCGTGCGCGGCCGCAGCAGCGCCTTCCAGACCGGTCGCGGCTCCTCGCCTCTGGCCTCGCGTTCGCTGTCCTCCAGCGTGGCGTAGTCGATCAGCCCGCGCGGGCGGCCCACTTCGGCCATCACCTTGTCGCAGGCGTCGATGCACAGCGCGCAGGTGATGCAACCCACCTGCGGCCCTTCGCGGATGTCGATCCCGGTGGGGCAGACCGCCACGCATTGCAGGCAATCGATGCAATCGCCGAAATGCTCCGGATCCTTGTTCGCCTTCTTGACGCTGCCGCGCGGTTCCCCGCGCCAGTCCTTGTAGGTCACCATCAGCGATTTCTCGTCGAGCATCGCGGTCTGGATGCGCGGCCATGGGCACATGTAGATGCACACCTGCTCGCGCATGAAGCCGCCCAGAGCGAAGGTGGTGAAGGTGAGGATCGCCACGGTGATATAGGCGACCGGCGCGGCCTCCCCGCTGAAGAAATTGCCGAACAGGGTGGGCGCATCGGCGAAATAGAGAATCCACGCACCCCCGGTCAGCAAGCTGATCAGCAGATAGATCGACCATTTGAACCCGCGCCGGGCGATCTTGCCGAGGCTCCACGGCGCGGCGTCGAGCCGGATGCGGGCGTTGCGATCGCCATCGACGAAACGGTCGATATGCTGGAACAGATCGGTCCAGACGGTTTGCGGGCAGGCGTAGCCGCACCAAGCGCGCCCGACTGCGCTCGTCACCAGGAAGAGGCCGAGCCCGGCCATGATCAGCAGCCCCGCGACGAAATAGAATTCGTGCGGCCAGATTTCGATGCCGAACATGTAGAAGCGGCGGTTGGCGAGATCGATCAGGACGGCCTGATCGGGGGCGTAGGGGCCGCGGTCCCAGCGTATCCACGGAGTGATGTAGTAGATCGCCAGAGTGACGATCATAATGGCCCATTTGAAACGGCGGAAGGGTCCATCGATCCGCTTGTTGTGGACCTGCTTGCTCTTTTCGAACAGCTTGGTCGGCAGGTGCTCGCGCGCCGGCTCGTGCGGCTCGTGGCGCTTGCCCGTTGCGTCGGGGCCGGCGACCGCGCTGGAGACGGGATCGTCTGTTTTGGCGATCCCGTCCTCGACTACGATGTCCTTGTCGTCACGGGGTTTCATCGACTTGCACCACCGGGTTCTCGGCGACCTCCACGAAGTCCTCGCCTCCCCCCAGCGAATGCACATAGGCCGCCAGCATCTTGATGGTGACCGGGTCCAGCCTGCCGCCCCAGGCGGGCATCATGCCCATGCGCGGCTGCAGGATCTGTCTGGCGATCGCCTCGCGACTGCTGCCGCGCAGCCAGATGGCATCGTTCAGCGCCGGTGCTCCCACCGCGCGCACGCCCTCGCCCTGCATTCCGTGGCATGCCGCGCAATTGTCGGCAAAGAGCTGGGCCCCCACCCGGTTGCCCTGGGCCTTGCCGCTCAGCGACAGCACATGGTCGACGACCGCATCCAGCTGCGCGGGTTCGAACGCCCCCTCGAAAGGCGGCATCACGCTAGTACGGGTCTCCTCGTCATGCGCTTCGCGGATGCCGTGGACCAAGGTGTATTCGATGGCGCGCAGGTCGCCGCCCCACAGCCAGGCATCGTCGTTGAGATTGGGATAGCCGAGTTCCTGGCTGCCCGCGGCGCCCGCGCCATGGCACTGGACGCAATTGACCTTGAAAGCCGCCGCGCCGCCCGCGACCGCCTGCGCCATCAGGGCACTGTCGTCGGGCAGACGCTCGATCGGAATGCGCGAGAGCCGTTCGCGGACCCCGGCCTGCGCCAGTTCGGCGGCGCTCAGCTCCTCGGCGAGTTGGCCGCGGCTGCTCCAACCGAGCACTCCGTCGGTTGCCTTCTCCAGCATCGGCCAGGCCGGGTAGAGGACGACGTAGACCAGGCTCCAGGCGATCGTGGCATAGAAGATCCACAGCCACCAGCGCGGCATCGGGGTGTCGAGCTCCTCGATTCCGTCCCACTCGTGCCCGACGGTTTCGGTGCCGGTCGCTTCGTCGATCCGCTTATTCACCATCGTGATCGTCCTCGAAGATGGAATGGCGCGCCGCATCTACATGACGCCGCGAACCGGGCCGGAACGGCCAGGCGCACAGGGCAATGAACACCGCGAACATGATGATCAGGAAGTGACTGTCGGCGAAGTGGCGCAATTGCTCGTAGAAGCTCATCGTCCCGTCTCCTCGGCCAGCTCTTCCTGCGCTGCGGCGCTGCTGAAATCGACCAGCGTGCCGAGCATCTGGAGATAGGCGACCAGCGCATCCATCTCGGTCAGCCGATCGGGGTTGCCGTCGAAATCGCGGATATTCGTCTTGGGATAGCGCTCGGCGAGATCCCCAGGATCGACATCGGGGTTCGCCTGCGCGACGATGTCGTTGAGCGCGAGTTCGATGTCCCGGTCGGAATAGGGCACCCCGACGCGGCGCAGCGCCACCAGGGTCGCCGCCGGGTCGTCGATCGCGAGTTCGGTGTCGAGCAGGAAGCCGTATTGCGGCATGACGCTCTCTGGCACCACGCTCTGCGGGTTCTCGAGGTGCTGGACGTGCCACTCGTCCGAATAGCGTCCGCCGACCCGCGCCAGATCGGGCCCGGTACGCTTGGAGCCCCATTGGAACGGATGATCGTACATGCTCTCGGCTGCCAGGCTGTAATGGCCATAGCGTTCGACCTCGTCGCGGAATGGGCGGACCATCTGGCTGTGGCAGGAGTAGCAGCCCTCGCGGATGTAGATGTCGCGCCCCGCCTGCTCGAGCGGAGTATAGGGCCGCATTCCCTCGACTTCCTCGATGGTGTTGTCGACCCAGAACAGCGGCGCGATCTCGACGATACCGCCGATGGCGACAGCGATGAAGGTCCCGACCGCAAGCAGGGTGATGTTGCGCTCGAGCTTCTTGTGCGCCTTGACTGTCGCCGAGACGTCCGGCGGCTCGTTCGCCAGGTCCTTGTCGTCCGGCAGGTTGGATTGGGTGCTCATTGGTTCGGCCTTCAATTCGCGGTGGCGACGAACGGGCGGTCTTGTTCCGCGTCGTAGGCAGCGTCGCTCATCGGCTGCTCCTCACGCAGTTTCCCGGCGAGTGTCATCCAGATGTTGTAGGTCATGACGAGGGCGCCGGTGAGATAGAGCAGCCCGCCGAAAGCGCGCAGAACATACATCTCGAACAGCGCTGCGACCGTGTCCGCGAAGCTGTTCACCAGATAGCCGTCCGGCCCGTACTCGCGCCACATCAGCCCCTGGGTGATCCCGGCCACCCACATGCTTGCGGCGTAGAAGACGATCCCCACCGTTGCGAGCCAGAAGTGCCAGTTGATCATCCGCAGCGAATACATCCGCTCGCGCTTCCACAACCGCGGGACGAGGTAGTAGAGCGCGGCAAAGGTGATCATCCCGTTCCAGCCCAACGCTCCGGCGTGGACGTGGCCGATCGTCCAGTCGGTGTAGTGGGACAGTGAGTTGACCGCCTTGATGCTCAGCATCGGGCCTTCGAAGGTCGCCATGCCATAGAACGCCAGCGCCATGACCATCATGCGGATGATCGGGTCGGTCCTCACCTTGTCCCACGCGCCGTTGAGCGTCATCAATCCGTTGATCATGCCGCCCCAGCTGGGCATCCACAGCATCACCGAGAACACCATGCCCAGCGTCTGCGCCCAGTCGGGCAGCGCGGTGTAGTGGAGGTGATGCGGGCCGGCCCAGATGTAGAGGAAGATCAGCGACCAGAAATGGATGATCGACAGGCGGTAGGAATAGATCGGTCGCTCGGCCTGCTTGGGCACGAAGTAATACATCATCGCGAGAAAGCCGGCGGTCAGGAAGAAGCCGACCGCGTTGTGGCCGTACCACCATTGGGTGAGGGCATCCTGGACCCCGGCAAAGGCGCTGTAGCTGCGCGATCCGACCAGGCTCACCGGCATCGCCAGATTGTTGACGATATGCAGCATTGCGATCGTGATGATGAAAGCGAGATAGAACCAATTGGCGACGTAGATATGCGGTTCTTTGCGCTTCAGGATCGTGCCGATGAAGACGGCCGCATAGGCCACCCAGACGATCGTCAGCCAGATATCGACATACCATTCCGGCTCGGCATATTCGCGGCTCTGGGTGATCCCGAGCAGATAGCCGCTGGCTGCCAGCACGATGAACATCTGGTAGCCCCAGAACACGAAGCGGGCGAGGCTGGGAAACGCAAGCTGCGCGCGGCAGGTGCGCTGGGCGACGTAGAAGCTCGTCGCAATCAGCGCATTGCCGCCGAAAGCGAAGATCACCGCCGAAGTGTGCAGCGGGCGCAAGCGGCCGAAGTTGAAATAGGGCTGGAAATTGAGCTCGGGGAAGGCAAGCTGGAGCGCGATCAGCAGGCCGGCGAGCAATCCTGCCAGCCCCCAGAAGGTCGTCGCCAGGACGCCCCAGCGAACGACGTCGTCATCGTAGCGCGAAGGCCCTTCCGGCATGCGGAAGAAGCCTTGCGCCTTGCCCACCGGATCGAAGCGCGACGCGCTCATCCACATGAGCACGAAAGAGACGGTGGCGACGATCCAGGCGTGCGCCGCAAATCCGCTGTCCACTGCAGTGGCTGCAGCGACGATCGCCAGCACCAACACCGCGAACCACAGGCCTACGCGGCCAAGCGCAGCTTCCACTTGCATGAGTTTCTCCGTCCAATGGAATGGCGTCTATGGCGCGGTGCAGCAGGCTGCATTGATCCATCTCAAATTGGGGAAATATTTAGGCGGCTGACGAAAGGTGGCCGGCGCGCGCCTGCAAACTCGCGTTGTCGCAGAGGTGGACCACCGAGCGCCCCGAAGTTTCGATCAGACCCGCTTCGCGCAATTCCGTCAGTTGACGGCTGATCGTCTCGATCGTCAGCCCGAGGCTGTCCGCCATGTCGCGGCGCGACATCGGCAGGTGCAGCAGACAGCCGCCTTCCTGCGGCATTCCGATCCGCCCGGCCATGCTGACGAGGAAGCTCGCCACTCTTTCCTGAGCGGTCTTGCGTCCGAGCGCGATAGATTTCTCGCGGCTGCGAGCCAGCGAGGCGAGCACACGCTCGAGGACTTCGTTCAACAGGCCGGGTTCGCTCCGCGCCAGTCCCAGGAATTCGGCGGCCGCAAAGGCGATCAGCTCGCAATCCTGCAATGCGCACAGGGTATAGGAATGTGCGCCTCGCGCCGGAACGGAAACCAGATCGCCTTCGAAATGAAAGGCGACGACCTGCTCGCGACCCCCTGAGGCATGGGCCACGAGCTTGGTCGCGCCTCGCGCCACGAATACGATCTGGTCTTGGTCGCCATCCGCAAGCACGGCCTCTCCCGCTGTTGCTCTGGCATAGCGGCTCATTGCCTGGAGCTGCAGATAGGCTGCATCCGTCATATCCTGCGCAAGTATCGCTTGTGCGAATAACTCGAACAATTCGGGAAAGGTCGTTGTCGACGAAGTCCGATGGCGCTGCATGGGCGACATATGCGGGCCGAAAACCTGCCGGTCATTGATCCCGGTCAATGAACTCTCTGCGGATCGGCGCGATTGAGCGCGCGTCGATGCAAGCGAAAGGGCCGCACGGGGCGGCCACTGCATCGCCAGGACAGGAATATGAGAACTTCAGCCTTGGTCGGCGCTTTGATGCTTGGCGCTTCGCTTCTTCCTGCAACGGCCGCCGCCCAGGAGCGCAGCGGTTCCGTGCAGGTCAAGGCGTTCGCCACCGCTGTATTGCCCAACGGCAAAATCAGCGAAGTTGAAACCGATATCGTCGGACTGCCCGCGGCAACCCAGACCGAAGCCAACGACAATGTCGTGCCGACCGTCGCCATCGAATATTTCCTGAGCGAGAACCTCTCGCTCGAAACGATCTGTTGCCTTACGCAGCACGATGTCGATGCGATCAGCGGCTTGCCAGGCGCCGAACTGGTTGCCGATGCGAAACTGATCCCGGCGACGATCACCGTGAAGTACCATTTCGATCTGGGCGCCGCCAGACCCTACATCGGCGCGGGAGCTGCCTATTTCATCTTCCTGGGCGAGGATCCCGGAGCCGCAACGCTGCCGCTCGGCGTGACCGATTTCGACCTCTCTGACAAGTTCGGGCTGGCGCTTCAGGCCGGCGTCGACGTTCCCCTGAACGATCGCGGTCTCGGCATCAGCCTCGATGCCAAGCGCTATCTCATCGACACAACGGCACGCTGGTTCGTCGGCGACACGGTAGCGATCCAGACCGAACACCAACTCGACCCCTGGGTCGTGAGCGCGGGGCTGGCCTACCGGTTCTAAGCAACCGCAACGGCATCGCGATAGCTAGCGGGTGCGAGCCTCCAGAGCGTCTCGCCGGAGGATCGCGATCTCCCTGCGGCCGAGCACTTCGATCAAGCCTTCGTTCTTCATCCTGGTGAACTGGCGGCTGACGGTCTCGATCGTCAGTCCCAGCACGTCGGCGATCTGCTGGCGGGACAGCGGCAGGGTCAGCATGCGGGGGGCGCCTTCGACAAAGGGCCCGCAGGCATCGGGAGCCAGGCGATCGGCGGTTTCGAGCAGGAAGCTCGCCAGCTTCTGTTCGGCGTTCATCCGCCCGAGCAACAGCATCCAGCGACGGGTGCGATCGAGTTCGGCCAGGGTCCGTTCGAGCAATTTGTGCTCCAGCCGCGGGTGTTCGCGAGCGAAGCGGTCGAACTCGGCACGCGGAAAGACGCAGACCTGCGTCTTCGTCAGCGCTTCCGCGCCATAGGGTGTGGTCTGCCCGAAAGGACGGCCGAGGAAGTCCGAGGAATACACCAGACCGAGAATCTGCTCCTTCCCATCGGCAGTCTGTGCGGACAGTTTCATTACGCCCTCGACCACATTCGCGACGAGAACCGCATCCTCGCCTTCCCACAGCAGCCGCTCGCCCTGTTCCAGGTGCATGGGGCGGCCGATGTTGTTCAGAAGCCCGATCTCGTCTTCGTCGAGATCGGCGCAGATCGCCCGATTGCGCACCGTACATGCCTGACAGAAATTCATAGGGATCGCATTCGGTTCGGTTGATCTCTCATAGCGAAAAACAGGCGCTGAGGCTCCAGGTTAAAGGGTTTGACGGTGGTTCGGAATGGATCGGAAATGATCCGCTCGACGCGTTTCCAGCTGATGCTCGCTCTCTTCTCGCCCTCTGAGCCGAGCGATCGCGTGCAACTGCGACTTCAGGTGCTGCCTAGCATATCAACGCCAGGGCTGGCTACGGGAACGCGCTGTCGCTCTCCTTTCCCACCGCAGAACCCCGGCCCAAAACGGTTGCGAATGATTTGCATTAGCTCTAGAGGCGCTCCGACTTGATTCGGGAGCCAAAATGAAACGTGCAGTTCTGCTTCTCGGCGCCGCCAGCGCCGTGGCCATTTCTTCTCATGCATCGGCACAGACCAGCCAGGCTGCGGACGCCCCGCAGAACGAAGACGAGACGATCGTCGTTTCAGCGGCCCGAACCCAGCTGCCTGCGAGTGCATTGCCGCTCACGATCGATGTCATCGACCGGGAACAGCTGGCGCGACAGGTGCAGATCTCCGGCTCCACCGTCGATGCCGTATCGGCCCTGCTGCCCTCGTTCTCGCCCACTCGGGAAAAGCTGACGGGTTCGGGCGAAAGCCTGCGCGGGCGCTCGCCGCTCTACGCTATCAACGGCATCCCGCAATCGACGCCGGTGCGGGACGGCTCGCGCGATGGCTACACTATCGATCCGTTCTTCATCGATCGAGTCGAGGTGATCTACGGCTCCAATGCGCTGCAGGGCATCGGCGCGACCGGCGGCGTGGTCAATCAGGTGACGGTCGGCGCCCCGGCAAGCGACGGAATCACCTCGCGAGCACTGGCGCAGGTCACCGCGTCAGATAGCTTCGCCGGCGAAGGGATCGGAGCCAAACTCGGCTCGCTGATCGGCTACCGGGCAGGCGGTTTCGATGCCAGTATTGGTGCCACGGTCGAACGCCGCGGCACATTCTTCGACGGCGCCGGCAACCGCATCGGGGTCGATGGGACTCAGGGCGAGTTGCAGGACAGCGACAGCTGGTCGGTCTTCGCCCGGTTCGGCTACGATTTATCGCCAAGCACACGTCTCGAACTCGTAGCCAACCGCTTCGAATTGGAAGGCAATGCGAATTACGTCCTCGTCCCGGGGGATCGAGCGGCAGGCATTCCAGCCACCAGCGAGCGCGGCACGACGCCTGGCGATCCGCCCTCCAACACCGCAGAACTGCTTTCCGCCTCGCTGACCGATAGCGATCTGGCAGGTGGCACGTTCATTCTGCAGGCTTTCTACAGCCGGACGGACGACGTGTTCGGTGGCGGGGTTTTCGGTACGTTCCAGGACCCGCGGATCGATCCGTCGAGGACATTGTTCGATCAGTCGGCCAACCAGTCGCGCAAACTGGGCGGCAAGGTCAGCTACGAGCGCGGGGTGCCGGGCTTCGAGGATCTGGTCGTCACCGTCGGTGCCGATGCGCTGTTCGACCGGACCCAGCAGATCTTGGCGCAGACCGACCGGGTCTGGGTTCCCGAGACCGATTTTCGCAGCATCGCCCCGTTCGTGCAGGGCAACCTTTCACTTGCGGGCGATCTGGTGCGCCTGGCGGGCGGGCTGCGCTACGAGAACGTCGAACTGTCCGTCGGCGACTATGAAACGCTCTTCAGCTACGGACCGGTACAGGTGGCGGGCGGCAACCCATCGTTCGAGGATCTGCTGTGGAATGCGGGACTGATCGTCGAGCCTATCGACGGTCTGCGTGCCTATGGCAGCTACGCCGAAGGCTTCACGATCGCCGACGTCGGCCGCATCCTGCGAGGGATAAGCCAGCCCAACGTCGACATCGACGATTTCCTCTCGCTCGAACCGGTCGTCTCGAACAATCGCGAGCTCGGCCTGGAGTACGATCGCGGAACCCTCACGGCATCGGCCAGCTATTTCTGGTCGACGAGCGATTTCGGTTCGTTGCTGGTGCTGCGCAACGACGTGTTCGAGGTCGAGCGGCAACCGATCGAGATCGAAGGCTTCGAAACAAGCCTTGCCTGGCGGACGCCGATCTCCGGGCTTTCGTTGAGCGGGGGCTATGCCGCGCTGGAAGGCCGCACCGACGGCGATGGCGACGGCTTAGTCGACGAGGACCTCGACGGCGCGAACATTTCGCCCGACCGGGTCAACCTCGCCGCCGATTATGCTCGCGGGCCGCTCAGCGCCCGCTTGCAGGCGCGCATGTATCTTTCCCGGGAGTTCAACGATGTCGCGACGGCGACCGATTTCGAGGGCTACACGCTGCTGGACGCCTTCGTCGCCTATCAAACCGACATCGGCGAATTCTCGTTGGCTGCCCAGAACCTTACCGATGAGTATTACGTGACCTACGACAGCGACACGGTTCGTGTCACCGATAACAGTCGCTTCTATGCAGGCCGTGGTCGCACGTTCACCCTGGGCTGGCGCGGCACCTTCTGATGCGGGTGGTTTCGCTGATGCATCGCTGGGCGGGTGCCGTTGCGGGCCTCCTCCTCGCGGTGATCGGCCTCTCGGGCGTGGCACTGGTGTGGGAGGAAAGCTGGATCGCCCTGCCTGGTGCGAGCGATGCTCTCGATCGCGATCCCGCTGCCCTCGGGCAGGCGATCGAAGCGGCGCTCGCGGAAGATGCGGCGCTCAGCCGGATCACTTTCGCCAGCGAGGAGATGGCCTTGCATCAGGCCATCGACCTCGATGGCGGCGGGGCCTATCTGAACCAGGCAGGAGAGGTGGTCGACAGGTGGGAGACCATGTGGGGCCGACCGGAGCTGTGGCTGTTCGACCTGCACCACTATCTGTTCCTGGGCGAAGGCGGAAAGACCGTCACCGGCATTCTCGGTGTGCTGTTGCTGGCATTCACCGTGACCGGCCTGATCCTCTGGTGGCGGACGCGCCGGACGTTCAAATTTCGTCTGTGGCCGGCGCGGATGACCAAAAGCGCTATCGTTCGCCAGCACCGCGATATCGGCACTGTCGCTTCTCCGCTGCTGCTGCTTCTCGCCTTCACCGGCACCATGATGGTCTTCCCGCAAATCTCCAGCTGGATACTCGCCCCGGTCGCAAAGAGCGAGCAAGCGCCTGATATCCCAATCACTGTGAACAGCCCCGATCGCGATACCGATTGGTCTCTTCTGATGGTGAGAGCGCAGGCCGCTTTTCCCGAGGCCGCGCCCCGCCGCCTGATGATGCCCGGCGATCCCGGTGCTCCGATCGCTCTGCGGCTGAAACAGCCTTTCGAGTGGACACCCAATGGACGAACCTATGTCTATCTCGACCCGGCGAGCGGAGATATCCTTGCCACGGTCGATCCAGCCGAGGGCGATACGGCGTCGGCCATCACCGAGAAGTACTATCCCGTTCACGCCGGCAAGGTCGGCGGGTTGTTCTGGCGTCTTCTGCTAACGGCCGGCGGGCTGGTTCTCGTCCTGCTCGGCTGCCTGGCGACATGGAGCTTCTGGTTCGCAGGAAAGGGGCGCTCGCGGCAGCTCCGGGAGCCCAGCGGCAGGCATGAACACCCTGCCCTGCCGCAGCCGCAAAAGCAGACCGGCAGCTGACGGCTCCAGCCGCTGCGTTGAAGCGGTCATACGGCTTCGAACCTGTGCTCTTGGCCTGCACTCGATCCTCGCTGCTCTTGACTGGCGCAGCCGACCGGTTCCAGCTGCCAACTCACAGGAGTTAGCGGACGGAGGGGGAGTATGGTGCTGACGGTCGATCTTGTAAGACAGGGTGCGATCCGATGGGGCAATAGGACCGCCATGGAATGCGGGGCTGCGAAACTCAGTTTCGGACAGGTCGATCGTCTCGCCAACCGCTTCGCCAATGCGCTGATCGGGCGGGGGCTGGCGCCGCAGGAGGCCGTCGGGTTCTTCGTGGACAACGGCCCGTTTTCCGTTTCCCTCGACTTCGGCTGCCTCAAGGCCCGGGCGATACGGGTGCCGCTGAATTCTCGCCTCTCGCAGGCCGAGCACCGCGCGATGCTGGAACAGACGCGGCCGCGCTTCCTGATCGCGAGCGCCAATCTTCGCGACCGAGCGGAAGCTTTGGCAGAGCATCTGCAGGGAATGGAGGTGCTCTGCCTGGGGGAAGAAGCTGCCGCAGAGCCCGGTTGGATCACGACGGCTGCGGACGGCGATCCGCTGCTCGCGACGCCGCCCGACGATATCGTCCTTGCGCTGTTCACATCCGGGACCACCGGAACGCTCAAGGCGGCGCAACATAGCCAGGCGAGCTATGCGGGGATCTGCACGAACATTCTCGCCAATCTGGTGTCTCCGAACCGCGGCGATGCCATGATTCACGCCGCCTCGCTGATCCATGCAAGCGGCACCTTCGTGCTCCCGTTCTGGCTGCGCGGGGGCCGGTCGATCGTGCTCGAGAAGTTCGACCCGGAGAGCTATCTCGGCGATGCTGCGGAATATGGTGCCACCCACGCCAATGTGGTGCCGACGATGCTCCAGATGCTGCTCGCGCACAGTCGCAGCCAAGATCCGGGTTCCTTGCGCAACGTGATCTACGGCGCCTCGCCCATGCCGCGGCCGGTGATGATGGATGCGCTGGAGCGTTGGGGCCCGATTTTCACGCAATATTACGGCCAGACCGAAGCGCCGCTCGCCCTCGCGGTTCTGTCGCCGCAAGATCACGTCGGGCCCGATGCCCCGCTGTCGGCCTGTGGTCAGGTCTCGGTCGATGTGTCGCTCAAGCTTGTGAACGAGACCGGCGAAGTCGTGGGCGCCGGCGAAGTCGGTGAAATCGCGGTTGCAGGACCGATGGTACACAAAGGTTATCTCGATGCCCCGCAGCTCGAACGCGAGACAAGGCTTGCGGACGGCTTCCTGCGGACCCGAGACATGGGTCGGTTTGACGAACGCGGCTTTCTGCATCTGGTCGATCGCACCAGCGATATGATCGTCAGCGGAGGCTACAACGTCTATCCCCGCGAAGTGGAGGATGCGCTTCTCGATCATCCCGCCGTAGCGGAATGTGCGGTGGTCGGCGCTCCCGATCCAAAATGGGTCGAGACCGTATGCGCATTCATCGTAGCTGTTCCGGGACGACGCCCGGCGGATCGGGAAGTCGGCGAATGGGTCCGGCAGCGCCTCGCGCCTCACAAGGCTCCGAGGCGGATCGAATGGGTCGAGTCACTGCCCAAGAGCGCGGTCGGCAAGGTTTTGCGGCGCGAACTGCGCGACCGGTTGAGGAGCAACACCGATGACGAATAGCGTACTGATCGAGCGATCGGGCCAGGTGTGGGTGGTGACGATCGACCGACCCGAACGGCGCAATGCAATGGACCGTGAAACCGCCGCAGCGCTTGCCGATGCATTCCGCGCCTTCGACGCGGACCCCGAAGCGGCGGTGGCCGTGCTAGCTGGAGCTGGGGGCACCTTCTGCGCGGGCGCCGATCTGCAAAGCTTCGCGCAAGGCGAGGGCAACCGGGTGAGTGCACAGGGCGACGGGCCGATGGGGCCCACGCGGCTTGCGCTGACAAAGCCGGTGATCGCAGCCGTGGCGGGTCACGCGGTAGCCGGTGGGCTCGAGCTGGCCTGCTGGTGCGATCTTCGGGTGGTCGAGCAGGACGCCGTCTTCGGGGTGTTCTGTCGCCGCTGGGGCGTGCCGCTGATCGACGGCGGCACGGTGCGCCTGCCCCGGATCGTGGGTCGCAGCCGAGCGCTCGACATGATCCTGACAGGACGACCGGTCGGCGCCGATGAAGCCAAGGAAATGGGCCTCGCCAACCGTGTGGTCCCGACCGGGCGGGCGCGGGAGGAAGCGATCTCGCTTGCGCGGGATATCGCCCGCTTTCCCCAGGCGACCATGCGATCCGATCGGCAGTCGCTTTACCTGGGCGAAGCTCTCGCGCTCGACGATGCGATCGCGACAGAGTTCGAGCTGGGCGTCGGCAATCTCGAAGAGGGGCGCGTCGGCGCCGCCCGCTTCACCTCTGGGCGCGGGCGGTCAGGAGGCTTCGACGACATCTAGCGCCGTGCAATCGTGAGCGGCACTGCAGACTTGCGGCGGCCCGGGGCTCCTTGTCAGCCCTTGCGCTTCTTGCGTGCGGCGTAGCGGGCGTCGCGGGCGGCCTTGCGCTCGGCTTCGGTCGGCTCGGGTTTCTCGCGCTCGGCCTTGGCGGCGGCGCGCTTTTCCTGTTCGATCCGCTGCGCTTCCTCTCGCTGCTGCTTGACCGCTTCGCGCTTGGCAGCGGCCTTGGCATCGCGCGCCTGCTGGCGTTCGATGCGGGCGGCGACTTCGGCTTCGTCGGGCTTGGGCGCGGCTTTCAGCTTTTCCAGCGCGCTCTTCTTGGCGCGGGCCGAGGCGGCTGCCCGGTCCTGAAACCCCGGATCCTTGAAACCCTTCATTAAAATTCGCTCCTGAATGCAGATGGTTGGATCGGCCTGCTCACCCCCGCGCAAGTCGCGCGAAAAAGATGCCTGTCGGGCTCGTCGGCACCGCCCCTAGGACATTTCGCCGGGAATCGCCATAGCTGTGAACAGTGCCGGTGACGGACCCAGCGCCCGGCGCCTAGTGCGCGGGCTCGAACCACACCGGCGGGTCGCCCGGCTTCCATGGCTCGGCTCGCAGCATGATTGCGTTGAACAGGCGGGATGCGAGGTGATCGTCGAGCCATTTGCGCAGGTGATCGAGCGGCTGCGCGTCGAACCAGCCGCGATCGACCGCCACGAATTGCCGCACGAACGGCAGGATCGCGGCATCGCCGAAGCCGCGCGCCGAGCCGCCAAGCTGGCTCTGCGCCGCCAGCCGCCGGTCGAGCCGCTCGAGAAACTCCAATCCTTCGGCGCGATAGGCCAGAGCGTCGGTGCCATCGCGTTCGGCATATTTGTAGCGGTCGAGCGAGCGCTTGAAGGGTCCGTCGCAGGTGGCGATCAGATCATCGTCCGTGCGCGCCAGCCAGTCTTCGGGGTCGTGCCGCTCCAGCGCCCAGCGCATGATGTCGAGGCTCTCGTCGATCACGGTCCCGTCGATCGCCACCAGAACCGGGACGGTGCCCTTGGGCGAGGCTTCGACCAGGCTGGCGGGCTTGTCGCGCAGCCGCACCTCGCGCAATTCGCAGCGCGCTCCGCTCACCGCCAGCGCCAGCCGCGCGCGCATCGCATAGGGACAGCGGCGGAAGCTGTAGAGCACGGGATCGGCCATCTTGCTCACCGGGCCTGCCCGCCGGTGCCGCGCGACCTGGCTTTCCCGGCAGCCGCAGCGGCGAGCTGCGCCTGCCGGCGGCGCTCGCGCAAGGCGCTGCGCTGTTCCTCGCTGCGTTCGCCGTGGCATGCGGTGCAGCTCACGCTTTCCTCGTAGAGCGGTGCGGCACGATCCTGCGCGCTGATCGGGCGACCGCAGGCGGCGCAGGCTTCGTGGCTGCCCGCCGTCAGACCATGACCGATCGCCACCCGCCGATCGAAGACGTAGCACTCGCCCTGCCACAGGCTGTCCGCTGCGGGCACCTGCTCGAGATAGGCGAGGATGCCGCCCTTCAGATGATAGACCTCCTCGACGCCCTCCTGCCTGAGGAAGGCGGTGGATTTCTCGCAGCGAATCCCGCCGGTGCAGAACATGGCGACCTTAGACTGGCGACCCGCACCCAGCAATTCCTCGCGTTTGCCGCGAAACCACGCCGGAAACTCGCGAAAGCTGCGCGTCGCGGGATCGATCGCGCCGTCGAAACTGCCGATCGCCACTTCGTAGTCGTTGCGCGTGTCGATCACGATGGTGTCGGGGTCGGCGATCAGCGTGTTCCAGTCCTGTGGTTCCACATAGGTCCCGGCATTCGCCCGCGGATCGAGCGCAGGCTCGCCCATGGTGACGATCTCGGCTTTGATCCGAACCTTCATCCGCTCGAAGGGCATCGTGTCGGCGCTCGACAGCTTGATGTCGAGTTCGGCGCAATCGGGGAGGGTGCGGATATGGTCGAGCACGAGGGCGATGCCGTCCGGCGCTCCGGCGATGGTGCCGTTGATGCCCTCGGTCGCCAGCAGCAGCGTGCCGCGGACGCCGTTTTCGTCGCAGAGCCGCTGGAGCGAATGGCGCAGCTCTTCGCAGTCTTCGAACCGAGCGAAGCGGTAGAGCGCGGCGACGCAGGTGGGGGAGGGGGCGGGAGCTGAAATTGCCATCTGGCGCGCCATAGCGGCCGGCCGCCGATCCGTCAGTATCGAAACCCGATGGCGCGGCGTAAAGGACGGCAAGCGCTCGCATGACAAGCCGCGCGGGCGTTGCTATCGGGCCGCGATGCTCAATTTGAATGGAATCACGGTCCGCCTCGGTGGCAATGCCGTCCTCGATGGTGCCAGCGCGGCGCTGCCTACCGGCGCGCGTGTCGGCCTCGTCGGGCGCAATGGCGCGGGCAAGTCGACGCTGATGCGGGTGCTCACCGGGCAGATCGAACCGGACGATGGCGAGATCGAGATGCCCAAGAGGGCGCGGTTGGGCTATCTGGCGCAGGAAGCGCCGGGCGGGTCGCAAACCCCCTTCGAGACGGTGCTCGACGCCGATCTGGAGCGCACCCGGCTGCTCGCCGAGGCCGAGGGTTTGACCGATGCCGAGCGGCTGGCGGATATTCACGAGCGACTGAACGCGATCGATGCCCATGCCGCGCCTGCGCGCGCCGCGAAGATCCTGGTCGGGCTGGGGTTCGACGAAGAGATGCAGGCGCGCCCGCTCGACAGTTTCTCGGGCGGCTGGCGGATGCGCGTCGCGCTGGCCGCGCTGCTGTTCTCCGACCCCGACCTGCTGCTGCTCGACGAGCCCTCGAACCACCTCGACCTCGAAGCGACGCTGTGGCTCGAGAGCTTCCTCAAGGCCTATCGCGGCACCATGCTGGTAGTCAGCCACGAGCGCGACCTGCTCAACAATGTGGTCGATCACGTGCTCCATCTCGATCACGGTCAGACCACGCTCTACCAGGGCGGCTACGATGCCTTCGAGCGTCAGCGCAGCGAGCGCATGGCCCAAGCCGAAGCGACGCGCGAGAAGCAGCTGGCGCAGCGCGCCAAGCTGCAGAGCTTCGTCGATCGCTGGGGCGCCAAGGCGCATACCGCGCGCCAGGCGCAGAGCCGGATGAAGGCGCTGGCGCGGATGGAGCCGGTTGCTGCGGCGCTGGAAGATCCCAGCCTGTCGTTCGATTTTCCCAGCCCCAACGAGATGCGCCCGCCGCTGATGGTGATCGAGGGCGCGGCGGTCGGCTACGTCGAGGGGCAGCCGATCCTGCGCGGGCTCGACATGCGGATCGATCCCGACGACCGGATCGCGCTGCTGGGGCGCAACGGCAATGGCAAGACCACGCTGGCGCGGCTGCTCGCGGGCCAGCTCGCGCCGATGGCGGGCGAGATCGTCGCGGGGGGCAAGCTGCGGGTGGGCTATTTCACCCAGTATCAGGTCGAGGAACTCGACGGCAGCGATACCCCGCTGCAGCACATGGCGCGGCTGATGCCCGATGCGCCGCCCAAGATCGTGCGTGCGCAGCTCGGCCGCTTCGGCTTCTCGGGCGAGCGGGCGATGCGCGAGGTCGGCAAGATGTCGGGCGGCGAGCGGGCGCGGTTGGCGCTGGCGCTGGTCACCCGCGAGGCGCCGCATATGCTGATCCTCGACGAGCCGACCAACCATCTCGATGTCGATGCGCGCGAGGCGCTGGTGCAGGCGCTGGGCGCCTATGACGGTGCGGTGGTGGTGGTCAGCCACGATCGCCACATGCTCGAGCTGACCGCCGACCGGCTGATGCTGGTCGATGGCGGCACCGCGACCGAATTCGACGGCAGCCTCGAGGATTACACCGATCTCATTCTGGGGCGCGAAGCCAAGAAGAACCGCAAGCCGGTCGATAACCCCCAAGTCGGGCGCAAGGAAGCGCGCCGCGCCGCCGCCGAGGCACGCGAACGCACGCAGGGCTGGCGCAAGACCGTCCAGGCAGCCGAGGCCGAGATCGCGAAGCTCGAAGCGCGCAAGACCCAGCTCGACCGCGCGATGTTCGACCCCGGTTCGGCCGCGAAGCAGGACGCCGATCGCAGCATGACCGAACTCATGAAACTGCGCGCCGATGCCGTCGCCGGAATCGAGGCGGCCGAGGCGCGCTGGATCGAGGCATCCGAGGCGATCGAGGGGTCCAGGGCCGCCTGACGTCACGACGCTGACCCGGGCGTCGGGCAGAGCGCCCTTGAAATCGGCGTCCAATGCGTCTAGCTATCGCGACGCGGACCGGGCCCCTCTGGCGTGCACTTCGACAGCGCACGTGATGTCGGACCGCATCGGACAACCGATGCACGCAAAGACCCGGGCTCTCATTCCCCGATTTACCGCTGCATCGCCGTTCGATCACCGAAGCCTCTCTTCAGGAGACTTGCGATGACGAGGAATATGCAGAGCTTTCCCATGCCGCACGCGCCGCGTGAGATGCGCGCATGATCGCGACCGTTCTGATGGTGATCGGCGGGCTGGTCCTGCTCGTCGCCGGCGGCGAACTGCTGGTGCGCGGCGCGGTGGCGCTTGCCGAACGGCTGGGCGTGACGCCGCTGGTGATCGGGCTGGTGATCGTCGGCTTCGGCACTTCCATGCCCGAGCTGGTGACCAGCGTCGAAGCGGCGATGGCGGGCTCTCCGGCTATCGCCTGGGGCAATATCGTCGGCTCGAACATCGCCAACACGCTGCTCATCCTGGGAGCCGCCGCAGTGCTCGCGCCGATCGCGATCCGGCAGGGCGCGGCCTTGCGCGATACCGGAGTGGCACTGGTCGCCACGCTGGCGCTGGCAGGCATTGCCTGGGCGGGTTTCTCCGGGCTGGGGCTGGGTCTTGCGCTGCTCGCATCGCTGATCGTCTATGTCGCCTATTGCTATCGCGAGGAGCGGACGCAGGCGCCAGCGGTGGTCCACAACGCGCCCTACGACCGCTCGCTGGCGCTCGAAATGACCGATCCCACGCTGCACCAGCCGGCCAGCCCGGGCTGGGTGCGTCCGATCCTGCTGACTCTGGCTGGCCTGGCCGTGCTGATTGCCGGAGGCCGGTTGCTGGTGAGCGGAGCGATCGACCTCGCGCAGATGGCGGGACTGAGCGAAACGCTGATCGGGCTGACCATCGTCGCGATCGGAACCTCGCTTCCCGAGCTGGTCACTTCGGTGATTGCGGCGCGCAAGGGCGAGGCCGAAGTCGCCTTCGGCAATGTCGTGGGCTCCAACATCTACAATGTGCTCGGAATCGGCGGGGTGACCATGATGGTCGCACCCGATGCCATTCCGGCCGACCTCCTGCCGTTCGATATCGGCATCATGGCGGCGTCCGCGGTCGCGGTGATGGCGCTGGCGTGGTTCTCGGCCGGCGTCACCCGCCTGGCCGGCATCGGACTGCTGCTGGGGTATGCGGGGTTCATGACCCTGCTGGTGACCACGAGCTAACCGGCGGTTTTTGCCCCTTCGACTTTCAAGCAGCCCAAGGAGAAAGACATGACTACCAGACGACAAATCCTCGGCGGCACCGGCGCGCTGGGCGCGGCGGCGCTGGTCGGCGGCGGCTCGAGCCTCGCCGCCGCTCCCGGAACCCCTCTGCCACCCGCCCCGCCGGCGAGCGAACTCACCCCGGCGCAGGCGCTTCAGCTGCTCCGCGAAGGCAATGCGTCCTTCCTGCGCGGCGAACAGCCCAGCGGGATCAGCAATGCGCAGCGGCGGCTCGAACTGGCGCGCGGTCAGGCGCCCTTCGCAGCCTATGTCACCTGTTCGGACAGCCGGGTGCCGCCCGAATTGCTGTTCGGTCGCGGTCTCGGTGAGCTGTTCATCATCCGCAACGCCGGCAACACCGTCGATACGGTGGCGTTGGGGTCGATCGAATACGCCGTCGCCGTGCTGGAAACCCCCTTGGTGGTCGTGATGGGCCATGAAAGCTGCGGCGCGGTGGCGGCCGCCGCCAAGGTGGTCACCGACAATGCGACCTTCCCGGGATCGATCGGGCGGATGGTCGAACCGATCATCCCGGCTGTGCTCATGGCGCAGGACGAAAAAGGCGATCTGGTCGACAATTCGGTCCGCGCCAATGTGCGCCGCGTGGTGCGGCAATTGCGCGAGCAGACCGATCCGATCATGCTCGATCCACAGCGCGAGGGCCGGCTCTGGGTGGTCGGCGCCTATTACAAGCTCGATACCGGCGAGGTGGACTTCTTCGATCTTCCGCCGGTGGGCTGATCGGGCCCGGTCCGGCGCGGGCCGCGCCTGCCGGACCGGGGCTTCGCTGCGCTTAGGGAGCAGCGCGGAGAGGCCAGTCCGAACTGCCTGACTCGATTACAGTGACGAACTTTTTCCTCCATAGCGGAAGCAATGCCTGGAAGATTTCACGCCGCCTCAGATAAGTATCTGTACGGAAAAGGCTTTCCGGGTCGCGCTGTTCCCCGCGCCGGACTTGTCCCGCGCTACTGCTCCGTCCCGCCGCAGCGACTAGCCTAATACTGCTTCCTCGTCCGATCCTTGTCCGATAGGTGGCCCGAATGCCGATACTCCTCGCGCGCGTCGCGGCCGTATTTTCCTGCCTCATGATGGTCGCGTGCTCGAATCCCGAGCCCGAACCGGAACGCGATCCTGTCCCGGTGGTGGCGCAGCCGATCCGGATGCTTCCCGAAACGCTCGAGATCGAGGCGATCGGCTCCGCCCGCGCATCGACCTCGGCCGAAATCTTCCCCGAGACCGCCGGGCGTGTGACCGCGGTGCTGTTCGCCGCCGGGGATTTCATCCGCGAAGGCGCGCCGCTGTTGCGGCTCGATGCAAGGCAGGAACAGCTCGCGGTCGATGCAGCGCGGGTGCAGGTCCGCGAAGCCGACCAATTGCTGGGGCGCTATCGCCGGATCGAGGACACCGGCGCAATTTCCGAAAGCCAGATCGAGGCGGGCGAAACGGCGCTGGCCTCCGCGCGTGTGGCCTTGCAACAGGCCGAGACGGCGCTGGCCGACCGGGTCGTCCGCGCGCCGTTTTCCGGCCATGTCGGGCTCACCGATATCGACCGGGGCGACCGGGTCAATGATTCGACCCCGATCACCCAGATAGACCAGCGCGGTACGCTTTATGTCGATTTCCCCGCTCCCGAGTCGGTCTTCAACGCGCTGCGACCGGGGCAGGTGGTGCAGGTCACGCCGTTTTCCGATCCGGCTCGTACCATCGACGCCCGGGTAGTAACGACCGACAGCCGCGTCTCGCAGGACAGCCGCGATTTCATCGTCCGCACCGCGATCCCCAATCCCGACGACCAGCTTAGGCCGGGGATGAGCTTCCGCGTGGTTTTCAGCCGCAATGGCGAAACGCGCGCCGCGGTGCCCGAGCAGGCGATCGTCTGGGGCGGGGAGGGCTCGCATCTGTTCGTCGTTCGCGATGGCAAGGCCAGCCGGGTCCCCGTGACGATCACTGCCCGCCGCGAGGGGCTGGTGTTCGTCGATGGGCGCGTGAATGCCAGCGACCGGGTGATCGTCGAAGGCGTCCAGAAGGTCCGCGAGGGGCAGGAGATCAGACTAGTCCAGCCTCGCGGCGCACCGGCGCAGGATGTCCGCATCGCTCCCTCGCAAGCGGCAGCGGATGGAGAATAGAACCGATCTTCCGATGCTGGCGGTCAAGCGGCCGCTGCTGATCGGCGTGCTCAACCTGCTGATCGTCATCGCGGGTATCGCCGCGCTCATGGGGGTGGAGGTGCGCGAGCTGCCCAATGTCGATCGCCCGATCGTCTCGGTGACCGCGAGCCTGCCCGGCGCCGCGCCCGAAACGATGGATTCCGAGGTGACCAGCCTGCTTGAGGATGCAGTCGCTCGGGTATCGGGTGTGCGCCAGATCAGCGCCTCGAGCGAGGAGAACAATTCGCGCATCCGGGTCGAGTTCAACCCCGGCATCGATCTCGACACCGCTGCATCGGACGTGCGCGAGGCGGTCAGCCGCGTCACGCGCGAACTGCCCGATCGGGTCGAGCAGGTCACCGTGGTCAAGGCCGATCAGGATGCGCAGCCGATCATGACCCTGGCGGTGCTCTCGACCCGCTACGATCAGGCGGAACTGACCCGGATCGTCGAGAACGACATCGTCCCGGAACTGCTTACCGCCGAGGGCGTCGCCAGCATCGAGGAGTTCGGCACCAGGGCGAGGCAGATGCGCGTGTCGGTGGATCCCGCCCGGCTCAATCGCTTCGGGCTGACCATCGCCGATGTGGCGGAGGCGCTCGAGAGCGCCCCCTACGACGTACCGGTGGGGTCGTTCCGCTCCGATGCGCAGGAACTGGTGGTCCGCGCCGAAGCGAGCGCGATCAGCCCCGAGCTGATCGAGAACGTCATCGTCTCGGGCTCCACCCGCATCGGCGATGTCGCCCGCGCCGGTTTCGCGCCCGCCAACGCCACCAATTTCGTCCGCCTCGACGGGCAGCCGATCATCGGTCTGGGCGTGGTCCGGCAGGCGAGTTCGAACACGATCGAGATATCGAGCGCGATCCGCGATGGGGTCGAGCGCATCAATGAGCGCTTCGACGGGCTCAGCATCGAAGTCGTCTCCGACGATGCGCAATTCATCCGCATTTCGGTGCGCGAGGTGTTGATCACGCTGGGCTTCACCATCGCGGTGGTGATCGGGACCATGCTGGTGTTCTTCCGCGCGCTGCGCCCGACGATCGTGCCGAGCGCGACCATCCCGGTGGCGCTGGTCGGTGTGGTCGCGGCGATCTGGGCGATGGGCTTTTCGGTCAATCTGCTCACGCTGCTGGCGCTGGTGCTCGCCACCGGACTGATCGTCGACGATGCGATTGTGGTGCTGGAGAATGCGCAACGCTTGCAGAACAAGGGGCTGGGCCGCCGCGCCGCCGCGGTGGTCGGCACCAGGCAGGTGTTCTTCGCGGTCGTCGCGACCACTGCGGTGCTGGTCTCGGTGTTCGTGCCCATCGGCTTCCTGCCCTCGGAGGTCGGGCGGCTGTTCCGCGAATTCGGGCTGGTGCTGGCGATCGCGGTGATCATCTCCTCCTTCGTGGCGCTGTCGCTGGTGCCCGCGCTCGCCGCGCGCTTCGACCTCACCAGCGAGAAGCAGGATGCGGGTCGTCTCGCGCGATGGGGCGGCAAGGCGAGCGGCTGGTATTCCGCGCAATTGCGCCGCTGCTTCGATCGCCCGCGGCTGGTCGGGATCGTCTCGGTGGTGCTCGCAGCGCTGGCGGGGACGCTCTATTTCCAGCTCGACAACGAGCTGGTCCCCGACGAGGATCGCGGCGTGATCACCGTCGATGCGACCGGGCCGGACGGGGTCGGGATCGCCTTCATGGATGGCGAACTCGACGAGGTCGAGCGGGTGCTGCAGCCCTATCTCGACAGCGGGGAGATCGAGAGCACCTTCTCGATCGTCGGACGCTACGATCCCAACCGTGTCCGCGTCACCGCGCAGCTGGCGGATTGGGACGAGCGTGATCGCAGCCAGACGGCGATCGTCGAGGAGCTCAACCCGCCGCTGCAGGAGATCCCCGGCTCGCGTACCAACGCACGCGGGCGCGGAACGCTCAGCTTCGGCGGTGGCGGCGAGGGGATCGAGGTCGCGCTGACCGGGGCGGAATACGCTGAAATCTTCGAATCGGCACAGGCGCTCGCATCCGCGATCGACACGCAATCGACGATTCTCTCCAATGCCGAGATTTCCTATCAGCCGACCCAGCCGCAGCTCTCGGTGCGGGTCGATCGCCAGCGGGCCTCCGACCTCGGGGTCGATCTCGGCGATCTCGCGCTGACGCTGCGCGCGATGGTCGGGGGCGACGATCTGGTGGATCTCAATGTCGGCGATCAGGCGGTGCCGATCTTCCTCACCGCGCAGGCGGTGGCGATCACCAGCCCCAACGACCTGCGCAATCTCTACGTCCGCGGCGCGGGCGATGCGCTGATCCCGCTGTCGAGCGTTACCGTGATCGAAGAGCAGGGGATCGCAGCCGAACTCGACCGCACCGAGCAGCGCCGCGCGATCGAGGTCAGCGCCAACATCGATGCGGGAACCCCATTGCGCGATGCGGTGGTCGAGATCGAACGGCTCGCAGCGGAAACGGTCGCCCCGGGCATAGACATGCTTTTGCAGGGCGATGCCGAGAGTCTCGAGGAGACCTCGAACGATCTGCTGCTGACCTATCTGTTCGCGCTGGTGATCGTGTTCCTGGTGCTGGTGGCGCAGTTCGAAAGCCTTACCAGCGCGCTGGTGGTGCTGTTGACCGTGCCCTTCGCGCTGGCGGCGGCGGTGTTCGCGCTGTTCCTGTCCGGCGTTTCGCTCAATATCTACTCGCAGATCGGGCTGGTGATGCTGATCGGACTGATGGCCAAGAACGGCATTCTGATGGTCGAGTTCGCCGATCAGCTGCGCCATCAGGGGCGCAACGTCCGCGAGGCGGCGGAGGAAGCGGCGGCGATCCGCCTGCGCCCGATCGCGATGACGCTGATCTCGACCGTGCTCGGCGCGGTGCCGCTGATTCTGGCGAGCGGCGCTGGCTCCGAGGCGCGCCAGTCGATCGGCTGGGTGATCTTCGGCGGACTGGGGCTGGCGGGCGTGTTCACGCTGTTCCTGACCCCGGTGATCTATCTGGCGGTCGCGCGGTTCGGCAAGCCGCGCAGCGTCGATCTGGCGCGGCTTGCCGAACCG
>Ga0208179_1000091_pt1 | contig 76674 bp, 57 predicted proteins | sample Malvired_Geostar_FD_184238 | JGI IMG/M metagenome (GOLD analysis project Ga0208179, IMG submission 184238) | Marine viral communities from the Global Malaspina Expedition - Malaspina viral metaG DeepMed_Geostar (SPAdes) (version 2) | ecosystem: Environmental > Aquatic > Marine > Oceanic | place... | reverse complement strand
AGGCAGCTCCGGTCAAGAAGGACCTTTCCGGCGAAACGCCGCAGGAGCGCGTCGCGCGTCTCCAGCGCGAAGCCGAGGAAGCACGCCTGCTGCAGGGCCAGGAAGCGCGCAAGCGCGAGGAAGAGGCTGCCCGGCAGGCCGCCGAGGACGAGAAGAAGCGCGCCGAAGAAAACCGCAAGGCCGAGGCCGAAGCCGCCGCAGAGCCCGAAGCCGAGCCCGAGGCCAAGGCCAAGGCTGCTGCGGAGCCGAGTGCTGCCGAAGCCGCTGCCGAAGCCGGCTCCGAAGTGGCCGCTGCCGAGCCTGAATCCGCAGCGGAAGGCGCAACCGCGCCCGCGCCGCGCCGCTTCACCCCGGTCGCGCGCCCCGAGATCAAGCGCCCCGAAAAGAAGAAGAAGGAAGAGAAGCCGGTCCGCGAGGAGCCAGACAAGCGGCGCGGCGGCAAGCTTACCGTCAACCGTGCGCTCAACGAGGACGAGGGCCGTCGCGCCCGTTCGCTCGCCGCGCTCAAGCGCGCCCGCGAGAAAGAACGCCGGACGCATGGCGGGCCGTCCACGCCGCGCGAGAAGCAGGCTCGCGACGTCGTCGTCCCCGAGGCGATCACGGTGCAGGAACTCGCCAACCGGATGGCCGAAAAGGGTGCGGATCTGGTCAAGGAGTTGTTCAATCTCGGGATGATGGTCACGGTCAACCAGACCATCGACCAGGACACCGCCGAACTTCTCGTCGAGCAGTTCGGGCATCGCATTCAGCGCGTCTCGGAATCCGACGTCGACATCAAGGTCGAGGAAGATCTCGATCCCGAGGAAACGCTGCGTCCGCGCCCGCCGGTGGTCACCATCATGGGCCATGTCGATCACGGCAAGACCAGCCTGCTCGACGCGCTGCGCGGCACCAATGTGACCAAGGGCGAGGCCGGTGGCATCACCCAGCACATCGGCAGCTATCAGGTGAAGACGAAGAACGGCGACATGGTCACCTTCCTCGACACTCCGGGTCACGCCGCCTTCACCGAAATGCGCCAGCGCGGCGCCAATGTCACCGATCTGGTGGTGCTGGTCGTCGCCGCCGACGACGGCATCATGCCGCAGACGATCGAGGCGATCCGTCACACCAAGGCGGCGGGCGTCCCGATGATCGTGGCGATCAACAAGATGGACAAGCCCGAAGCCGATCCCGACAAGATCCGCACCCGCCTGCTCGAGCACGAGGTCATCGTCGAGAAGATGTCGGGCGACGTGCAGGACGTGGAGATCTCGGCGCTCAAGAAGCAGGGCCTCGACGAATTGCTCGATGCGATCGCGTTGCAGGCCGAACTGCTCGAGCTCAAGGCGCGTCCGGATCGTCCGGCGGAAGCCACCGTCATCGAAGCCCAGCTCGACAAGGGCCGCGGTCCTGTCGCGACGGTGCTGGTGACGCGCGGCACGCTCAAGCGCGGCGATTCCTTCGTGGTCGGCACCCAGAGCGGGCGCGTCCGCGCGGTGGTCGATTTCCTCGGCAAGCAGATCAAGGAAGCCGGACCCTCCATGCCGGTCGAGGTCCTCGGTCTGGGCGGCGTTCCCAAGGCGGGCGATCAGCTTACCGTGGTCGAGAACGAGCAGCGCGCTCGCGAAGTGGCCGAATACCGTCAGGAAAAGGCCACGGAGAGCCGCACCGCGCTCGCCCCCACCAGCTTCGACACCATGTTCACCAACCTCCAGTCGAACGTCATCGAATGGCCGGTCGTGGTGAAGGCGGATGTCCAGGGTTCGGTCGAGGCGATCAACACCGCGCTGCACAATCTGTCGAACGACGAGATCAAGGTCCGCGTGCTGCATGCCGGTGCCGGCGCGATCACGGAGAGCGATGTCAGCCTTGCTGCGGCGTCCAATGCGCCGATCATCGGCTTCAATGTGCGCCCCAACGCCAAGGCGCGCCAGCTGATCGCTCGCGACAAGGTCCGGATGATGTATTACGACGTCATCTATCACGTGACCGAGGAGGTCGCGAAGGAGATGGCGGGCGAGCTGGGTCCGGAGCGGATCGAGACCGTCGTCGGTCGGGCCCACGTCAAGGAAGTGTTCCGCTCGGGCAAGAAGGACAAGGCGGCCGGTCTGCTGGTCGAGGAGGGCGTCATCCGCAAGGGTCTGTTCGCGCGTCTCACCCGCGAGGACGTCATCGTCTCGGCCACCACCATCGCGTCGCTGCGGCGCTTCAAGGACGATGTGGACGAGGTCCGCACCGGTCTCGAATGCGGCGTGGTCCTGGAGGACACCAACGACATCAAGCCGGGCGACCAGCTCGAAGTCTTCGAGGTCGAGCTGCGCGAACGCACGCTCTAGCGGGAATCGATATTGCGTTACCGCCCCAGCCGCAGGTTCCGGTTTCTCGGCCTCGCTGGGGCGGTGATCGCTGTCCTTCTAGGTTTGATCTATTTTGCCGGAGACCTGCTGTTCGTGGTCTCGGGACCATGAGGGTCGAAGATGAATAAGGCCGAACGCCCGCACAATCCGGACGCCGCCCATGCCGATCTCATGGGTGTCGAGTTCGACAGTTTCGACGCGGCGCGTGAGGAGATCACCTTGCGCTTTACCGCGCCTGCGAGCTTCATCACTCCGCGCGGCAGCGTGCAGGGCGGGCTGGTCGCGGGGTTCCTCGACGAGGCGATGGGCTGGGCGCATGTCTGGGCGACCGATCATGCCGAAGCGCCGCTTAATCTGGAAATCAGCATGAGCCTGCTCAGGCCAGTCCCACCGGGTCCGCTGATCGGCAAGGGCAGGGTAGTGCGGCGCGGACGCCGGGTCATCTTCCTCGAGGGCCAGTTGCTTTCCGAAGAGGGCACGCTGCTCGCCAGCGCGACCAGCATCGCCATTCCCACCCCCCGTCCGCAGGGAGACGCCTGATGGCCCGCAACCCCGCCACTCCCGAACAGCAATCGGTCCGCGTGCTCAAGGTCGGCGAACGGGTGCGCCATATCCTGTCCGAACTGCTCGCGCGCGGCGAAGCTCATGACGACGTGCTCAGCGCCACCACGATCTCGGTCACCGAGGTGCGGATGTCGCCCGATCTGCGCAACGCCAAGGCTTATGTGAAGCCGCTGCTGGGCGAAGAGGAGACGGTGGTGCTCAAGGCATTGCGCACCAACACCGCCTTCTTCCAGCGCGAGGTCGCCAAACGGCTGGGGCTGAAATTCGCGCCCAAGCTGAGCTTCCGCGCCGACGAGAGCTTCGACGAGGCCAGCCGGATCGAGCAATTGCTCAACGACCCGAAGGTCGCGCGCGATCTCGACGACGAGTCCGGCGACGCGAACTGAGTCAGCGCGGGGCGAGCGCGATGCTCAGACCGCTGCCGAGCACGACCGCGTCCTCGACCGCCCCGGTCGCGGTTTGGCCATAGCGCTCCATCGCCGCGCAGCGCAGCCGCCACCCGACATAGGACGCGCCGAGCGCCACAGCGACTCCGAGGATCGCACCCGCCGTCCGCTCGCCGCGCGGCGCCAGCGCCGCCCCGGCATAGGCCGAGGTCAGAGCGCGCGCGACGAGCCCCAGCGGCTCGATCCGGTCGGGCGCGGATTTCATCTTGTCGCCCGCCATCTCGGCCGCTGCCAGCGCGACGGTGCCGCCGGCGATTGCCGGATGCGAGATCAGCCGTTCGAGCGGCGCGCCGGGGGGCAGATTGCCTCGCCGCGCCGCTGCGGCAACGGCGGCCAGCGGGGCCATGCCGCGTTGGCCCGCGACGAGGCCCATAAGGAGCGAACGGATCATGCTTGGAGTCCTTCCTGACGTTTAGTGGGACAACGCATCGCGCGGCGATCTTATCCGCAGACAAGCTGCGACCAGGATGGCATCCGGGGTGGCTTCGGCGCCGGCTATCGGTCACGCTGAGGCATGGCCAAACTCTATTTCTACTATGCCAGCATGAATGCGGGGAAGAGCTCCACGCTGCTGCAGGCCGATTTCAACTATCGCGAGCGCGGCATGCGCACGATGCTGTGGACCGCCGCGCTCGACACCCGCTCGCAAGGGATGATCCGCAGCCGGATCGGGCTCGAGACCGAAGCGCACCGGTTCGGGGGCGGTACCGATCTGTGGCGTTCGGTGATGGAGGTTCATGCCGCGACCCCGATCGATTGCGTGATGGTGGACGAGGCGCAATTCCTTACCCGCAAGCAGGTCTGGCAATTGGCGAAGCTGACCGACGAGGGCGGGGTGCCCGTGGTGTGCTACGGCTTGCGGACCGATTTTCGCGGCGAATTGTTCGAAGGCTCTGCCGCATTGCTCGGGATTGCCGACAAGCTCGTCGAGCTCAAGGGCGTGTGCCATTGCGGACGCAAGGCGACGATGAATTTGCGCGTCGACGAGCACGGAGAGGCGGTGGCCGAGGGCGCGCAGACCGAGATCGGCGGGAACGATCGCTATCTCGCGCTGTGCCGCCGCCATTTCAGCGAGGCGCTGGCGGGCTGAGCGCCGACGCCCTATCTAACCACAATGCTCGAAACCCTCATTCTCGCGGCGATCCTGATCCCGTGCCTGATCGTCGCGATCGTCTTTCATGAAGTCGCCCATGGCTGGGTGGCGCTGATGCTGGGCGATCCGACCGCGCGGGAACAGCGCCGCCTCAGCCTCAACCCGCTCCGCCATGTCGATCCGGTCGGCACGCTGCTGGTGCCGGGCGCGCTGGCGCTGTTCGGCGGTCCGATCTTCGGCTGGGCCAAGCCGGTCCCGGTGCGGCAGGACCGGCTCGACAACCCGCGCTACGGGATGATGGCGGTAGCTGCGGCGGGTCCGGGGACCAATCTGCTCCTGGCGCTGCTGGGCGCGATTCTGGCGGGCGTGGTGATGGGCGCGAGCCATGCTGCCGGCATCGAGCCCAACCCGTGGTTCTTCGCCGGCTTCACCTATTTCACCCTCATCAACATCTTCCTGGCGTTGTTCAACCTGCTGCCGATTCCGCCTTTCGACGGTTCGCACATCGTCGGCGGGCTGCTGCCGCTGCGCTTCCAGCGCCAGTGGCAGCGGCTGCAGGCGCTGGGGATGGTGTTCATCGTCGTGCTGATCGCGGCCAGCTGGGCCTTTCCCGATAGCGGCGTGGTCGAGAACGTGGTCCTTCCGCCGGTGCTGTGGGTGCAGGAGATCTATTTCGACATCGCCGGCTGGATCGCCCGCGGGATTGCGGAATGACCGCCCCACCGAATTCCGGCGTTAAGCCGCACGGCTGGCTGGTGCTCGACAAGCCGCGCGGGCTGGGCTCGACACAGGCTGTCGGCGCGGTCAAGCGCGTGCTGCGCGAGGCGGGTTACGCCAAGACCAAGGTCGGCCATGGCGGCACGCTCGATCCACTGGCCGAGGGGGTGCTGCCGATCGCATTGGGCGAGGCGACCAAGCTGGCGGGGCGGATGCTCGATGCCAGCAAGGTCTATGAGTTCACCATCCAGTTCGGCGAGGAGACCGATACGCTCGACACCGAGGGCGAGGTCGTCGAACGCTCCGAGCATCGCCCGCCGATGCTTGCGATCGCCGGGGTGCTGGAGCACTTCACCGGCGCGATCGAGCAACTGCCGCCCGCCTATTCGGCGCTCAAGATCGACGGCAGGCGCGCCTACGACCGTGCCCGCGCCGGCGAGCAGGTGGAGATGAAGCCGCGGCAGGTGACGATCCATGAATTGTCGCTGTTGCGCGATGCCGACAGCGACGAGCGAGAGCCGATCGATCTCGGCAGCACCTTCGCCACCACTTCGGGCCGTCCGGACCCTTACGATCCGGGTGCCCCGCTGGAGCTGGCGGACAGCGTCACGCTGGTCGCGCATGTCAGCAAGGGCACTTACATCCGGTCGTTGGCACGGGATATCGCACGCGCGCTTGGCACGGTGGGGCACGTCACCTATCTCAGGCGCAGCAAGGCGGGCCCGTTCCGCGAGGAACAGGCGATTTCGCTGGACTCCCTGAACGAAATCGGCAAGGGCGCGCCACTTCACCAATCGCTTCTGCCGCTGGAGGCGGGGCTGGACGACATCCCGGCCCTTTCCCTCGACCCCGATAGCGCGCAGGCGGTCCGCCAGGGCCGGGTGATTTCGGGAATGCCCCAGACCGACGGGCTCTATTTTGCGAAACTGGAGGATGTTCCGGTCGCGCTGATCGAGATCGTCGGAGGGACGGCCAAGGTCGTCCGGGGTTTCAACACATCCGATGTCGCGGAGTAGAATGCATGACGGTTACCGCCGAGAAGAAACAGGAAATCATCAAGGACAACGCGCAAGCCGAGGGCGATACCGGTTCGCCGGAAGTCCAGGTCGCGATCCTGACCGAGCGCATCAAGAACCTGACCGGCCACTTCAAGGGCCACCACAAGGACAATCATTCGCGTCGCGGCCTGCTGATGATGGTCAACAAGCGCCGCAACCTGCTCGCCTACCTCAAGAGGAAAGACGTCGAGCGGTACAATGCGCTGATCCAGAAACTGGGTCTGAGGAAATAAGAGTTTCGTGGAAGGGCGGCTCCCATAAAGGGCCGCCCTTTCGCTTATCGGCGCGGGGGCATCCGGTCCGCGCGCCCTGGGCGGATCAACGCCCTGCACCGCACCGGGACGGCATCCCCGGACAATGGAGGCCCCGCGCTGCAATGTGGCAGGCGGGATCGGAAGGAAATAGAATGTTCGACACCAAGAAAGTAGAACTGGAGTGGGGCGGAAAGACCCTCACGCTGGAAACCGGCCGCGTCGCCCGTCAGGCCGACGGCGCCGTGCTGGCCACCTATGGCGAAACCGTGGTGCTGTGCGCCGTGACCGCCGCCCGCAGTGTGAAGGAAGGGCAGGACTTCTTCCCGCTCACCGTCCACTATCAGGAAAAATTCTCGGCCGCCGGGCGCATCCCGGGCGGCTTCTTCAAGCGCGAACGCGGCGCGACCGAAAAGGAAACGCTCACCAGCCGCCTGATCGATCGCCCGGTCCGCCCGCTGTTCCCCGAAGGTTTCCACAACGAGATCAACGTGATCTGCCAGGTGCTGTCGTATGACGGCGAGACCGAGGCCGATATCGTCGCCATGATCGCCGCATCGGCGGCGCTGACGATCTCGGGCCTGCCCTTCATGGGGCCGATCTCTGGCTGCCGCGTCGGCATGATCGACGGCGAATACGTCCTCAACCCGGCGCAGTCCAAGACGCTCGAGGACGGGCGTCTCGATCTCGTCGTCGCCGCCACTCACGACGCGGTGATGATGGTCGAGTCCGAAGCCAAGGAACTGACCGAAGAGGAAATGCTCGGCGCGGTGATGTTCGCGCATGACGAGAACCGCAAGGTCATCGGCGCGATCATCGATCTGGCCGAGCAGGCTGCCAAGACGCCGTGGGATCTCGATCCGGTCGAAGACAAGAGCGCGACGCTCGACGAGCTGCGCGGGCTGATCGGCGACGATCTCGCCGCCGCCTACAAGCTCACCGACAAGCAGCAGCGCCAGAACGCGATCGCCGATGCCCGTGCCAAGGCGCGCGCGCATTACGAGAGCCTGGATCACGCCGATCCTGCCGAATATCTCGGCAAGCTCAAGCTGGTGAAGAAGCTGGAAAGCGACATCGTGCGCAAGGCCATCCTCAAGGACGGCCAGCGGATCGATGGCCGCACGGTCGATCAGGTTCGCCCGATCGAGGCGATGGTCGGCTTCCTGCCGCGCACGCATGGTTCGGCGCTGTTCACCCGCGGCGAGACGCAGGCGATCTGCACCACCACGCTGGGCACCAAGGAATCCGAGCAGATGATCGACGGGCTGGGCGGCCTGTCCTACGAAAGCTTCATGCTGCACTACAACTTCCCGCCCTATTCGGTCGGTGAAGTGGGCCGCTTCGGCGCCCCGGGCCGGCGCGAGGTCGGCCATGGCAAGCTCGCCTGGCGCGCTCTGCACCCGGTGCTGCCGAGCCGCGAGGACTTCCCCTACACCATCCGCATCCTGTCCGACATCACCGAGTCCAACGGCTCGAGCTCGATGGCGACGGTCTGCGGCGGTTGCCTCAGCATGATGGATGCCGGCGTGCCGATCGAACGCCCGGTTTCGGGCATCGCGATGGGTCTGATCCTGGAAGGCGACGACTTCGCCGTGCTCAGCGACATCCTCGGCGACGAGGATCACCTGGGCGACATGGACTTCAAGGTCGCCGGTACCGAAGCGGGCATCACCAGCCTGCAGATGGACATCAAGATCGCCGGGATCACCCGCGAGATCATGGAAAAGGCGCTCGAGCAGGCGAAGGCCGGTCGTGCGCACATCCTGGGCGAGATGACCAAGGCGCTGGGCACCGCCCGCGGCGAAGTCAGCAAGCACGCGCCGCGTATCGAGACGCTGCAGATCGACAAGTCGAAGATCCGCGACGTCATCGGGACCGGCGGCAAGGTCATCCGCGAGATCGTCGCCGAGACCGGTGCCAAGGTCGATATCGACGACGAGGGCGTGATCAAGATCAGCTCCTCCAACACCGATGAGATCGAGGCCGCACGCAAGTGGATCCTCGGCATCGTCGAAGAGGCGGAAGTCGGCAAGATCTACGAAGGCAAGGTCGTCAACATCGTCGACTTCGGCGCCTTCGTGAACTTCATGGGCGGCAAGGACGGTCTCGTCCATGTGTCGGAAATGAAGAACGAGCGTGTCGAGAAGCCCACCGACGTCGTGTCCGAAGGCCAGGAGGTCAAGGTCAAGGTCCTCGAGATCGACCAGCGCGGCAAGGTTCGCCTGTCGATGCGCGTCGTCGATCAGGAAACCGGCGAGGAACTCGAAGACACCCGTCCTCCGCGCGAAAAGCGTGAAGGGGGCGGCGGCGGTGGCCGGGGCGGCGACCGGCGCGGCCCGCGCGGCGGCGGCGGCGGTGGCCGCGACCGTGGCGGCGATCGTGGTGGTCGCGGCAATCGCGAAGGCGGCGGCGGTTCGAGCGAAGGCGGCGCGCATGTGCCGGACTTCCTCAAGGATTGAGCCTTCGACCGGGTTCAAGCCCGGCTGAAATGACGATAAGACCGGGGGCCGCGATCCATTCGCGGCCCCTTTCGTTTGGAGATTACCGATGCTGCCGCGCGAAACCCTTGCCACCGCCCAGATTCCCGGCGGCGACACGCTCACCCTGGTCAGCCACGGTCGCGATCACATCATCATGCTCGGCCGCGACGAGCTGATGGGAACGCGGATGCAGTTCAGCGAGGAACAGCTCGCGCAGCTCACGCTGGAACAGATCGACGCGCCTGCACCGCGCGTGCTGATCGGCGGCTACGGCATGGGCTTCACCTATCGCGCCGCGCTGGCGGCGATCCCGGCGGATGGCCGCGTGGTGGTCGCCGAAGTGGTGCCCGAAATCCTCGCCTGGGCGCGTGGGCCCCTTGCGCATCTGACCGGAACGACGCTCGACGATCCGCGCGGCGAAGTTGTGCTGTGCGATGTCGCGGCGCTGATCGACGACGCCAACGACGGCACCAGCCCCAAATTCGACGCGATCCTGCTCGACGTCGATAACGGCCCCGACGGGATCGTCCGCGATGGCAACGAGCGGCTCTACACCCGCACCGGCATCGCCCGCTCGCGCGATGCGCTCAGGCCGGGCGGGATCCTGGCGGTGTGGTCCGCCGCCCCCGATCCCAAATTCCGCACCCGGCTGAAGGACGCCGGTTTCGAGGTCGAGGAGCGCCGGGTGCGCGCGCGGCCCAACAACAAGGGTCCGCACCACACGATATGGTTCGCGCGGGCTTCGTAACCCGGGCCTTGGCGCTCAGCCCTGCTTGAGCCGCAGCCGTCCGCTGAAATCGCGCTTGCCTATTGCAACGCCCAGCATCCGGAGGATGTCGTAGGCGGTGGCGGCGTGGAAGTAGAAATTGGGCTGGCTGAAGCTGAGCAGGAAGTCCTCGGCGGTGAACTCCAGCTTGAAGTCGCGGAATTCGAACCGCATGTCGCGGCCGATCGCCTGCTCGAGATCGTCCTCGGAAACGCCCTCGAGTGCGGCGCGGGCGGTCGCCAATTGCTCGCGCAGGCCATCGAAGCTTTCGGGCGGCGGCGAGAGGTCGGGCTGGAAAACGCCGTTCGCCACTCCCGCCAGCGCACCCGCCGTGTGCACCGCCACGCTCTTCACCTGATAGGTGAAGGGGAACATATCCTCATAGATGCGCGCGGACAGGACGTGCGCGGGATCGTGCCCCTGCTCGCTGCACCAGCTTTCGCCGCGATCGACGAGACCCTTGGTGCTGTCGATCATCTGCAGGGCGCTGGGGATGAAAGCGGCGTGAAGCGATAGCGGCATTGGAGGCTCCCGAATTTTCAAGGCAGCCATAGCGCGCCGGTTGGGCGCGTCCAAGGGCTTCGGCGGCGACAGCCGATATCCGCCGGGAGATCGCCCGAAGCTCTAGCGCACGCGCGGACCGCCGAACGGCAGCGGCGGCGGGGGACGGCGCGAACCGCGGGGCAGCTGCGCCTGATAGGCCCGGCCGCAATGCTCGACGCAATAGGGGAAGCCCGGATTGACCGCCGTGCCGCAGAAGTGGAAATCCGGCTCGCCGGGGTGGCCCATCGGCCAGCGGCAGACCTTTTCGCTCAGATCGAGCAGGCTGGTCTTGTCGGCGATCTCGGGGCTCGGCTTGGCCGGCACCAGGCGGCGCGGCGGAGCCGGCGGGATCGGCGGCTGCTGATCGCCCGGTCCCTGGCGCAGGAAGCCGCCCGGGCCGACCGAAACGATCTTGGGCAGGTCGGGCGCGCGGTTGGGCAGCGGCTGCGCCTGGTTCGACGAAGCGGTCGCGGGTTCCGCTTGCGGCTCCGGCTTCCGATCTGCCGCGGGCGCAGCAGGCGGGGGCGCGGTGCTGGGCGCTGGCGCGGGCTCGGTCGGGGGCGCATCCGCGCGGACCTGCGGCTTCTTCGGAGCCGGCTTCGGTGCGGGTTTGGGCTTCTTGGCGATGGCAGCCTTCTTCTCGGCCGCCTTGACCGGGGAGGGGCGCGCCTTGAGGCCCAGGCGATGCGCCTTGCCGATCACCGCATTGCGGCTGACCCCGCCCAGTTCGTCGGCGATCTGGCTGGCGGTGGCGCCGCCTTCCCACATCTTTTTCAGGGTCGCGATGCGTTCGTCGGTCCAGCTCATTCAGATCATTCCATTTTGCATTGGGCGCCCGGCGGGTCGCGCGGAAGCGTGCTTGTCAGCGGGGCTGCATCGACGTAGGCGCGCGCCCATGGCCGATCAAGTCCCGAACTCCGCCCCGGACGCGCAAATCGCCGCCTCTTCTCTCGTCGAGAGCGAAGGCGGCGGTGCTTCCACCCGGTTCGCGCCGCACGGTCGGCCGGTCATCACCGGCATCAACCGCATCGGACTGTGGAGTCTCTATATTAAGGAGGTGCGCCGGTTTCTCAAGGTGCAGACCCAGACTATCTGGGCGCCTGCGGTCACCACGCTGCTGTTTCTGGTGATCTTCACCGTTGCGCTGGGGCGCGGTGGACGCGAGGTGCTCGGCGTGTCCTTCGCCGATTTCGTCGCCCCTGGGCTGATCGTGATGGGCATGATGCAGAACGGCTTCGCCAATTCCAGCTTTTCGCTCCTTTCGGGCAAGATCCAGGGCACGATCATCGACCTGCTGATGCCGCCCTTGTCTGAAGGCGAGCTGATGACCGGCATCGTCGCCGCGGCGGTCACCCGGGCGCTGGCGGTGGGCTGCACGGTGGCGCTGGCGATGGCGCTCTACCCCGGCGTCACGCTCCATGTAGTGCAGCCCTGGGCGATCGTCTGGTTCGGGCTGATGGGCTCGATCATGCTCGCGCTGATGGGGCTGCTGGCCTCGATCTGGGCGGAGAAGTTCGACCACAACGCCGCGGTCACCAATTTCGTCATCGCGCCGCTCAGTCTGCTCTCGGGCACCTTCTACGTGATCGACAATCTCGCGCCGCTGTTCCAGGCGATCAGCCGCTTCAACCCGTTCTTCTACGTGATCTCGGGCTTCCGCTATGGCTTTCTGGGGCAAAGCGACATCGGCCAAGGGACGCAGCCGATCGTCTGGGCGGCGGTGGGTCTGGCGGTGCTCAACCTGCTGCTGGCGGCGCTGTGCTACCGGCTGCTCAAATCGGGGTGGAAGATCAAGAGCTAGGTTCGAGGCCGGGCCTCGCCTCCGTCCCGTATGAGTTTCAGTGGGTCAGCGAGCGACGCACGCGATAGCGCCCATTCTCGAACTGCTCGAACATCTGGTCGACCTCGGGATGCTCGACCGGACCTGCCAGCGAGTCGCTCACCAGGTTCTGCTGGCTGACATAGGCGGTGTAGCTGGAATCGTCCGTCTCGGCGAAAAGATGGTAGAACGGCTGGTTGCGGTCGGGCCGAATGCCCTCTGGGATCGAATCGTACCATTCGTCGCTATTGGCGAAAACCGGGTCGATATCGAAGATCACGCCGCGGAAATCGAACATGCGGTGGCGCACCACATCTCCGATGGCGAAGCGGGTACGGGCCAGCTCGGGCGCATCGATGGTGCGACCGGCTTGGGGCGAAAAGAACAGGGCACGATCCATGAGAACACGGAATATGGGGTGCCGCACTGCGGTGACAAGTAATCCGTGGCAACCATCCCCCGTTTTGCGCACCCGCGCGGCATATTTCGGCTTGCCCCGCCCAAAAGCTTGGGCTAACCGCGCGGCTTCCCAACGACCGGGGCGGGGTTCGCCCCGCCAGCGCGCCGACAGGGCGATGCGGAGAGGTGCCGGAGTGGTCGAACGGGGCAGTCTCGAAAACTGTTGAGCGCGCAAGCGTTCCGAGGGTTCGAATCCCTCCCTCTCCGCCACTAACCTGTTCAGGCCAATCCGATCCCGTCCGAAATGGGCTAAAAAGCTTTACATCTCGGGTGTTTCTGACCTCTATGCCGTCCGACTTCATCCACCCTTAGCCGAACGTGAGTTGGGGTATATTGGGGGTAATGGTTCCATGGATTGGGGGTATCGGATGCTTACGGACAAGGCAGTTCGCGCTGCGGACGTGAGAGGTAAGGCCTACAAGCTAACCGACAGTCGCGGCCTCCATCTTCATGTGTCGGCGAAGGGCCACAAGAGCTGGCGATACAAATACCGTTTCGACAAGAAGGAGCAGTTGCTCACTTTGGGCGCTTACCCCGAGGTCTCGCTGGCGGATGCACGTGAAAAGCGGGACGAGGCCAAGAGGATCCTACGAGAAGGTCGCGACCCCCGGCATGCTGCGAGGCGAGGTCGACTCCGAGGCGAAAGCAATTCGGCCAAATCGTTCGAAGTTGTCGCACGCGAGTGGCACGCACTCCAACTCCCACGCTGGAAGCCGGTTCATGCCGACGATGTCATCACAAGCCTCGAGCGCGATGTGTTCCCGCATCTTGGTGCCATGCCGCTGGCCGAAATCGACAAGCCCACTCTCCTCTCGATTTTGCGCAAAGTCGAAAATCGCGGCGCAATTAGATTGTCGAGCGACTGCGTCCGATCAGCGCGCTTACTTCCTCTACCGACAAAAAAGCCGGTCCTACGCCGGGGGGAATAGGAAGAACTTCTACGTGGTCTTCGTTGCCAGCATCTGCTGACGCGCGTTCCGCCGTCTTGCGCTTGGCGACGGCTCTCCCCGCCCTCAACTGCGGATCGACTATCTCCTCGATCTGCCGGTTGGGTAGCGGCCCTAACGGTTGGAGGCTGGCCAGCCACTCATCGAACTGCCGATTATCAACAAAAATTCGGTGTGTCGGTTCTGCCAGAGCGTCAAACCACCTTTCGAGATTGAAGGCTCCGGTTGCAAAACGAGGCAGCGGGTCATCAAGCTCCCAGTAGTCTGCGGGTACTGCCTCGGGTTCGCCGCCTACGATCGGACGGGCGAAGGTGTCGATGCGACGGGCAACAAACATGCGCGTCGCGTGCTCGGCATTGAGCCTGACAAGGTCCCGTGCAGCGTCGTTCTCCCCTTCATCCTCATCAGCAGCGAAGATCTCGGGTAACTCGTACGAGGGGAATCCCGTACGACATTGGACCAGATCGGCGAATGCGGCCGTAAGGGCCTTGCGGCCCCGGGAGACAATCGAGGTCCGCCCTTCGTAGGGCGACCAAGGGATGATGCTGTCTGCCATAAGATGACGTTAACACCGATATTGCTCACCGCAAATGGACGACCGTTTTGCGCCCCAATCTCGGTCGTCAACATTCGATTTCCGATCGCTTGAAAGCGGACGTCGTTGTGGCTGTCCGGCGATTCAGACGTGGAGGCATTCACCATTGACCTCCTGCGACAGTGGCAGTCCGTTAGACCATCAGAATGACGGGCCAGTTTTAGGAGCCGATCACCCCGCTAACGGGGTCCCGTTTGCAGGCCGGTCCACAACCACCGGCGAAGGAACGTAGATGCTGACTTGCCGGTACCTTTCCGCTCTAGATCATCCAGAAGACACCCAGGCCTATCTTGCGGCTGACGCGATCGAGCGCACGGCTCGAAACAGTTCCGCTTGATAGAGCGCGTCGTGCAACGCGTTGTGGTCTCCGGATGATCGCGGCTTTAGCTTTTTCGCGATCTTTTTCGAGCTGGTCTCGGACCAGCTGCATCCCGTCCCGCCCATATAGAGCGCCTTGACGTCGAGCGCGGTAAAACCGAACGGATTGCCTCCTCCGTAGCGGTGGAAATAGTAGTTCACGAACGACCAGTCGAATGGCGCATTGAACCCCACGAACACCGGGATGGCGGCCTCATCGCAGATGCCGTGAACCCACTCCGCGAAGCTCGACATCGCCTCGGCGGGTTCGAGCCCCTCTAGTCCCAATCGTTCGAGCGAAAGTCCCGTCACTTGTAGTGCATCTTCGTCGAAGTTCCGGCTTGTGGGCTTTAGCGCGCATTCGAAAGATCGATCTGGACGATAGGCATCACATGCGCCGATGGTGAGCATGCTGAATTCACCAGGGATCGGTCCCGCGGTCTCGATGTCGACCGATATGAAGATCTCGTTCGCGCTCATGTGATCAATCCCGCCGTCGAAACCATCGGCGGGCGGTTCCGCACGGCGTGCATATGGTCGAGCAGAGCCTTTTTCCGCTCCTTCACCGACCCGGACGCTTTCCAGTGATGTCCGGCGAAGGTCTGAATGTCGAACGGCGTATCGAAGCCTTCCCGCGCTGTCACGATCGTAGGAAGGTTTCGCCCCATCGAATAGCCGAGCTCGAGGAAGCAGTTGGGCCGGCTGCCGGTGAGGTCCGCGATCGTGAGTGCGGACCGGTGCAGCTTCTCAAAAATCTCCTGGTCGATGCGAGCGTGCTGAGATGCTTGCTGGCCGTCGATCACCGTGAGTCGAAACCCCAGTTCGTCTTCCACCACGGGTTGGACCACCGTCTCGAGGAAATTCTCCACGTCGCCGAAATCCTGGTGATCAGGATTGAGCAACCGGACCGCGAAGGCACGTGGCCTTTCGAGCGATTCCAGCAGATCGACGAGGGTCGCGACGCGCTTGTCGGTCGGGATGCGGGAAGGGAAGCGGATCCTGTTCAGGTCATGCGCACTGCCGCCCTCCGCGACCTGGAAGAAGTCCGAGCTTCGGGTGCTCGACAGGGCAATATCATGGAGCCTCCGGCTCCCTTCATCTGCCCTTACAAGGGGAAGGTTGAGGGGTATCACCGGCCTTCCGTTGTCATGGTAGAGTTCAGCCAGATAGAGGACACCCTCCCCACCGCCGAGGGTGATCAGAATATCGCCATGCCGTGCCTGCACTTCCATGCGCTTCGCGGCCATGTTCCACTTGGCGGCGCTCTCGATGAGGACGCTGGGGCCGTCACACAGTTCATCCCACAGTTCGAGCCCCTTGTCCGGGATCTGCTCTTCGGTCTTGTTGTGCAGCACACCGACCGCGAGCGGCGCCGGCGCGTCGGCAGGACGACTGGCCATCCCGTCCCGGATCGCTTGCCAGATGATCCAGTCGAAGCAGATCGGAAGTTCGTCTGCGCGCGGGGGTTCCGCGTCCACCGGGACGACGAAGTTGGCACCCTTCCGCATGAGCGAGAGCACCAAGCCGCGCACCAGATCGTGTGCCGCGGCGACGTCGTCCGGCGTCGCGATCGCGGGGTCTCTGGAGATGCTTCCGGCGATGTGGACGCGGCGCCCGAAAAGAGGAGAGCGAGCCATCAGCGGTCCTCCATCACTCGCGATGCGCTCGTTTCCTGCGCAGCGGCCTTGAGTCCCTCGAAAGTGAGGGCCGAATGCGGAAAGGCCTTGGCAACCGCCTTGGGATAGAACCTCGTCCGGAAGTCGGAGAAGGTCCATCCGGGGTGATCATCGGTTGGGCCGCTCAGGCTGACGAGATCGTCGATCTCGGACGCCCCGAGGTCGAGACCTGCAAGGTCCATCTCCAGCAGTTCGCTGCTTTGCCAGAGGCGCAATTGGTCCAGACAGCTCGCGGCGGTCGAACGGCGGCTGCGCTGCTCGAAATGTGGCAGCCGAGACGTGCAGCTGGGGCCGGGATTCGCGACCTAGAGACCCGGGACCTTTTGTCCGCACTTGGGCTGTAAGCGGAATGTCCGTTTTGCAACGCAGAACGCTCGCAGCGGACGCCCATTCAACTCTGCAGCGGACGATCGCTACTTGAGCAGCAACATTTTCGTTATCCCAAGGCGATGGAATTTTAATATTGCGTAATAGCTTCCCAATAAAGTAGCCGTGCCGAGTCGAGCCGTTAACAGCGGCTCAAGGGGGGCAATATATGAAATTCTTGGCACAATGGGTCGCGTTCGCGATCGCGTCATTCGCGTTCGCGCTCACTCCTGTCCACGCGCAAGAGCGTTCAGCCGTTAAACAAGGCTTCGAGCTTGCAGCTCAAAGCGGGAAGCGCATCTTGGTCTTTCGACCATCTGTTAGCGTTGGATCCCAGTCCACGGGCGGAATGTTTGAACCGAACGCGGAGTGGACAGAGAAGGCGAAGTCCAACATCCAGATAGCGCTCGAAGACCTTCAATCTCGATTGGGCAACGAGGTCACCGTTGCTCCCGAGGCATACGGTGAAGATGCACAAGCGGTCGAAGAACACATGGCCCTCTTCGCAGCTGTCTCACAGGCAGTCATCGAGTACCAGTTCTTCGTCGGAAACCGCCTGCCGACGAAGAAGCGCGACAACAAGGACAACGTCTTCGACTGGTCGTTGGAAGATGGGGTGTCGAGGCTGCCGGGGGCCGAGAGCGCGGACTACGCTTTGTTCATCTACAACAAGGATGCTTACGGCTCGACGGGGCGCAAGATCTTACAGGCGGTTGCTCTTTTTGGGCCGGGTATCGCCGTGAATCTGGAGAGCACGTAGGGTACGCAGGTCTTGTCGACCTGCGGACTGGTGACCTGCTTTGGCTCAATGCCGATGCCGCCATGGGAGGCGATGTCCGCGAGATCGACGGTTCGCAAAAACGAGTTCGGCAGCTGCTCGAAGAATTCCCTGGCAGCGACATCGGGAAAGAGTGATGGGACACTTTCGCCTAGCTAAGGCCGCCCTTATCGCCGCCAGCGTAATTGGTGCGACGCAGGTGAATGCGGAGCCGGCGCCCACACCACCTCCCTATCAGGGGTTCTACCAACCGCAGGGCGTCGACGAGGTCGGCCTGTGGAGGGAGGACGACGAGAGCGAACGTCGACTCGCAGCCTCCCGGCTCGTTATCCAAGACGAGGCCCTCAACGCCTATCGCAAAGAGGTTCTCTGCAAGACCGTTGGGACCGACCGTTGCACCGCAACTCGGATATACGTCCTGCGAGAACCGACTTTCAACGCGACCATGTCTCCTAACGGCACCATGCCGTTTTTAGCGGCATGCTCCTAAGAATGCGGAGCGAAGCCGAACTCGCCGCCATACTGGGTCACGAGTTCGGGCACTTCGAGCAGCGGCACAGCCTGAAGCAGTTCAAGGAACGGCGAACCGGAAGTGACCTGCTAGCATGGGGCTCCCTGCTTGCGAGCATGTCTCCCGACTACGATGCACGGCGCACTTACCAGTCTCTCGAGATCTCGGTTTACGGCAATCTGTATCGCTACGGCCGCGACCAGGAGCGCGAAGCGGACCTTCTCAGCTTAGGTTACCTCAACCAGAGTTCGCTGCGACCCCAAGCGGCGTCGGAAGTCTGGCAGAACCTGATGGGCGAGATCGATGCTTCCGTCCTGACGCGAGGATTGAAAAAGCCCAAGTACAACTCGATCGCGTTCACGGCCTCGCACCCGCCCCACGGTGAGCGAGCGGGCTATCTCTCGGAGCTAGCCTCTCCTGGTGGCGCAATTCGTGACGACGGGGCCCCGAAGTACCGACAGGCGCTCGCTAAGTGGCTGCCAATATTTTTAGAAGACCAGATCAAGCTCAATGATTTCGGCGCAAGCGAGTATATCATCGAGAACCTCGCTAGGAATGGCTGGACGCCGACTCTTTGGCATGCCCGCGGCGAGCTATACCGGACGCGTGGGAATCAACGCGACCTCGTTCATGCTGCCCAGTTTTATCAGAGCGCCATCGCTCTAGATGGCAACCTCGCTGCATCGCATCGCGGCCTTGGCCTCTCCCTTTTCAAGACAGGTGAGCGCCTCCGCGGCCAGGAAGCCTTGAAGGAATATCTCGAGCTTGCCCCGGACGCCGAAGATGAGGGTATGATCCGCCTCATGCTCCCGAAGGAGACCTGCTATTGATTGACACCGGCGGTTCATGACGCCAGCCCCTCCCGGGGGAGCGCGATGTGCTTCCAGGGGAGCACGATGTCCGATCGCCGGTTGCAACTTGTCGAAGCCATGGCCGGGGTCGCTGCGGGCGACCGCGCTGCGCTCCACACCGTCTATGAGATGACATCGGCCAAGCTGTTCGCCACCATCGTGCGGATCGTGCGCGGCCGCGAGCGCGCCGAGGACCTGCTGCAGGAGGTCTATGTCAAGGCGTGGCGCCGCGCCGGGCGGTTCGATCCCGCCAAGGGCAGCCCGATCGCCTGGTTGTGCACGATCGCCCGCAACACCGCGCTCAACGACCTGCGCCGCGAGAGCCGCAGCGCCGAACTCGCGGGAGACGAATTGCCCGAGGTCGCCGACGAGACCGTGCTGCCCGCCGACGACTGGCTGTGCGCCAGCGAGGACAGCGCCGAACTCGCGCGCTGCCTCGAGCAATTGCAGACCGATCACCGCCGTTCGATCAAGCTCGCCTTCTTCGATGGCTTCAGCCACTCCGAACTCGCACACAAACTCGAGGTCCCGCTGGGCACGATGAAGAGCTGGATCAGGCGCGGGCTCGCCGGGCTGAAGGGCTGTCTGGGTGGCTGACACGCTCGATCCCACCGCCGGCGACCCCGCAGCCGACGATCCCTTCATTCGCGCCGGCGAATATGCGCTCGGCGTGCTCGAAGGCGGCGAACTCGCCATTGCGCAGCGCGAGTTGCTGGCCGATCGCGGTTTTTCCGAGGCGGTCGAATGGTGGGAGCAGCGCTTCGCCGCCATGGCCGAGCAGGCCGGCGAATATCTTCCTTCGGCCTCGGTCTGGCGCGGGATCGAGGCGCGGCTCGATTCGGAAAGCGGGACCGCTGCCGCCGAACCCGTGGTCCTGCCGGACGGTAGGGCATCCAGTTGGAGCCTCGCGGCGCTGGCGACCGGCGGGGCGCTGGCTGCGGCAGCGCTGGCGCTGTTCCTCGCGACGCCGCGTCCGGCCGATGTGGTGCCCCCCGATATCGCCGCAGCGCCTTCCGAGCGGCTGATCGCGCAATTGCGGGATGCCGAGACCGAACGCCGGCTCGCCAGCGTGGTCGACGTCGAGAACCGCAGACTGGCGCTGACGATCGCCGGGCTCGAGGCCGAGCCGGGGCAGACCCCCGAATTGTGGGTGATCCCTGCCGGCGGCGCACCCATCTCGCTGGGTGCCATCCCCGAGAGCGGGCGGTTCGAGCGCGAGCTGTCGGCAGCGGAAAGCGCGCTGCTGGTCGGGGGAGCGTCGCTCGCGGTCACCTTCGAGGAGGACAGCGGCGTGCGCCACGAGGCGCCGACCATGCCGATCCTGCTGGTCGGGGAACTCGACCGGGTCTGACCCTCCAGGCAAGAAATCACCGTTGGATTTCAGCGGCTTGCGAATTCCCTTGAGATAAATTCACCGGGCGCTGCATCCGATGCACCACCCGCGGGGTAACTGCGCCGCCTTCATCGCATGAAGGCAGCCGAGACCCGCGGGGTTTCGCGCAGCCTGGCCTCTAGCGTGGCCCTGCTGGGGAGGGGATGTCCCGCGTCGATCGGCTTTCTGGTCCACAAGGAAGGAAAGCAATATGAAGATCGCAACCCACACCCGCCTCGCGGCGACCCTGCTGGCGGGCACCGCCATGTTCGCCATCGCCTCGCCCGCGCAGGCCGATCCCACCCCCGAATGCAATGATTCCGAAATCAACGCCACCGAATGCGGCAGCGATTCCGATGCGACCGCCGCCGGCGCGACCGCGGTCGGCAATGGCGCGGTCGCCGACGGCGTCGATGCCGTCGCCGTAGGCAGCGACGATGCGGGCGCCGCTCCGGCCACCGCTACCGGTCCCTCGACCACCGCGATCGGCGGCGAAAGCCTCGCCAGCGGCCCGGGTGCCACCGCTCTGGGCTGGCGTTCTGCCGCCGATGCCGAACGCGCGACCGCTCTGGGTCACCTTGCCACCGCGCAGGGAGTCCGCTCGACCGCTGTCGGCGAGAACGCCGATGCGCAGACCGATTTCAGCACCGCGATCGGCAATGAGTCGATTGCCAACGGCGTCGACGCTCTGGCGGTCGGCGACACCGCCGTCGCCATGGGCAATTCCACAACCGCCGTCGGCGGCGAGAGCGTGGCGATGAACCCGGGTTCGAGCGCCTTCGGCTGGCAAGCCGAGGCGACCGGCGAACGCTCCACCGCGATCGGCCATCTGGCGCAATCGGGAGGCTTCGCCTCTACCTCGATGGGCGAAGCGGCCGCGGCGCTTGGCCGGGGCGGCATTGCCATTGGCGGGAACACCGATGGCGGCGCATTCGGCGCGCTGGCGACCGACGATGCCGGCATCGCGCTGGGCAGTGATTCCGAAGCGCGGCAGGTCGGCGCAATCGCGATCGGCAGCGATGCGGATGGTGATGGCGACGGCGCGGTTGCCGACGGCGTGGACGCCCTGGCGCTTGGTGCAGACGCGATGGCGGTAGGCAATTCGACCACGGCGCTTGGCGGCGAAAGCCTTGCGAACACGCCGGGTTCGACGGCGCTTGGCTGGCAGGCGGTCGCCACGGGCGCGATGGGCACCGCGGTCGGCCACCAATCCACGGCATCGGGCGACCAGAGCTTCGCCGGTGGCGAGGATTCGGTCGCATCGGGCAGCAATTCGGTCGCCATCGGCAACACCGCGCAGGCGACCGGCGGCGATTCGATCGCCATCGGCGGCAACCGCGACGGCGCCACGGGCTTCTCGACGATAGCCAGCGGGCCCTCGACCACGGTGGTCGGCGGCCAGTCCTCGGCGATCGGTGCGGGCGCCACCGCCTATGGCTGGCGCGCCAACGCCACCGCCGAGCGGGCCACCGCGCTGGGCCATCTCGCCACCGCGTCGGGCGTCCGTTCGGTTTCGGTCGGCGAAGCCGCGACCGCCAGCGGCGACGGTGCGATCGCCATGGGCAATCAGACCGTCGCATCCGGCGTGAACTCGGTCGCGATCGGCAATGGCGCCACCGCCACCAATGACGGCCAAGTCGTGGTCGCCTCGCTGGGCGCCAGCAGCACCTCGCAGATGGGACCGATCGCGGTGGTGACCGCCGACGCCAACGGCACGCTGGGGGTCAGCTCCTCCGCCGGGCTGAGCAATCTGGCGAGCTTCTCCGCCGTCCAGGCCAACAGCACCGCGATCGCGGGCAATTCCGCGCTGATCGCTGGGAACAGCAGCGCGATCATGGGCCTGCAGGATCGCCAGAGCGTGCTGTTCGATCTGGCGCAGGAGAACAGCACCCAGGCGCGGCGAGCCAATGAAGGCGTCGCGCTGGCGCTGGCGATGGAATCGCCGGTCATCATGCCGGGCAAGACCTTCGGCGTGGCCGGCGGCTTCGGCTATTACAACGACCGCGTCGCGGGCTCGGCGTCCTTCGGGCTGCGGGTCAGCGAAAGCACCGCGGTGACCGGCGGCGTCGGGGTCGGCTTCGACTCGGGCGAGGTCGGCGCGCGCGCCGGTTTCCAGGCCTCCTGGTAAGCCGAACGCCGGTTTGAGGGCATTCCTGCGGACCAGGAAGGAAGGGGGCGGGGCGTCATGCCTCGCCCCCTTTTTCCTCTTTCCTATTGTTAGCGGTGCAGACTGGACGGGCGAGGGCAACGCCAAAATGTCCGCTTTCGCAACTATGAACAATCGGCAGGTTTCGGGACTACCCGGCGACCCGCTGAATGACCGAGATTAGGGCGCGTAGCGGGTCGCTCCTCGAATGACGGCTTTGTGCGCTTCGGCTTCCATTACCGATCGGTCCGCTACGGCTAGACTCTGGAAGTTCGGCGTCCCGTCCAGAATTGGGCATTGGCTTTTATTGGATCGCTGCGGTTGCCGCTGCGGTCTCCGACCCAGCGGTAGGTCGGGATATTCTTCGAACTAAGGCTGGCGTTATGACCGTCGGCTTGGGCGACGCTCAGGGGTTCACCTCGCTCGATAGGGAAGATTACTTAATAATATGCCTGATAGCGCACGGGTGCATATGGAGTTCGCACACCTTGTCACCCGTCAAGACCGAAACACCGCGTAAAATCATTGCAATCGCCGCATTGGCCCTTGTCCCGATTTCCTTGCTGGGATTGCACCTCAGTGTCCAAAGCGAATTCGAGAAGGGGCGCGCGCTTCGTAGCACGGTCGAAGAAACAATAGTCAGCCGAGATCGGCTCGCGGCTTTGCTGGCGCTGCATCTCGATATCGAGACCGGTGTACGTGGTTATGTACTGACCGAGGATGAGATATTTCTCCGCCCGTTTCTTATTGCCGCACCCCGCCGCAACGAACTCTTGGCTGCGCTGAAAAATGATATGGTCGCCGACGCGAGCACGGAGATGATGCTGGAGCGGTTGGAGCAGTCATCTGATCGACAGTTTGAGCTGGCCCTTACCAACTACTCGGATGCTCATGATGGTAGGCAGGATGGTGCAAGGGCCCGCATCGCCTCGGGCAGTGGCAGGAGGGCAATGGACGCGGTTCGGCGCGACATTGCAGTGCTGGACACTATTGAGCGGAACCGGCTTGCCGAGGCAACCGAGCGGACCGAAGGCCTCCGCGGCAACGTCGAATTTTTGGTGTCGATGCTCATCGCTGGGTTGGCCCTGCTCCTCGCTGGGGTGACGCTCGTAATCGGTCGCACCACGCGCCAGCGGCAGGAGGCGCTGGCGCGGGCGCAGGTGCTCAGTGCGCGGCAGCAAACGCTGTACGACGGTGCCGTCGATGGCATGCTGCTGCTCGACGAGGCGGGAGATATCCGCAAGCTGAATCCGAGCATCAGGCGCATGTTCGGCTATGGCGAAGACGAATTGCTGGGTCGCCACAATACCTTCCTCATGGCCGACCCACCCGAACTCGACGCGAGTCGCGCATGGCTTTCGCGAGTGGGTCCCGCCGATCTGCAGGGCGCTGGTCAGCGTGTGGAGTTTACGGGGCGGCGCAAGGATGGCTCGATATTCGAAACCGAAGTCGCGATCAGCCGTGTCTCCGATGCGGGGGAACGCCGCTTTGTCGCTGCCATCCGGGACATTTCCGACTACAAACGCGCCGATGCGATGAAGAACGAGTTTGTCTCGACCGTCAGCCACGAACTGCGCACGCCACTGACCTCGATCGGCGGCTCGCTCGGTCTGCTGGCCGGAGGAGCCGTCGGCGAGCTCAACGAGAAAGCGGCGCGGCTGGTCGATATCGCGCACAAGAATTGCGAGCGCCTCGTTCGGCTCATCAACGACATTCTCGACATCGAGAAGATCAGTTCCGGCAAGATGCACTTCGCGGAAGAGGAGATCGAGCTGGGAGAACTGATCCGCCGTACGGTGGATGCCAACACGGCCTTCGCAACCGCTCAGGGAGTTTCGCTGGCCACGCAACCGGTGGACCGGCGGGTCGAGGTTTTGGGTGACGCCGACCGGATCGAGCAGGTGCTCACCAACTTGGTCTCCAACGCTATCAAGCATTCGCCAAAGGGCGAAACGGTGGAGGTGTTTCTGCAGCAGAGCGGGGCGCAGGCGCGGATCGAAGTCCGCGATCGCGGAGAGGGAGTTCCGCAGGAATTCCGTCAGCGGATCTTCGGCAAGTTCGCGATGGCCGACGGCTCGGACAATCGGACCCGGGGCGGAACCGGCCTGGGGCTTTCCATCGCGCGCGAGATCGCGCAGCATCATGGCGGGACGGTGTCCTACGCCGACCGCGAGGGAGGCGGAACGGTGTTCTGGCTCGAACTCCCCGCGATTTCCGAGCTCGTGCATTGCTCCGACACGTCTGCAGACCTCCCGCGGGTCCTTCATGTCGATGACGACCGGGATTGTCTCAGCGTCCTGGCGAGTGCGTTCGACGGCCAGGCGCATGTGGTGTCGTTCTCCACCATGGAGGATGCGCAGCGCGCCATCGAGGAGCAGAATTACGCGGCGGCCATTATCGACGTCGGGATGCGTGAGGAGGACGGCACTTCGCTGATCCCCGCCATCCGCGAGCGCAATCCCGGCCTGCCGGTCGTGCTGTTCAGCGCTCGCGATGAAGATCACCTCTACGCGGCAGCCGATGCCCTTCTGATCAAGAGCAGATCGGACCTAGGCGAAGTGGTGGCAACGACGATGCGGCTTCTCGCCGAGCGGGGACAGCAGACATGACGAAGATCCTGTATGTCGACGACGAACCGGACATTCGCGAGATCGCGGAGATGGCGCTGGGGCTCGATCCGGATTTCGAAGTGCGCCTGGCAGCCTCGGGCGCAGAAGCGCTTACGATCATTGCCGAATGGCGTCCCGACATCGCCTTGCTCGATGTCATGATGCCAGAGATGGACGGGCCGTCGCTCTTGAGGGTGATGCGCGAGCGCGAGGGTTCGGCAGACATCCCGGTCGCTTTCGTCACGGCGCGTGCACAGCCTTCCGAGCTGCAGAACTTCGCGATGCTCGATGCGGTCGGTGTGATCGCAAAGCCCTTCGACCCGATGACGCTGGCGAACACGGTGCGCGCGCTCCTGGAATGACCGAGATCGACAGCAGGATGAGCGAACTGGCGGCGCGCTTCGCGGCCCGTGCAGCGGACGAGCGAGAGGTACTCGCAGCCTCGCTCGCCTCGGGAGATCGCGAAGAGGTCGCCGAGCGCACGCACAAGCTTGCGGGAGTTGCCGGGATGTTCGGCCATCCTGAGATCACCAAGGCCGCGCTGGCGGTCGAGGCGGCCGCAGAACAGGGCCGACCGATGGACGTGGAGGGCCGGCACTTGCTCGACCTCCTGGCAGCCTTGGCTACCGATTGACTCAGCTGGTCCGGAAGCCCTTGCGGGTCATCATGCCCCAGCCTTTCTGCTTGCGCATAAACTGCCACCAGCCCTGCAGTCGCCAGTAGTTGGACAGCTGGCGATAGCCGAAGTTCTCCACCACTGCGATGAGCGCCAGAACGATCAGTTCACGGGCTTTGGTGAAGCGACGAAGTTGGATTTCCTCCAGCACGAGAGTGGCCATCGAGACGAATATCCCCAAGGCGAAGGTCACGGCGAGAAAGGCGAGCAGCCAGGGTAAGGCGAGCAAGCCGAGCGCCCAGAGCACCGGTATCAGCGAGTAGCCCAGCACCTCGACCAGCGGACCCACCACATCGACCAGCAGGATCTGCCCGAAACCGACGGTGCCGATCCTCCCGTAGCGCGGGTTGAAGGCCATATCCTTGTGTTTGGCGAAGCATTCGAGCGAGCCGCGCTGCCAACGCGCGCGCTGGCGCGAGAGAATGCGGATGTCGTCGGGGCATTCGGTCCAGCAAACCGGTTCGGCGATGAATTCCACGCGATAGGGCAGGGCAAGGTCGCGCATATGCCGGTGCAGCTTGATCACCAGCTCCATGTCCTCGCCCACTGTGCCGTGGCTGTATCCGCCGACTTCCACAACGCGCTGTCGATCGAACAGGCCGAAGGCTCCGGAGATGACCATCAGCGCCTGCATCTTGCCCAGCGCTAGACGCGCCATCAGGAATGCGCGCAGATATTCCATGATCTGCACCAGCGCGAGGAAGTTCTTCGGCAGATGGATTTCGGATATCCGTCCGGCGTCGACCTTGCAGCCATTGGCGATCCGGATCGTTCCGCCTGCGGCGATGGTCAGATGGGGTTCGTCGATGAAAGGGCGAACGACCCGCAGCAAGGCATCCGCTTCGAGGATCGAATCTGCATCGATCGCGCAGAACAGCGGGGTTCTGCTGCAATTGATCCCGGCATTGAGGGCGTCCGCCTTTCCGCCATTCTCCTTGTCGACCACGAGCAGCCGCGGAACGGTGGGCGAGGCGTAGAAGCCGCGGATGGGCGCATGCTCGACCGCTTCATCGACATAGCGTTCGACCCTGTGCAGTCCGAAGCTCTCGACAAGCGTCGCCAGTGTCCCGTCCTGCGAGCCGTCGTTGATGACGACGACTTCGAAATCGGGATATTGCAGCGCCAGCAACGATCGTACGCTTTCGACGATGCTGAGTTCTTCATTGAATGCCGGCGCCAGCACCGAGATCGCCGGAGCTTGTTCCGAATAGCGCCGCCACAGGGTTGCGCTTCGCGGGACCGGGGGCCGCGTTCCGAGTGCGATCGCCGCATAGACGAGCTGGACGAGATAAAACGCGGTCTGCGCGAGACCCATGACGATCACGATCAGCGCGATCGCCTCGACACCGGCGATCATGCCTTCGCCGATCGCCCCCGAATAGGAGAAAATCATGCGACCGCCCGCTCTGCCAAGAGGGTCTTCGCCGCTCGCGCGGCCAAGGCTTCGGAGCCCGCGACCGCCTGGCGCATGACCGCGATGCCCGGCTCGCCGAGCCGCAGCAAAGCCTCGCCGGCCCGGAAGCGCACCCACCATTGCTCGTCGCTGAGCAGCGTACCCAACGCTCCCGCCAGCCGACGCAGCGCGATCTGACCGGCGGCTTCGGCGCACGCCGCCCTGATCCGCCAGTCCTCGCTTGCCAGCCCCGCCTCGATCGCCTTGGCGCTGACGGGGTGACCGGTGCGCCCCAGGGCTCGAAATATCCTTGGCTTGAGTTCGGGATCGCCATCCGGATTTGCCGCCAGTTCGGTCAGCAGCGGAGCGTGGCTGTATCCGCTATCGGCGAGCGCATCGATCGCGGCCACCTTGGCTGCATCGGGGACCGATGCGTCTGTCAGCAGGGTCCGAACCGCCGCGGGATCGTGCTCGGCGATATCGCCCATCAGCGAAATCAGGAGCAGCGAATTTTCGACATCGCCGATCTGGAGCTTTCGGGTCAGCTGCAACAGATCGGGTGCCTCGCCGCGTGCGGACAGTGCCAGGGCCGCGCCGAGCCTGACATGTGGATTGGAATCGTCGAGCGCATGCTCGACCGCGCTGGCATGATCGTCGAAGAGGGCCAGGGCTTCGATCGCAGTCAAGCGATCCTGGGCGGTACGCGACCAGGCGCGCTTGTAGAGGAGATCGGGAACGCCGAGTGCGGTGGCGACCGTCAGCAATTCGGCGCGATCGGTGCCGCGCATGAATTCCGCCAGCTCGACGGTCAGGTTGGTTGCGAAGCGCAATTCCGCGCCCGCCAGCCGCTGGGCGCTACGCTCGCCGCCGAGCAGCAAGGGAACGAGGCGTCTGCGGACACGCTCGCGGCTTCGCGCCGTCCGCGCCGAGAATACGCGCACCACGATCAGCAATAGCAGGGCGACGACGCCGCTGAGACACAGCAGCAGCGAAGCGCTCCACAGGGTGACAAGCACATCCATGGAGCGTCAGAAGCCCAGTCTGAGACCCAGACGGGCGTCGCTCCTGTAGAATCCGCCGTCGCGCCACTCCTGCGCTGCCGAAGCGGTGAGCGAGAGAGTGCTGGTGAGCGGAAGCTCGGCACCCGCAAACAGCGCCGTGGTGGTGGTGACTACGCCCAGATCGGTGTCGGGCCCGCTCGCTGCGCCGAGGAAAAGCCGAACCCTCTCCCGGGGGAAATAGTCCGCGCGCAGCGCGCCACCGATGCGGAAGGAATCGTCTTCGGGCCGAACCGCGTTGGCGCGTGCGGTGAGCGAATACCGACCGCCCGCGAAATATTGCGTCACCGCCGGAGAAACGAGCAGGACATCCTGAACCGGATAGCGCTGGAAGCCGATATCCATGCCGACGACCGTCGGATTTGCCGAACTCCCAAGGCGACGGTCCAACCCGGCCCCGACGCTCCATTCGGGTCGGAAGTCCGCCGAAGGCGTCCCGCTACCCTTGGCGCGCAACCAGCTGTTTGCGGATGTCTGCACCGTCAGCTCGCCCGCGACTTCGACATCCTCGACGCCGAAGCGGCGATAATGCGCCGCATTGAGGCGCGTGGAGGCATCCCGGCTTACAGGAAGAAGTGCGCCGACCGCGATCTCGCTCCAGCCTTTGCGACCTTGCGACAGGTCGCTTAAGGAGCCCTCGATGAAGACATAGCGCTGCTGTGCAGGAGCGGCACTGCGCCGCCGTTCGATCAGCGCCAGCCCCTGCGCCGCATCGGCATAATCGGGGGCCGTAGAGATAACGGCGCGAAACTGAGCCTCGGCTGCGTCGAGATCGTTCAGGGCGAGCAAGGCGTATCCTAGCTGGACCCGCGCATCGACATCTTGCGGATTGGCAGCGATCCAGGGCGCAAGCAGCTCCACAGCCTTTGCGGGCTCGCCAGTCTGACGGGCGGCGACCGCTTCCTCATAGGGATTCAGTTGGGCTGCAGCCGGTGCTGGTGCCAGGGCCAGCAATCCTGCGAGGCATTTACCGGTGATCGCCGCAGCAGCTTTCATGGGGTGTCCTTCAGCAGCCTTTCGAGCCGCGCCAGCAATTCCTCGGGCATGAAGGGTTTCAGCAGATAGTCATTGGCGCCGAGCCCGAGCGCGCTGACTACATCCTGTTCGCCCCGTCGAGCGGTCAGCATGATAACCGGGGTCTGCGCGTGCGCTGGCGATGCCCTCATCCGGCGGAGGACTTCGAATCCGTCATGGACCGGCATCATCGCATCGAGGACGACCGCATCAGGCGCCGAATCTTCCAGCCGCGCGAGAGCCTCGCGCCCGTCGCGCGCTATGACCGGATTATAATTGCGCGCAGAAAGCCTGAATTCGAGCAGCTCCGTCAGGAGCGGCTCGTCGTCTACCACCAACACTGTTTTCATCGGTCCGCTCTGAGGTCAAAACATTCAGATTTGGTTAGGAAGGCGGCAAGATGTTTGTCGATGGCCTCGTCCAGTGGCAGCGGCCGAAAGGGGATCGGAAGAGTCCTAAGGCCAATGTCAGGCATCCATGTAAATCGCTAGCGCCGTAATTGCGCACGACAGCACTGCTCGTCCCGATGACAGCCGCCAAAGCGGGACTACGACTTTCAAGGGGAAATCTTGCGGAGGTCACACGGCCGATCGTCGAACTGCCAGTGGAACAATGGCAACCGCGCTTTCGGCTCCTAACCAGATGCGTGACCGACATTGGCGGGTCCCGAAGTCGCTACTGCCTGCCGTCCGAATGGATGGCAGCTTTCAGGAGTTTGCGGCGACCGATCGAATGACGGGACTGAGGGCGCAAAGCCGCCACCTTGTTCTATTCGAACCAATGGCACACTTGGTGATAGCGCCGCGATCAACCGAATTACAGGCATCGGACGCTTGGTACCTTAAATGGCAATCCCAATATCCCGGTAGTTAGACTCGCTGAACATAAGACCGGTGGGCGGCATGTCCGAACAGTTCGAACACTGCGTCTCCGGCCATCGGTCGGCCGAAAAGATAACCTTGGATGTACTGACACCCCTCGCGTTTGAGGATGTCAAACTGCTCGTCGGATTCGACCCCTTCCGCGAGCGTATCCATTCCCAACGCGTCGGCCAGCGTAGTGATCGCGCGGATTATAGCATGCGCATTCCCGGTGCCCAAATCCTTGACGAAGCTGCGGTCGATCTTGACCTTGTCGAAGGGGAAGGAGCGCAGATAGCTGAGCGAGGAATAGCCGGTGCCAAAATCGTCGAGCGCGATCCGGACGCCCAGGCTGCGCAAATTGTGCAGCGTCGACAGCGTGCGCTCGATGTCCGAGATGAAGATGCTCTCAGTGATCTCCAGTTCGAGCCGGCTGGGCGCGAGTCCGCTGCTCGACAGCGCCTGGAGGATGGTCTGCGCCAGATTGGGCGCGGCGAACTGCTTGGGCGAGATATTGACCGCGACCGAAACCTCGCCGGGCCATTGCGCGGCCTGACGGCAGGCCTCGCGCAGCACCCAGTCGCCGATCGGAATGATCAGCCCGGTTTCCTCGGCCAGCGGAATGAAATCCATCGGGCCGATCAGCCCGCGCTCGGGATGCGGCCAGCGGATCAGCGCCTCGAAGCCTTTCAGCTCTTCCTCGGCCATGTCGTAGAGCGGCTGGAAGTTCAGCACGAAGCCGCCCTCGCGGATCGCGGTGCGCATATCGAGTTCGGTCTGACGTCGCTTGCGTGCGAGTTCGTCGAGCTCGGGCTCGAAGAAGTGATAGGTCGATTTGCCTTCGCTCTTGGCCCGATAGAGCGCCAGATCGGCGTTTTTCATCAGCGTCGCTGCATCCCTGCCATCGCCGGGGGCCATCGCGATGCCGAGGCTGGCGGTGCATTCGGCCTGTTGTCCGTCGATAGTGACCTTGCGTTCGAAGCAGGCGCTGATGCGCTCGGCCACTGCCGCCAGGCTCGATGCTCCGGGGGGGATCGCCAGCATGAGGACGAATTCGTCGCCGCTCAGCCGCGCGATTAAGGCTTCGGGCAGGCAGGCCTCCAGATGCGCGGCAATATCGCGCAGCAGGGCATCGCCCGCCGGGTGGCCCAAAGTGTCGTTGACCAGCTTGAAATCGTCGAGATCGACATAGACGACCATCACCCGATCGCCGTCCTTGAGCCGCGGCAGCGCCTGGTCGAGCTGCTCGAGGAAGAACTTGCGGTTGGGCAGCCCGGTGAGGTCGTCGTGCAGTCCGACATGCATGATCTTGCGCTCGCGCTCCTCGATCGCGGCGACCATCACATTGAAACTAGTAGCGAGCCTTCCGATCTCGTCGTCGGAGCCGGTGGCCAGATCGACATCGCGGCCCTCGGCAATCAGGCGGGTGGCCTCGTCGAGCTTCTGCAGCGGGCCGGTGACCGTGCGCGCTACGCGCCAGCTCAGCCCCACGACCAGAATAATTCCGCCGAGCGCAAGCGCCGCGAGGAGATATTGCAGCGAAGAATATTGCGCGAGCGAGCGGCTCAGCGAGTGGCGCAGCACCAGTCGCGGTTCGAGCCCCTCCTGCAGCGCCGGAACGCTCGATACCTGGTAGAGAAAGCGCTCGTCTGTGGTCCGCTCGAATACCTCGCCATTGGTGGCAAGCCGCATCCATTCTGGCAGGTCGCCCGCGAGTTCGACCCGCGCATCGAGCTCGATCGCGGCGAGCTGGACGAGGCGGTCGAGTTCGGCGCGGTCGAGCGGCTGGGCGAGCACCAGCCAGCCGGTGAGGTCCGGCGACATGATCGGCGATGCGGCGGCGAGCGACAATTGCCCGCCGACCGGGATGATGCCGCGCTGGCGTCCTTCGTCGAGCGCGGACCACATGGCCTCGGTCGATCCGATTCGGGCATCGCCTGCGGCGACAAGGCTGCCATCGAGCCCGACGACGAAAGCGGCATCGCTCCGTGAGCGCGACTTGAGGCTTTCCAGTGCACTGCCGATGGTGGCGCCGTCTCCGGTGGCCACGGCCTCGCGAAAGCCGAAATCGCGCGCCAGCACATCCGCCGAGCCGCGCATCTGGCTGGCGCGCAGCGTCAGGATCTCGTCGAACACCCGCGCATTGGCTTCCATATCGCGCGCGGCGCTGTTTTCTCCGAAACGCGACAGCCCCTGATCGGCGATGAGTGCGGTGGCGGCCAGCACCAGCGCGAACAGGCCGGCATAGAGCACCGCGATGCGCAGCTTGAGCGAGCCGAAGCGCAGGGCGTCGATGCGGAACGGCATTGCGATCACCGCAGGCGCACTCTCAGCCTGCGCGATTGAGCTCCGGCGGCGATCGTGACGCCCTTGCTGGTTTCATTGCCCGGCGCGCGCAGCCGCGGGTGCCAGACGGTCAGATTGGCGGTCCCGGCCGGAATGTTACCGAGCGCGACATAGCCATTCGCATCGGTCTTGCCCGCAAAGGGTGTATCGGTGACGCGGATATAGCCGCGCATGGCATCGTGGATATTGCAACCCAGCGCGACGGTGCCGGCGATGGGGAAATTCTGCGTGCGCGTCTGGTCACGCCCATAAAGATCGATCGTGAACCGCGCGGGCTTCGAGAAGCTGTAGACCGAATGGCGTAACCGATCGAGATTGGGGAAGGCGACCGTGCTGCCCTTGGCGATGACCAGCGTGCCGGGCACGAATTGCTGGTCCTTCTGCGCCATCGCCATGCGCCACGGGAAGCGGATCGGGCCCGCGGGGCTGCGCGAGGACGCCAGTTCGACCACCGCATCGCGCACCGGCATGCCGCGCTCGTCAACGATCTGGACCCGCAGAGAATTGCCCGGCGCGGCCTGCGCGGCAATGGCCAAGCCCAAACCCACGAGAATCGCAACGAGAAGAGAACGCAGGCGTGTCATGCTCGAAGCACCTAGCTGCCACCCGTTAAGAACTTCTCCACCGATGCTTAGCCCGTAATTAACCCCGAGCGGCTAGCTCATCCGCCATGCGAACCCCATGCGTTGCGACCGGCCTGGTGCTGGCAGTACTCTCCGCCCAACCTGCCCATGCCGACGATCTCGAATGGTTCGAGGGCGGCAAGCTCGTGCTTACCAATGGCGTAACCACCATCGAAGGCACGAGCGGCGGCGGCATCGCCACCTGGGCGACGATCGCCGGTCTGGAGATGGACAATGGCGTGGGCGTTTCGGGCCATGCCACGATCATCGAACTCCCCGATTACGGCTGGCAGAGCCACGGTGTTGCTGTCGGCATCGCCAACCGCGTCGAGCTGTCCTACGCCCGCCAGAATTTCGACATCCGCGATGTCGGCACCGCGCTGGGCCTGGGCGAGGGCTATGTTCTCAACCAAGACATCTTTGCCGCCAAGCTGCGGCTGCTGGGCGACGTCGTTTACGGCGACCCGCTGTTGCCGCAGGTCAGCCTCGGCATCGAATACAAGCGCAGCCTCGATGGCGATGTCGCCGCTGCGGTGGGAGCGGGGAAGGCCGAGGGGCTGGATTACACGCTCAGCGCCACCAAGCTGTTCCTGTCGCGCAGCGTACTGGTCAGCGCCACCGCGCGGCTGACCGAGGCGAACCAGAACGGGCTGCTCGGTTTCGGCAGCGCGGCAGGGTCAGGCTATTCGCTGCAGTTCGAAAGCTCGCTCGGCTACCAGCTGTCGCGCCGCGCGGTGATCGGCGCTGAAGTCCGCACCAAGCCCGACAATCTAGGGCTTGGCGAGGACGACTGGATCGACCTGTTCGCCGCCTATGCGATCACCGACAACATCACCGTGACCGCCGCTTATGTCGATCTCGGCTCGATCGCCACTTTCGAAGACCAGCGCGGGGCGTTTCTGTCCGCGCAGGTCGCCTTCTAGGATTTGCCCATGCTCGCCACCGCTGCCGCCGCCATCGCGTTGCTCTTCCTCCAGCAGGCGCCAGCCGAGGATATTGACTGGGACGCAGAGTTCGGCGTCGAGGAGCACGAACGCGATCCCGCAACCGGGGAATTCCCCGTCGATGCCTACGAACGAAGCAATGCCAATGCCGGGGCCGAACCCTTCGCCAATGGCAGGCTGGCCGCGGCTTTCGGCGGCCAAGAGGGCATCCGTCGCATCGCCGAACGCACGGTCGAGCTGAGCGAGGCCGATCCGCGGATCGCGGAAATCTTCGTCGCGCATGACACGGTGCGGCTCAAGCGCACGCTGTCCGAACAGTTCTGCTATCTGCTCGGCGCGGGTTGCAATTACACCGGGCGCGATATGCGCGCTACGCATGATGGGCTGGGTGTCCGCAAAACGGACCTCAACGCGCTGGTTGAGAACCTCCAGCAGGCGATGCGTGAAGCCGAGGTGCCCTTCGGCGCGCAGAACCGGCTACTGTCGAAGCTGGCACCGATGTCGGGCGACGTGGTCGAGCGATAAATCGTTTCCGTTTTGCTAGCTCGGTCCGCTCCGACGCGACGCCTCGCCTGCGAATGAACGGCCGCTTTCGGCGGAGCTTATGACAAGGCGGAATGACGCCTTCTGGGGCGCTTTGCCGAAGGTCCGGTTTGCCCATTCCGGAACTTCGGCAACTGGGCCGGTTCCTGACTAACCGCTATTGGCGCTTCGCGCATGCTTAGCTGCCATTCAGCAGACGATCCCGAAGGAGGCGTCCGCCTCCGGCTGCTACAGCCTAATACAGTGCCGAAATGTAGAATTCGGTAAGACGATCATAGCAAACCGCTTGTTAATGCATTCGATGTTACTCGAGAGTACGAGAGGGGATCAGATTTGCTAGCCGAGAAGATCTCTACGGCCCAATCGGTCGATAATCAGCTCCTGCGCAGTTTCAACATCCAGGAGCAGCACCAAGGCGCCTTTCGCAGGATCAGCGACATCCTGCGACCCCATGCGGTCGAGCTTGCCACGTTCTATCTGGAGAACTTCTTTGAAGCTGCCGGGATACGCCTCGACGACGAGGCGAAGGCGGTGCAGATCGCTAAGACGGCCGAGTACAGCAGGAACAAGTACACGCCGCCGATCGATAGCGACTGGATTCGCCGGATCGAAAAGATGGGCGAGTTGCAGTTCAAATTGCGCGCGCCGTCCTATGCCAATCTCTCGGCGCTCAGCAGGTCGCATCGAACCTCTGCCGAACTGATCTTCAAGGGAGCGGATACGGTCGAGGACGGACAATTTCTCGTCGAGCAGTTCATGAGGGTGGCGGCTCTCGAAGTCGAAATCATGGTCTCGTCGATCCAGCGCCTCGAACGAGAGGCCCACAGCAGCAGAATAAGCGGCAACGCCGAAAACTTCGAGAAATCCATCGCGGACATCATTACATCCGCGACCGCGGAGAGTGCGCATGCCCGGCAGAATTCGGACCGGGTTGCCAGATCCGCGCAGGCTCTCCTCGCCTTGTCGAACGACGTCGCGGCTGCTTCGACGCAATCGACCGCCGCGATGGCGGAAGCGGCGCGGATGTCCGGCGGCCTGAACGGCGCAATCGAGGTTATCGAGGGGGAATTGGGCGACGCTTTCAAGAGCTTTTCTGAACTCACTGAAACCGCCAGCCACGCGAGGGACAGCGCGGCAACGCTGACTGCTCACGCAAAGTCGATCGAGAATATCGTGAAGACCATCCGATCGGTAGCGGACCAGACCAAGATACTGGCGTTGAATGCACTGATAGAGGCCACGTCGGCAGGAGAGGCAGGTGGAGGGTTTTCGATCGTCGCCAAAGAAATGAAGGCTCTGGCAACGCAAACCGAGGACGCGACCCATGAGATCGTTTCGCAGCTCAACGAGATCGGGAAGACCTCGAGCCATGCGATAAAGGCGCATTATACGATGAGCGAAAAGTTCGAGGATCTTCGCAGCACATCGGGACGGCTGCGAGCTTCGCTCGGCGAGCAGACGCGGCATGTGCATGCGATTGCCGCCTGCATCGACGAGACGGCGCAGAGTGGACATGCCTCCGCTCGCTCGATCGTCGAGATTCGTCAACGGGCGGAGAGCGTCTCGGCGGACATTGGCGAAGTAACCGAGAGTGTCAGCCAGCTCGACGACAGCCTTGGCGGGCTTCGCAATTCGGCAGTCGATTTTCTCGCAACGCTGTCCCGTTAGAACCGATTCAGCTTGAGAACAGACCAGACCGCGGCGTTGGAATCTGCCTCGGTTCATGTTCAACCACCGGCGGCAACTGGGCCGTCTGCTGGAAGGCAGGTCCTGGCTGAGAACGGGGCAAAGCTGCATGTCGGCTTTCAGGTGACCGACCCAGGGCATTTTATGGTCGCAACTGGGTGGTTTCCTGCCAGACCGGTAGTGGGTGTCTATATGGGTCAAGCTGCCGGTCGCTTGAACCAATCTCGAGCGGGACCCCCGCATGTATTTGCGGCCTTTCGTGATCATCGAGGATGAATAGAAGAGCGCTCTTGCCAGCGTTTGGCTGACGAGACCTCTAAAAAAGCCAGTCTCGGATCAGGTATGCCAGCTGCGATTGTGAATGCATACCGGTCGAGCGAAGCGCACTCTTAAGTTGGTTTCGTACGGTGTGGATGGAGAGGTTTGTCTCGCTTGCAATCTGCGGCAGGCTCTTTCCAGCAGCTATGCCGAGTGCAACCTCCATTTCCTTTGTAGTCAGCGGCAACGGATGCGACGATTGCATTTTCAATTCACCGATCGCTTCCAGGGGTCCTGTGGAAATCGCTAAGACGTGACAACGCCCCATTTCGTGATGGACATGTACGTATCTAACCAAAAAGTTTGACCTGACAGGTGCCGAACCGAGGCTCTGGATATAAGAAATCCGCCGGTTGATCGTTCCCTCTACGTAAAACGCAGCGTGAGTGGGACAAGCAGCCTCAATGCCCGCACCCATTTCACGAAGCGTTTCTGGCTTGAAGCGGCCTGACACGCCCTCCAGCTGCCTGTCCGACATGAGCGCCCGCACAAGGTTCGGCGACAGGACACCCAGAATCGAAAACAATTCTTGGCAATTGGTCATCTTGCCCCCTGAATTGAAAAGGAAGAGGCGGAACCCTCTGGGGATTCCGCCTCCGGACTTGTCAGCGGGGATCAGAAGCCGATCGTAACGCCAGCGTTCACGCTCGACACGTTGACGTTGCCTCCGGTGGCGTAGCTGCCGCGGACGAAGGCTCCGGAATTGGCGCCGATGTCGGCAAACAGACCGGCTCCGATCGTGAAGTAGCCCTCCGGCTCGACGCCCTGGAGGCGGAAGCTGTTGTTGGGCGCTCCGAGATAGGCCACGTCGCGGAACGAGCTGTTGTCGTCGTTGAAGCTGTAGGACAGCGACAGTTCGGGACGCAGCGTAGCCATGCCGGCATCGAAGGTGGTTCCGGCTCGCAGACCGAGGATGGGGGTGAGTACCGTGTCATCCGCCTCTTCGACCACCAACCCGAGCGACCCGGCACCTTCTTCGGTGAAGCCGTCAAGGTTGAACTTACGGAAGGAGAGCTGCCCGAACGGAGCGACCCAGCCGCCACCGAAGTCGAACATATACTCGGCCCGCAGGTCACCCCTGAGTTCGGTGCTGTCGAACTGCGCCATTGCGATGCGCGACAGGGTCGGCATGGTCCGCGAAGCCGTCCAGTCGCTCCACCCATAGACCAGATCCGCGCCGACGGAGAAGTTGCCGAAGCCCTGACGGACATAGGCGCCAACCATCCAGGTATCCGCTTCAGCCTGCAACAGGTCGTTACGAGCATCGGCATTGATCTGCCCGTAGCCGAAGCCAATCCCGATTTCACCATTGCCGGTGGCAATGCCGAAGCCTGCCGAGCCACCGTAGTTGTTGGCATCGAGATCGCTGGATCCGACAGCGGCGTCTCCTTCGATCTCAACAAAGTCGCCCGACGGTGCGAACCAAACGTTGAACCCGCTGGCACCGGCAGGAACCCGCCGCGAGCTGATTGCATCCACGAAGGGGGCGGTCGTCTCGAGGGCGGTGAGCGAACCGTAGAATTCGCCCGAAGCCAACTCGTTCAGTGCAGTCGTGACCTGATCCATCGTCAGCAGGCTGTCGAAGCCGACGAAGATGTTGGTCATGTCCTGGGCCATAACGAACTGGTCGCCCCCGATACCGATGCCACCAGCAGAACCGGCCTGGATGGTGGCGACGACATCAGGGAACGCCTGGCTGAGCGCGGTCCCGGCAGCGACAGCATTCTGGTTGTTACCGGCGGTCTCAAACCCGGCCCGGTCAGCGCTCGCGAACACGATCGTACGGCCGCCTTCCGTTCTGGTCCCAAGATCGAATGTGACAAAGTTGGAGGGGCTGTTGAACGCTACGGCTGCGCCGGTTGTAACGGTGCCGGACACGCTGGCGATATCGACCGTCTGACCATCCGTGAAGAGGCCGCCGGTGGGCGATACCAATTGCACCGTGCCGCCCAGGTTCATGTTTCCATCAACGGTGAGGAAGCCGGTGCCCAAATCAGTAAACGCCTGGCCGAAAGCTTTTTCGGGCGTGGTGAACAATCCGGATGTCAGGCCGATCTGCTGGACGGCTAGCGGGTTGGTCGAAGTACTGCCGCTCAAGAAGGCAGGATCGAACACGCGCACCAGAGTGGGCGTGACGCCGACCGACAGTGTGCCGCTCCCGCTCTGGGCGAAGTTGCCGTTCTGATAGACTTCGACACCATCGATGGCTGTCACCGAGCCATTGGTGCCGAACAGCGGCGCGGGTATTTGGACCCGGCTGCCAAGGACCAGACCCGCGGAGTTGGTGATATTGCCGCGGATGCCGAAGACCCCTTCGTCACCGATGGTGGCGAGTTGGACCTCGCCCCCGGTGATGGCGAAGCTGCCGATGTCGAACGTATAGTCCGCGAACCGGTTGGTGTTGCTGGTAGGTGCGAAATCCGCGCCAGTGATGAGGAACACACCGCTGCCGGTCTTGGTGACCGTGTCGACTCCCAGAACCCGCGCGCCGCCAGCAAATGCGGACAGGTCGCCCGCAGCCGCGATTTCGGGATCGATGGTACCGAAGGCATCCTCCAGGGCATCGATCCCCGTAGCACCAAGACCCAGATAGCCTGAGCCGTTGAGAGCGACATTGGTCGTCGTGAACCGCTCGCCGCTTTCCTCGTCATATTCGGCCACGACACCGCCGACGGTCACCGAACCCGCGTTGAGCGCGACATCGGCCGTGATATTGCTGGTCCGGACCGTGTCATCGATCTGCCCGAAGGCGCCATTCACTGCGATAATCCCGCCCAGCAGGCCGTTCTGTTCGACCGCATAACCTTGCTCGATAGCCTCGGCGAGGTCGAGAACCTCTTCTTCGCCCAATTGGGTCAGCGTGTCGGTAGCCCGGGTGGTGTAGTTGTCGACATTGCCGCCCAGCGCCAGGTTGCCGCGAAGGACACCGCTGTTCACCGCCGTGCCGTCCAGAGCCGCAAGCGAGGCGGAACCGGTTATGAGACCGGCATTCGTCAGTGTCGCCGCGCCTCCATTGGCCGTATAGGTCCGGTCGATGATGTTGACTTGCGTGACCTCACCGATGTCGGTTTGAGTCGTGGTGGAGGAGAAGTCCTCGAACAGCGAGCGGACCGTAATTGACCCGAATATCTGGCCGAGGTTGGTTGCCTCGGCATTGGTCGGGCTGGTCACGAACACATTTGCATTGGTTCCGCTAAAGCCGGTCCCGCCATCGAAGCCAATGCGACCGTTGTTGATGAGGGAAGCATTCCCGCCAACGTTGTTCCGCTCGAAGGTCGAGACCTGGCCTCTCAAACCGCCTGCATTGTAAGTGTTGACCTGTGTGGATGTGGTGTCGAAGAAGTTGCCGCCGACCGACATGAAGGCACCATTGGTAGCGGCAAGCACGGTGCTGTTCGCCCCGATCGAAACCGTCGATCCACTACGCCCCCTGACCTGGATATTGCCGAAGTTGGCCGGAATGGCCGTATTGGCGGCGTTGACCACAAGGCTTGCCGTGCCTCCCGTCGCAGTGCTGCTATTTTGCGAAGCGAAGGCGGTTGTGGCTCCGTTTTCGATTGTCTGCTGAGTGGCAGAGGTCGTGTCGCTGCCAGCGGCAGTAACGCTGATGCCGTTGCGCACCTGACCTGTTACCGTTGCCTGGGCGTTACCGGCATTGGTGGATAGCGCGAGGCTGGTGCCGCCAGCATTGGCAATGCTGCCGTAGTCCTGTGGACCATCGACGCCGTTGCCGATCGATCCGGCGACCGTGGCGTTTACGTTCCCGCCCGAAGCCGTGAAGGTCTGGGCGGATTCGAAGGTCTGGACCGTATCTATTGCGCCGCTTGCCGTTGCCGTGCGAGTAGTGGTGCGCGTTTCATCAAATCCGTCGGTCTGGGAATTGCTTTGCTGCGAAACGGAGCCGCCGACAATTCCCTCCGACCCCAGAGTGAAGCTGTTGGTGCCCGCAGCGCCGTTCATCGACACGGAACCGCCAACGGTACCCTCGCCGATGACAGTGGTGACATCGCCGGCACTTGCAATTCGTTGAAAGCTGCGCTCGGAAACGCTCTCGCCACCAACGAACACGCCATCCTCGTCATAGACGTCCGAGCTGGAGTTGCTCTCGGTGTAGTCATACCCGCCATCAGCCTGAGCCGTCAGGCTAAGAGAACCATCGATCGCACCACCATTGGCGATCTGGGCGCTTGCCGAGCCCGGGGCATAGAGCGAGGCACTGCCGGTGATCGTGCCGCCATCCACCAGCAAGGAACTGTTGCTATCGGACTGACGATCAGTCTGGTCTCTTGAAGAGCTTGAGTCGGAGCTACGCAGGTCACCATCGGCATCGAAAACCGTCTCGGACGCGGAGCTGAAGGTAGAGGAGAATTCATTCCCGAACGCTTCTCCGGTGAACCCGCCAAAAATGGTTCCGCTGACAACCGCCGAGCTGGTTCCATTGGCGACTTGCGTCACCGAACCATCGCTCGCTCCGCCAAACGGCGCGAACTGCACTGCGCCATTGGTTCCGGCGTAGATACCGGTAACGTCTCCTCCGCTGGATGCATTCGAGGAGGTTTGCGTCTGCTCGAATGTGTTGGTCGTTCCCCCAGCCGCCCCGGACACAATTACCGTGGTATCGGTCGAAGCGCTTGAGGATGCACTGTCGGTAGCCCGGCTCGAGGCGAACGTGGTGCCGATCACCGCGCCCTCGTTTGTCACTGCCGCGCTGCCCGCTCCGTTCACATTAACCTGGCCCGTAACGAGCCCGCCCGCCGCATTGGCGAAGCTCGCATCGCCGCCGAGATTGGTGTTCGCATTCGCCTGTGCGTTCTGGTTGACGGAAGTGGTGGTTCCCGTCGCGGCGTCGGTTGACGAGGCGAAGCTGTTGCTGCTCGAATTCTGGCTTGCGGAACCATTTGCCTGAACACTGACATTGCCATTGATCCGGCCGGCGTTCGTCACCCGCGCGGACGTGTTGCCAAAGGCGTTTACCGACACCGGCGAAGTCGCTTCAAGACCGATAAGACCGCCTGCCGCATTGTCGATGGAAGCGCTCCCGCCAGTGTCTTCGCTGGTCGAGAAATTGGCGGATTCACTATTGCCCGAGCCATCGGAGCTCGAGACCGAGCCATTGGAACTATCGCTTCCACTCGCACTCGCGAAAACCGAACCGCTGACGGTACCCTCATTGGCAATGCTGGCATCGCCATTCGCGAACGCATCTACCGAACCATTGGTAACGCCGCTCTCCCCAATCGCAATCGACGCATCGGAACCCGTGCTGCTGTTCGTCGATGCCTGCGCGAAGGCGCTGGCACCCGTGGCGCTATCGAAGACACTTTCTTGCGCGAAGGTGCTCGAATTGCCGCTGGAATTTGCGGAGACGAAGCTGGGGTTATCCGGAGAGCCGACCGTGCCGTCGATCGACACATCCGCCCCGGCAAAACCCGATGCCGAGACTTGCCCGGTTACCGATCCGGTCCCGCCGATGGCGACCGCAGCCGTTCCCCCGACAGTGTCGTTGGTTTCTTCGAAGCTGGACGCAGATACCGTGCCGGTTGTCGCACTGCTATTGGTTCGCACAAAATCGGTGTTTTGCGAATTTGCCGATACGCTGGAAAAGAAGTTTTCATTGCCGACCGCGCCATCGACAGTCACGCTTGCCGACTGGAGTCCGGAAGCTTCGACATTTCCGCTTACCGAACCGGTCTCGCCTATGGAAATCGCGGCAGTCGAACCGATGGCCGTCTGGCTGTTGATTTGGGTGAAGCTCGAATCCGTACCGTCTGTCTGGCTTACCGTGACCGTCGCACCTTCGACCGGGTTGGACGAAGCGAAGACGCTGTCGAATTCGGTTTCGGAACCAACCGATCCTTCGACCGCAATCTCGGCGCCGTCGAGTCCAACTACTTGAATCGATCCGGTATTTGCACCTTCTCCGACCGATGCCGAAGCTGTGCCGCCAACCCGCGTAAATCCGGACGTGTTGGTCGTTGTCGTCACCCCACCGACCGTCTCGGTCTCGGAAGTCGACGGGAGCGATTCGAAGAACTGCGACTGAATGATGCTATCGCGCAGGTCGGAGTCGCTCGTATCGGTTGCCGCCGTACCCACATCGCCGTTGAAAACGGCATCGGCCGAAGTTCGCGAGGCGACATAGACCGCCAGCGAACCCGTGCTGTCGATCTGTCCGGTATTGGTCAATGTGGCCGGGCCTTGTCCGAGCTGGATGTAGACACCCTCAGCCAGCAAGCCGCTGTTGGCAATGTCGACCGCACCGCCGACGCTGAGCGTGGCAACGGAGCCGGTTATCAGCCCGCTGTTGGCCAGATCGAATGTGTTCGCAGTGTCAGTTGAAGTCCCGCTATAGAAAACCCCGACACGGGCAGCATCGGCCCCCAGGTCACCGGCGTTGTCGATCGCGACAGAACCCTGCTGGGTAGGAAACACGGGCGCTCCCGGCTGCGTCACATTGGCGTCTGTCGCAATATTCAACGTCACATTGCTACCGGCTGCGGCTGCCATGGCCGCGTTAACCTCTGCAGCAGTGCTATCCGAGGTGCAGGTGACGGTCGAACCATCGACCGTGCATGCGGCATTGGCGGGTGTCGCGAATCCTGAAATCATCGCCGCGGTAGCGACGCCGAGCGCCAGTTGAGTTTTCTTGTGCATTTGAACTTTCCCCAGTCGAGTGACGATCTTCACCTCCGCACTGCAATTCATTGCGGATTGCGAACCCTATGAAGGCGACTGCGCTCCAAACGCGCTCCTCTGGCGTGACAAATGCGCTCGAATTTCGTGAAAAGTCGCGAAATTGGGCTAATTGGCTTTGCGGGTTATCTTTCCGCTCTTAAGCCTATGAATTAACAATAACGGGCGCTTTCGAAGCGGTGGCTTGAAACTCCAGGTCGCGCAATTCAATCGTGAAGAATACGCCCTTATGGGCGGCGAGGTGGGGCGACGGTGACAGACCAATATGTTGCAAACCTGTATTTGCTCGGCTCCCCCCGAATGGAGTCGGATGCTGGGGAACGGATCGAAATATCGAGCAAGAAAGGAATTGCTCTGCTCGCGGCACTCGCGACGACAGAAGGGTTTGAGCGCTCGCGCGTGTGGCTGCAGCAAATGCTGTGGGGCTCCCGCGCTCAGAAACAGGCTCAAAGCAGCTTACGGCGTGAACTGTCCAATCTGCGCACTATCTTCGCCAAGCATGGACTGGACATTCTGCGCTGCGATCAGCGCGTCATCGGCCTCAAGACGGCGGATCTCTACATAGATGTCTGCCACCCCCAATCCGGAAGTGCGCAACGTCAGTTCTGTGAGGGCCTCGACCTGGCAAGCGAGGACGAATTCGAGGAATGGTTGCGGGACATGCGCATCCATTTTGAGGAAGCGGCCTCGCCTCGCGCTCGCAGGCCACAAAGTGCGGTTCCGTACCCGGACGATAGGCCGTTGGCAGCAAAGGTTGCCCTGGTTCCGCCTGAGAGCACTTTCGAAATTCCACAAGCTGACGCTCTGGCCAAGCGGATTGGCATGATGTTGTCGAACGCGCTAACGAAAATTCGATGGTTGCCAGTCACTTCCACCAATCCAGTCATCGATCAGGCAGACTCCGACGCTCGCTACCTTGTCCAGACACAGATTGTGGGTGCCGATGTGCAGGCTACAATAAATTTCTCGCTGCTGGAGATGCCTGGCAAGATCATTCGCTGGACGGAATCCCGGACCATCAACCTAACCGACGAATCCGCCCTGCAAGCCGAAATATCTCGCGTCGCCAATTGCGTCGGCATGTCGTTCGACAACTGCGAACAGAGGCACTTCACTGCCAACCAGGTAAATGCCCCGACCGACCTTGCCGAGAACAACTGGCGCGTTCGTTTTCACATCGACCAATTTACCAAGGAATCGTTTGCCCGGGCCGACTACTTGATCAACCAGGCAATGGAGCGGCACCCTGAGAACGGCGAGCTGCTCATGCTCCGCGCCAACCTCGAATTGTGGCAACACTGGATCAAGCGCGCTGATACGCGGACGTCGGCCAATCTGGCGCCGCTGATCCGCGCCGCAATGCGCGCCGATCCGGCAGACGCGCGCGGACCTCTATTTCAGGGTATCCTCGAGACCTGGCACCGGCGGGGAACCCACGCGCTTCGGCACTTGCAGCGGGCCTGCGAACTCGACCCGAGCATGGCGCAGGCCTTCGTACACCTTGGCGCAGCACACTACCTTTTGGGCGACCCGGAGGCCGCCATCCCGCACCTGGAGCACGCGCTTTTCTTAGCGCCACTCGATGCGAAGCGGTTTTTTGCCCAAGGGGAGTTGGGCACCGCATACTGGATGCTCGGTCGCTACGAAGAAAGCCTCGCCATCGCACAGAACATTCAAGGGACCCACCCGAATTATGTTCTTGCGCACGTTCTGGAGACCGCATCCTATTCGGCGATGGGATGCCTAGGCGATGCCCGGGTCGCACGGGCGCAACTGCTTGACGAAAAGCCCTATCTCTATCGCGCTATGCTCGACTGGATACCGTTCCACGACAGGGCCTGGATCGAGAAATTGCGGAACGGGATCGAATTCGACGGACATTCCCGGTCGCATTTACGCGCTGTGGAGCGCCGTTAAAATCGTGCCCAAGTACAAGTATCAACGCCTGTTTTCAGACGAACCCGGGCAGGTCCTTCCATCGTCGGAGACGGTGCCGCCCTTCGATTTCGACAGGATTTCGGATCCCGGTTTGCGTGCCCGCTTGTTCGGCTGGATATACAAGCTGTTCTTGTCGCCTGTGCTGCGGCTGCTGCAATGGGCAAGGCCCGTGGCCCGCTTTGGCGGGCTTACGATCATCACCCGCGATGCGGACGTTCGCGCTGTACTCGCAGATCCGAATCGTTTTCCGACTCCTTTTGGTCCGGAAATGCGAGCCCTGGCGGGTGGCGAAGCCTTTCTGCTGGGTCTCGATGGCGCCCCTCACGAACGACAGAAGCGGATATTGCTTGAATTGATCGAGCATCCCCGCGACCTCGAGCTCGTAGCGCGCCTTTCATCCGAATACGGCAACGCTCTGCTGGATGCGGGCAAGGGCCATATTGATGCCCAGCGCGACCTGATTACGCGGACGGCCGCAGAAGTCTGCGCACGGTATTTCGGTTTTGACCTCAGAGACGCTGATCTCTTCGCGCAGTGGACGATCGCCGCGTCCAATTTCCTGTTTGCCGACCCGACCGGCAAGCCGGTTGCAGCCGAACTGGCGAGCGCGGCGGGCGCAGGATTGCGGGCCGCGGCCGACCGTGCATTGGCGGCGGCGGCGAAGCTGGAAGAACCCCCTGACACTCTCGCTGGACGTCTGGTGCGGATGGGGCGCAAACCCGACGGCCCCAGCATGGCAGAATCACGGGCTATCCTTATCGGGCTCGCGGTCGGTTTCGTGCCGACCAACGCGCTCGCAGGCGGGAAGATGCTGGCGTTCCTCTCGCGCCATCGAGGTGCCCGCGATCAGGCGATAAAGGCGGCACGATCGGGCGATGACGCGGCGCTTCGGCGCATTCTGCTGGAAGCGGGACGGCTCGATCCCGCTCTTGCGCCGGGACAATGGCGATGGTGCCCATCGGACACCCAAGTGCAGCGCGCCGACGGAACGACCTTTGCGGTTAGCGGCGGCAGTCTGGTGCTGGTCTCCACGATGGCCGCATTGCGCGATCCCCGCGTTTGGGACCAGCCGAACACGTTCCGACCGGACCGCACCGAAGCACCCGAATTGCTGTTCGGGCATCTCTTTCATACCTGCCTCGGGCGTGAACTGGCGGTAGCCCAGATCGCTGGAACGATCGCCCCGCTACTGCAGCGCCAAGGAGTCGAGCGCTCGCTGCGCAGAATGCGAATGCGCTGGAAAGGACCGTATCCGCATCGGGCGCTGCTCGATTACGATGACCCGACCCGGGATCCCGGTTCCGGCACGCTGAACCAGAACGGCGTGCTGTTCGCTGTTCGGCTTCCCGCGAGTTGCGATACGGAACGTCTGAACCTCGAAATCACCTCCACCTTGGATCGAAGCGACATTCGCGATGCCCTGGACCGGACCGGTCTGGTCCATTTCCTGTCGCTGACGGCAATCAGCCTGCCCGGCAAGGACGGTGCCAGTCAGAACCTATGCCTGCTTGAAATCAATGTCGACGGCCCGGCCGAGGTAGGCCTAAAAAAGACAATTGCTGCGATCGATGGGCCCTTGGGCAAGCTTTTTGGTGATGCCGGACTGTCCGGTTCGGACGACCTCGCAACCATGCTCGCCCCCTACAGGATCCGGATGCACGGGCGGCCCTGGGGTGCGACCGCGCTGAATTTTCATGGGGTGCCCGACCATTCGGTAAGAGATATCGCAGCCGAGCGGGAGTTGGCGGCCTTTGCGAGAGACGCCGTCGACGCCTACCAGCGGCGCGAGCTTGGCAGGTCGAGCCGGCCCATCACTGTTCTTTCCCATATCCGCCAATTGATCCGCCAGCCGGCAGATTCCATCCGTCAGGAGCGCTGGCGGGATCTGGCGCAGCGCGGAAATGCATTCGAGAGCCTGCTGCTCAAACCTCGCGACAGGACACCAGCTCTCGCCAGCTGGAACAGCGAAGAGCGACCGGCATTGAAAACGATCGTCTTTCGTTCCGCGCTGTTCTGGCGATTTGCTTCGGCCTTCCTCATATTCTCCCTCATCGCCGGCACGCTGCTGTATCTCGCACTGGACTCCGGGGGCGGAAATCGGACCGCGCTCTGGCTCTCGCTGCCCTGGCTGGCGCTGCAAAGTGTGTTGGCGGCGACGGTCTTTTTCGCGCTGGTTATCGGGGGGACGATCGCCCTGCTTCGGTGGAAAGAGCGTCGGGACCCCGTCGATGACGCCAAACCCAGTTTGGCCCATCTGCGCAAATTGGCCGAGCGCGAAGATCTCCCCGGGCATGTCAAGAACCACATTACAGTGGTCACGCCGCTCAAGCGAGGAATCCTGAGACGGCTGACGCTGGCGTTCGCGCTGTGGGGCATTGGCCAGGTGGTAACCTATTACTACCGACCAGGCTTTGTCCTCAGCATGGGGACCATCCAGTTCGCGCGCTGGGTACGGCTTCCGGGTACGGACACCATGATTTTCCAGTCCAATTACGATGGGAGCTGGGAGAGCTACCTGGAGGATTTTATCACTCGCGCCCATCTCGGCCAGACGGCTGCTTGGTCGAATTGCGAAGGTTTCCCCGCGAGCCGCTTCCTGATTCAGGGCGGTGCCGAGAACGGCGACCTGTTCAAGCACTATGTTCGTCGCAAGCAGGTGCCGACGGCCTATTGGTATTCGCGGTTTCCCGATATATCCGCCGAACAGATCCGGAGACACGCGCTTATACGCGACGGCCTTGCCCGAGCGCGAAGCGACAGCGAAGCGAGAGATTGGCTCGCGCTGTTCGGATCGGCCCCCCGGCAGGAACCCGAGATCGAAAGCGATGAAGTTCAGGCGATCGTCTTCAACGGCTTCGGCAAGCTGCCGATGGCCACATTCAGCATGCTTCGCCTGCCGGAGGATCCCGAACTCGCGCGCGAATGGCTGCGCGCCCTTACAGGGTTCCGTATCGAACCGCCCCCGGGCCATCTCAAGGGTTTCGACCTCGACCTTACGAACGAGCAAGGCGAGTTGCGAACGGAATGGCGCGTCTCTTTTGGCGAAATCGATCCGGAAAAGTCCGCGGTTTCAATCGCGCTGTCGGCGAACGGTATCCGCAAGCTGGCCGGTCAGGATCATCCGCTTCTAGACGAACTGCCCGGGGTCTTTGCCATGGGCATGCACGAGCGGGCGGACCGCCTCGGCGATAGTCTGGACGATTTCGCTCTGTGGCACGACGGCAGTGGAGAGCGGGCCGTCGATGGATGCCTTTTCCTCTATTCCAGTGGTGCGAAAGACCACGCAAAGGCGCTGCACGCGCTTGACGTAATGATTTACCGCTTCGGTCTGGAGGAAGTAGATCGACAAGGCGCCTGCCCGCAAGATCCCTGCGTTCCACCGCAGGATCATTTCGGGTTCCGTGACGGGATGGTGCAGCCGGTGATCGATGGTTCGCTGAAATCAGGCCGAGATCGAAACCCCGACGATATAGTGCCCGCGGGCGAAATGCTTCACGGTTACCGCAATCTGCAGGGCTACTATTCGCCGGGGATCCGCGTTGCAGCGAGCGCCGACCCGCTTGAGACCCTTCCCGACATGGCCAGGCGCGGGAGCCCTTATCCGCGTTTCGGGGGCGGCGCAAAATCAGGGGAGTTGGCGAAGGATTTCGCCCGCAACGGATCATTCATGGCGGTTCGGGTTCTGAAGCAAAATGTCGGCGAGTTCGAAGCAGCTTGCAAAACTAGCGCCGAGCAGATCAAGAGCGACTACCGGCATCTCCCGGCCGCTCTTAACTTCGCCGTCGATGAAGAATGGGTCGCCGCCAAAATGGTAGGTCGCTGGAAAAACGGTTCGTCACTGATCTCCAATCCGTCGAAACCTGGAGTGGTCGAGAAACACGATTACAGCTTGGCTTTCGGGCGCGACGATCCTCGAGGGTTACAATGCCCGTTCGGTTCGCATGTGCGCCGATCCAACCCAAGGGACAGCCTACTTCCCGGCGACAAGCTGGAAATGGAAATCGTCAATCGACACCGCCTTTTGCGGCGCGGTCGCAATTATCAACGAGAGAACGAGAAGGGCCTGTTTTTTGTCGCGATCTGTGCGGATCTTGAGCGGCAGTTCGAATTCGTGCAGCGCAACTGGATCAACTCGGACAATTTCCAGGCGCTCGATGGCGAAACCGACCCGCTCGTGTCGAAACGGACACACGGCGGAAACTTCACCATCCCGACGGCTGGGGGAAGCATCCTGATACGAGGCTTACCTTCCTTCGTTTCGCTGCGTGCTGGCGGCTATTTCTTCATCCCGAGCAAGAGTGCTCTGATATATTTGAGCAACCTAGCAGATGATGTGCAGCTCATGTCCGCTTTTATGCGGCGCGGGTAACAGCTGAACGACCGGTATGGGGGCGCGAGGCGCCCCCGGCTTTTAACTGAACGAATGGCAGTTTTTGGGATCGCGCCGCGACCGATCAAATGTCCGAAATGAGGGCGCGAAGCTGCCATCGGCGTCAGTCTGAACCAACGACAGCTTTCGGGGAAAAATCGCGATCTCTCGAATGACCGAGACGGGGCGCAAAGCTGTCGTCATCGCGGCCGCAGTCAGGGGCCGCATTGACCACTGATATGGCTGCGCTGGAGGCGCTAAGTTGAGCACGCCATAACCGGCGAAGGCGCGCCATTTAGAGAATCTAAGTAGGGCGGGGTAACCCTGGGGGTATGAACTTGCAATTGCCTTCGGATAATCAGTTTAGTTCAGGAGCTTACGCGCTTATTAGGAATCCCTCCCTCTCCGCCAACTAGTCCAATAGTCATGCTTCCGACGCCAGCAGGCGTCCAAAACGGCGCGGAATCAGTCGTTTCTCGTGGGGCGGGGGCGGCACATCCACGACCATTGCCTCGCAGTGCAATTCTACGCGAGTGGCGAGAGGCAGGAAATCAGACCACCCAGCGTTTGGCCGATTGCTCCACCATCGCAGCCGCTCAATCAGGATGGCCTCCATTCCGGGCGTCGGCCTCCGCTGCAACACCCGGGCCGCATCGGTATTTGATGCGGAAACCGGGGAGATGAGATAGAGAATGTCAAAGAGATAGTGCTTTCCGCCGCGGTCGTGAGCATGCGTTGCCGCCATCCTGTTGCCGAGCGCATCATTCCAAAGTCCGGCAGTGGAGCACGCGAAGAATACCGTATGCGCTCGCCGCGTTGTTTGCGCGCCAGCACCCCCTGCATCGCGTCGAACGGTTCCTGATCGATGATTGGCGGATGCAGTCCTTGGTAGCTTTTGCTCTCGTGTACGGTCTGCTCCAAGTAAACGCGGTTCCGCAGCATTGGGCAAGATTGCCACGTTCGAATGGCGCCCCGCCCCGGAATGCGCCGCTCAGGGATTCGATGACCTTGGTGTGGATGCTTTCGCGTCCGAGTTCTGCGTGGAGGGCGTAGAGTGCAGCTGATGCCGCCCCTCAACCAGTCCACCCGCTCAGCTGTCGCCTGCGGTGGCTGCGAGCCCGCTACTCGCCAAGCTTCTCTTCGAAAAAGCGACGGCTCTCTTCCCAGATCTTCTGCCAATTCGAGAAAAGGATGATGTCGTGCGCTTCGCCTGGCAGGAGCACAGTGCGAACGTCGACGCCCTTGGCGCTCAGTTTCTGGTGCAGATCGATCGTTTCGAGCACATCCACACTCATGTCGCGGTCGCCGCTGATCAGCAGCACCGGCGAAGTCCAGTCATCGATCGCGGCAAGCGGCGAGGACTCGAACGCCAGAGGCCTGTCCGCTTCGCTCACGCCGAATATGAAGCTGGGATTCTGATGACCGGGCGTGGGCGAAGGCCAGCTCCAATCGAAGACTCCGTGTATCGCCACCCCGGCAGCAAACAGCTCCGAATCCCGTGCGAGTGCATGAGCGGTCAGCAATCCGCCGTATGAGCCGCCCCAGATCCCGATGCGTTCGGGATCGACTTCCTCGCGCTGCTCGAGCCAGCGCCCCGCGCCGAGCACATCCGCATATTCGGACGCGCCGCGCCAGGCACGACCTGGAGCCTCGCGGAAGTCACGGCCATAGCCAACACCGGATCGATAGTTGATGCTGACAACGACGTACCCCAGTTCCGCCATCCGCCGGTTCACCGCGAAGTCCTTGGCGTAATAGCTGCCGAAGTGGAACCCGGGAAACATCTGCCGCGGCGGCCCGCCGTGAACATACACCACCGCTGGATGAGGACCGCCCGTCGAAGGAAGAAACAGTTGCGCCGGCACCGTCCGGCCGTCGCTCGCCTTGATCCGGACCAGCTGCGGCGGAGGCGCATCGAAGCTGTGGGAATAGCCGTAGTCGGTCGGCTCCTCGACAAGGGCGAATTGACCCGACCGCAGATCGAGTACGCGCAGAAGAGGCGCATCTTCTGCATCGCCTCCAGTGAATGCCACGTAGCGGCTGTCGCCAGCGGAACGGGCAAGACCCATCACCATATCCGGGCTTGAGATCGCTCGCGCCTGTCCTGTCGAAACCTGGACCTGCGACAGCTGCCTTGTGTCGATGTTTGTGCAATTATGGATAACGAAGAGGCTGTCGGCAGCGGCGAGTTCGCTTTCGGCGACTTCGCAGCCTGTCGGCGTGAGCGCGCGTGCGGCTCCCCCGGTGCGAGGAATGGCATAGAGTCGCGCCCAGCCGTCAGCCTCCGACCGGACGACGAGGTTGCGGTCGTCGGCCCAGCGCAAATGGCCCTCCGGATCATCCGACAATTGCGATCCTGCGGCACCGGCAGGCTCGTAGACGGTCCGTACCTGCCCGGAAGCGATATCGACCGTTTCCACGGCAAAGGGCTGATTTGCGGTCAAGTCATAGGATCTCGTGTGCTCGCGAGCGGGCCAGCGCAGATAAGCGATCGTCCGGCCGTCGGGAGAGAGTTGGGGGGAACTCAAGCGGTGCGGTCCGGTCACCAGCCATGTCACCCGCTCTTCTCCAAGCGAATACCGACCCAGGAACGACCAGCCCCCGCGATCCTGCACGAAGTAAAGCGTCCGACCGTCTTTCGACCACAAGCCCTGGTTGAACCCGCCGCCGCCTTGCACGAGGACCGTCGGCTCCGCCGTCGGTTGCTTGAGGTTTACCGACCACAGGTCGCGTCCCTTGCGATAAACCATTTGCTCGCCGCGAGGTGAAAACCTCGGCCCGAAGCCGACACCGATTTCGATCGGCTTCGAGCCGGGCTCGGTTCCAATCAGCCAGAGCGTCGCCGACGGGGCTCGAAGAAGATCCGCAGGATTGAAGGCGTCTCCACTGGCATTGAACGGCACACCGGTCAGATAGGCAACATAGTCGCCCCTCGGCGATGCAAGGACGCTGGTGATCGGCTGTCCCTCTACATCGGACTGGCCGAAGAGTTTGACCGGCCGGAACTCCGGTGCCTGCGCGTACATCAGATGGGTCTCGTCCCCCTGCGCCACGAGCCACGCAACGGACGAAGATTCGGATGCGCTGACTTCCGTCGCTATGGGAAACTCGAGAAAGCTTTCTGCATCGTCCACTTGCGCCGACAGCGAACTGGCCGTGAACAAGGTCGCCACCGCCAGACAAAGTTTCGTTCCAGGCATCGTTCAGTCCCCCACTTTCGAAAAATCATCGCCCAGCACCACCGAAGAAAACCAGCTTATCAATGCCCGTCGTCGGCTGACACGTCGAATATCGCTTCAGTCCGCGCAAGCGCCGCCCCCGGGCCACCCAGTCCATCCGGGCCCGCGAACAACCCGCCCCGGTGTCGCGCCGGTATGTTGCCCGTCGGAAAGTACCTGCACGCCGTTGATGAACACCTCGGTGACACCGGTGGCGTATTGGTGGGGCGCATTGTAAGTTGCATGGTCGCTGATAGTGGTCGGGTCGAATATCACGATATCTGCAAAGTTGCCGACGGCCAGGCTGCCACGCTGACGCAGCCCGAGGTTAGAGGCCGGCAAGGCCGTCAGCCCGCGAATTGCCCGAGCAAGAGGCAGCGCTTCTTCCTCGCGCACGTATTTGCCGAGCAAACGCGAGAAGTTGCCGTAGGTGCGCGGATGCGCTGCGCTGTTGAGCGTTTCGCCCTCGGCGGCGGGAGCGGATGCATCGGATCCGAAGCTCATCCATGGGAGCGCGGCCTGTTTGGCGATATTCTCTTCGGACATCATGAAGTAGATCGCGCCGATCTGGCCATCCTGCAGGACGAGATCGACGGCGGTCTCCTCCACGCTCGTTCCGCGCAACGCGGCAATCTGTGCGAGGGTTTTGCCCATCAGCGGCTGGAACTCGGGATTCTCGGAATTCACCAGCAGAACGCCATCACCTCCGGCAGCGCGCAATAGGTTTTCCCAATCGCTTTCTTCCACGCGCATCTCCTGTAGAATTCTGGCCCGGGTCGCTGGATCCTGCAACCGCTCGAGCATGGCGTCGCGGCCGCCAGCCTGCACCCACGGGGGGATAACCGCATCAAGGCCGGTACCACCCGCAGTGTAGAGGTACATGTTGGTTGTCAGCCTGATGCCCGAACGACGCGCGTCCTCTATCTTGGCGACGATCTCCGGCAACCGGTCCCAGTTCCGCTTGCCGGCAAGCTTGAGGTGATAGATTTCCGCCGGCAGGCCGGCTTCGCGAGCGATCGTGATCACCTCGTCAATCGCGCTGCCGATTTCGTCGGCTTCCGAACGCATGTGGCTGATATACATACCGCCGCAGCGGCCTGCCTCTTCGGCAAGAGCGACGAGCTCTCGCGTCTCGGCATAATTGCCGGGGGCGTAGATCAGCGCAGATCCCACTCCCATCGCGCCCTCTTCCATCGCCTGGCGAACGAGCGCGCGCATTCGAGCAAGCTGGTCAGGATTCGGATCGACATCCTGTTCGCCAAGTTCGTGGATCCGCACAGTCGTCGCGCCCACGAAGCTGGCGACGTTGGGCGAAATGCCCTTTTCCTCGAGATTTTCGAGATATTCGCCCAAGGTGGTCCAGCCGATGGCGACGCCGCTTTCGCCCATCTGCGCCTGCAATTCCTGTCGCATGGAGCTATTGATGGGCCCCATGGTCCATCCTTCGCCAAACACTTCAAGCGTCACCCCTTGGCGGATGTCGGACATGCCGCGACCGTCTTCCAGAAGGGAACGATTGGCCCAGCTCAGCATGTTTATGAATCCAGGTGCGACTGCCATCCCGGCAGCATCGATCTCCTCGCGCCCCTCGCCGCGGACTTGTCCGATCGCAACGATCTGGTCGCCCTCGACCGCCAGATCCCCCACATAGGGTTCACTGCCGCTGCCATCATAGATCGAGCCGTTGCGGATCACCAGATCATAGCCGGCCACATCGGCCGTTCCTCCGGCGGTTGCACAGCCCGTCATGGATGCAAGCAGCAGCGTCGCCAGAGATAAGCGAGCAGTCTCGCAGGGCCATTCTTTCACGGTCGTCATATCAATCCCCTCCCTAGCTCCCGATATCCGTCCTGCATCGCGGAGCCTCGGTCACTGACGGACCAAATATCTACAAATGAGACTCAACCATCCTATTTGGAGATGTCAAGCCTCAGGTCATTCTGTCGGATCAAATGCAACTGTGAAAAGGACGAGGCGGGCGGGCGGCTGCATCCCGCGCCGAAAGTGGGGGCACCAGGCTCGCAACGGACCAGGCAAGTTGCAATAGGCCAGGTTTTGTGTCAGCCCCCGCTTTCTCTAATCAGGACAGTGCGGCTTGATCGGTTCGCCGAGCAAAGCGGCGCTCGGGGTTCGAGCGCAATGATGGGGCAACTGAATAACGGAAATTCGTGCGGTTTCGGGAATCGAGGGTCGCAGCTGCGAAGGGCCGTTCACTTTCCGATCAGGACAAGCCCTTTCAAGGCGAAATTTGGGAGACGGTTATGGCGAATGGCATCAAGGCGGGGCGGCGCGGCTTCATGAAAGCGGCGGGTGCGGGGGCGCTGCTGTCGGTACCGATGATCAATCTGGGCTATTATCGGCTCGGCGCGAGCGACCGGACCTATTCGGCGCGCAGCGTCGCGATCGTGGAGCGCGCGATGGTGCTCGACATGCTCGCCATTCCGAAGATCGATTTCCGCCCTGAGGTCCCCGCCCGACCGATGACCGACCGGGAGAAAGCCGAATTCCGCGCTTCGGGGATCACGGGCATCCAGAATGCCGTCGGAATCGGCGGCCCGCGTGCCAAGGAGCAGGCGCTCGAATTCCTGGCGGCGTGGCAGGGTTATGCCGGCCGCAATTCGGACGTATTCTCGCTGGTGGGGATGGTCAGCGACCTCGAACGGGCCAAGGCCGAGGGCAAGGTTGGCATGATCATGGGCCTGCAGAACGCGGATCAGTTCGAGCGGGCGACCGACGTCAAGTTCTTCTACGATTTGGGCCTGCGGTGTGCCCAGCTGACCTACAACAGCCTCAATCGGATCGGCAGCGGTGCCACCGAGCGTGTCGACGCAGGTGTCAGCGATTTCGGGGTGTCGATCATCGGAGCGATGAACGACGTCGGCATGTTGATCGACGTTTCGCATTCGGGCGACAGGACGACTCTGGATGCACTCGAGCTTTCGCCCCGACCCATCGCCTTCACTCACAGCAATTGTCGTGCACTTAACGAACATCCGCGCAACAAGACCGACGAGATGATCGTCAAGCTCGCCGCAAAGGGCGGGGTGATGGGGATCACCGGGGTGCGCAATTTCATCAGCAACCGCGACCCGACCACCATCGTGGATTATGTCGATCATATCGAACACGTGGTGAAACTGGTGGGGATCGAGCATGTCGGCATCGGTTCCGACAGCGATCTCAACGGCTATGACGACATGCCCGCCGACCAGAACGCGATGCTGCGCAATGCCTACAAGGACAGCTACGCCTTTCGCGACAAGATCGATGTCGATGGCTTCGATCACCCGCGCAAGGTCTTCGACCTTGTCGAGGAAATGATTCGCCGTGGTTATTCGGACGACAGCATCGAACTGGTGCTTGGCGGAAATTTCGCACGCCTGCTTCGCGCGACCTGGAAATAGCCCCGTTCGTCACTCCGAAGCGAACCACATGACAAATTTGACATTCTCTAAATTGAGTGCAAATGTCCCAATCAAGACAAAATTATCGCTGAAAAGATAGCGGTTCATAGGGTGGAATACACTCAACAGAGACGCTGCGAATTCCAGGAAGAGGTCTCGGTCGGCTTCTTGAGCGAAGCCAAACAGAGTTGGGGGATAACATGTACCTAAGGCAGTTCACAATCCGCACATTGCTTTCGGGCTCGATCGCGAGTTTCGCCCTCTTGGCCGGCACCCCGGCGCTTGCCCAGTCGGTCGAAGCAGCCGAGCAGCCGGACGAGAATGCACCGGAAGCCAAAGAACCGACCGGGACGATCGTTGTCACCGGCTCTCGCATTCAGCGCGACGGATTCGATCAGCCGACTCCGACCACCGTGCTTGGCGATACCGAAATCCAGCAGGCCGGGCGGGTCAACCTCCAGCAGGTGCTGAACGAACTGCCGCAGGTCCGCAATTCGGTGGCGCCGACCACCGCGACCGGCAACACCTCGAGCGGCGTGGCGCCGGTCGATCTTCGGGGGCTGGGATCAGCTCGCACGCTCACCCTGGTCAATGGCCGACGGTTTGTGGGCGACAACAACCTCAACTTCGTTCCGACCAATCTCGTGGATCGTGTCGAACTCGTCACCGGCGGTGCCTCGGCGGCATGGGGCTCCGGCGCGGTTGCCGGGGTGGTGAACATCATTCTCAACGACGATCTCGATGGCGTGACTCTGGGCGCCCAGACCGGGATCTCCTCGCGCGGCGATGGTTTTCGCTATGGCTTCGATGCAGCCTTCGGGACCGATTTCGCCGATGGTCGCGGTCATTTCATGATCGGCGGTGAGTATCTCGACGATGAGGGTGTCGACACGGGCGGACGACGCGAGCGTCCGTGGCTGGGCGCCGGCCTGGTCAATATTGGCGGCGGGCAACTCGAACTGCAGCCCGACGTCAACGATCTGGCGCCGATCACTCGCGGCGGAACTGTTCTTGCCGGCTCTTTTGCCGGTCAGGTATTCAATCCCGACGGGAGCTTGCGGCCGACCAGCGAGGCCGATTTCTTCAGCCTGTACGACCTGCTCTATGTCGCCAATCCGCTTGAGCGGATTGGAACTTATGGCAGGCTGACCTACGACATCGGTGGCGGCGCGACGGTATGGGCCGATGCCATGTATGGTCGTTCGAAGACCAACCAGCCGTTCTTCCCAGATTTTTCATCCCCGGTGTTCGCGGTCTCGGCCTCCAATCCGTTCCTGTCTCCGACAATCAGCAACACGCTCGCCGCCAATGGCGAGACGAGCCTGCTGATCGGACGCTTGCTCACCGACACTTTCTTCATGACGTTCGACGCCGAGCGCGTGACCAAGGAAGGTGCTGTCGGCATCGAGGGTACGCTTGGCGGGAACTGGGCTTACGATGCGCATTTCAGCCACGGCGAGATCGACAGCGAACAGAGGTTCTTCAACTCTTCCATTCCCGCGAATTTCGCTCGTGCCATCGATGCGACCTCGGTCAACGGCCAGATCGTTTGTTCGGTGAACGCGGATGCCGATCCGACCAACGACGATCCGGCCTGCGTGGCGTTTAACCCCTTCGGAGATGGAGCCTCCTCGCCCGAGGCGAGAGCTTACGTGAGCGGCACCCAATTTTCACGCAGCGTCAACAAGCTGGATTCGGCGGCAGCGCGTCTCCAGGGCGATCTGCTTTCGATGTGGGCCGGCCCGGTCACTGTCGCTCTCGGGGTGGAGGCGCGCTGGGAAGAGCAGACGGCGGACAACGGCGAACTCGATCGCGCCGGGGTGTTCGGCCTGCCGGTCTTCACCGAACCGGTGCAAGGTGCCTTCAGCGTCAAGGAGGGTTTTGTGGAGGCGCTTGTGCCGCTCTGGCAATCCGATGGCCTCGAACTCGATGTCAACGGCGCTGCCCGATATTCGGATTACAGCCTGAGCGGCGGCATCTGGTCTTGGAAGGTCGGCGGAACCGCGCGACTCTTCCGCGATCTCCTGCTACGCGCAACCCGCTCGCGCGACATTCGCGCACCCAGCATCGGCAATCTCTTTGCAGTCAACACGATCAACGTCCGCCCTGTGGTCGACAATGACTCGGCAGGCCGCAACGATCCCAACTACAATCCCAACCCGCAAGCCACTATCTTCAGCGGAGGCAATGTCGCCCTCGTTCCGGAAGTCAGCCAAAACTGGACGGTTGGCGCTACCGTATCGCCCGCCTTCCTCAGCGGTTTCAGTTTTTCGATCGACTATTACGATATCAAGATCGACAACGCCATCGCGACACCCAGTGCGTCGGATGTCACGGCCGCCTGCTCGCAGGGCGATACCGCCGCCTGCGACAGCGTCATTCGCGACGCCACCGGGACAATCGAAACTATCTTCGCGGTGGCGCAGAACATCGCCGAGTTCGAGACGAGCGGCGTGGACTTCGAGGCTTCCTATCGGACGCCGATCTCGGGCTTTCTGGGGCTCCCCGGTAGCTTCTATGTCCGCGCTCTGGCGACCTATGTCGATGAACTCGCCTTCCAGACCGGCTTCAATCGCCGCGATGTGGCCGGAGATGTCGGCGATTCGGTCGTCGACGGCCTGCCGAAGTGGCGCGGCATCCTGACCCTGGGTTACGACGAAGATGCGTTCGGCATCGGTGCGCGTGCACGTTATGTCGGCGGCGGCGATTTCAACGACGAGCAGAACATCGTCAATGGCGAGATCGATGCGCGGACCTACATCGATCTCAACGCCAGCTTCGACGTCATGGACAGCTTCACCTTCTACGGAAATGTGAGCAATCTCTTCGACGTCAAGCCGCCGCTGGTCACCACCACCGGCAGCGCGCATTACGATAATCTGGGCCGGTATTTCACCGGCGGTGCGAAGGTGAAGTTCTGATCGCTTCCGGCCCGGGTCCAGGCGCGGGCCGGATAAGTCATCCACATGATGCGGGAAGGGGTCGCCGTTGGCCGTTCCTTCCCGAACTCGAGACAGCGGGAATCACAATGGCCGGAACTGCGGAACGATACGGACTGATGCTGATAGCGCCAATGCTGTTGCTTGCGGCGCCTGCGCAGGCAGCGGAGCCGGTGCAGCTCCCGCGCGCGGAGGTTTCGACGACCCTCGATGAACGAGTGGCCGGGCTGGAAGATTTCATCGACGGAGCGATGGCGATGGGCATCGCCAATCGCGAGGTGGCCGGCGCTGTCTTCGTGCTGGTGAAAGATGGCGAGGTCGTGATCCAGAAGGGCTACGGCTTTGCCGACGTCGAGGCGCGCAAGCCCGTCGATCCGGCCAGAACACTGTTCCGGCCCGGCTCGGTGTCGAAGCTGTTCACGTGGACGGCTGTCATGCAGCTCGTGGAGCAGGGCAAGCTTGATCTCGACGATCCCGTCGACCGCCACCTCGACTTCGAGATTCCCGAAACCTTCCCGCAGAAAATCACGGTGCGTCATCTGCTCGATCACAGCGCGGGTTTCGAGGACGGTTACAAGGACATGTTCGTCGCATCGCCGGATGAATATCAGGAGCTGGGCCCTTGGCTTGCCAGTCACATCCCGGCCCGGGTGCGCGAGCCAGGCGTCGAGGTGTCCTATTCCAACTATTCCACTGCGGTCGCGGGCTATATCGTTCAGCGCATCTCGGGCGAAGATTTCTCCGACTATATCGACCGCCACATCTTCCAGCCGCTTGGTATGACGCGCAGCACCTTCCGTGAGCCGCTGCCGCAGAGTTGGCAAAACGATGTCGCAATCGGTTACGAATGGAAAGACGGGCGGTTCGAAGCACAGCCTGCCGAGTTGATCTACAACATCGCTCCGGCTGGCTCGCTGTCTTCGACCGGAGCCGACATGGCGCGTTTCGTCGAAGCGCATCTTCAGGATGGCCGACTGGGCGACGCGCGCATCCTGCAGGCCGATACGGCCAAACGGATGCGCACGCGTCTCGCCGCCAACTCCCCCGGGCTTCCGGGGATCGGGCATGGGTTCCTCGAAACACGCGCTTCGAACCCCCGCATCATCGGGCATGGCGGGAACACCGGCGAATTCCATTCCAACCTGATCCTCATTCCCGAAGCCGATGTCGGCTTTTTCATATCGGTGACGGGGGGCAACGAGGCTTCGATCGCGCGCTCCGAACTGAGCGCCATGGTGGTCGAGCGGTTGGTCCCGACCGTACGCCTGCCCGAATGGACGGGCGCGCCCGGTGAACCGGTCGAGGGTACTTACCGGACCAACCGCCGCTCCTACACCGATCACAGGGTGAACCCGGCCAGCCTGATCCAGGTTAGCCGCGAGGGTGATCATGGGCTGAGCGTGACCATTCAGGGACAGACGATCCTGTGGGAGCAGGTCGGTCCCGGGACCTATCAGCAGGTCACCGAAGAGACCACGCCTTATGGTCCGCTGGGGCTCATCCAGTTCTACGGCGAAGGAAGCGACACGCGCTTCTCGTTCGAAGCGCAACCCTATACGCTTTATCGGCTGGTCTCCTGACACGGTCGTCAGGGCAGCAGCAGGTTCGATGCCCGCGACAGGCGTGCAACAGCGCCGACCGCATCGCGCTTAATCATTGGTATCCACCCTTGGGAGAAGCATCGTGAAACTGGCACTTGGACTGGCTCTGATGAGCCTCCCCGCAGCACTGGCGGCGCAAGAGCCCGTCAAGTCCGAAGCCGTGGCCCAGGATGCCGCAGCGATCACCTACACGGCGCCCGAAAATTGGGCCGCTTCCGCGCAGGGCCCCGTGACCGTCTATACGGCGCCCGAAGGCACTTTGCGGGTTGCCGTAGTTCAGGTCGGAGCCGCGGCGGATGCAAGCGCCGCGACCGCCCGGGCCTGGTCGCTCTACAATCCGCAGGCCGAACGCGAGGTCCGGCTGGTAACCGCCGGAGCCCCGGGCGATGGATGGGACGAGCGGGTCAATACTTCCTACGAAACCTCGCCCAACGAGCGCGCGGTAGCTGCGGCCACAGCCCTGCGCCAAGCCGGCGAGTGGGTCGTCCTCATCACCGAGGGTTCCGAATTGGTCGCCAACAAGCGGACGGCGGCGATATCACTGGTGGGCCAGAGCATACGCCCAGCGGGTTACAGGCCCGAAAGCTTCGTCGGCCAGACAGCCAATCGGCTCACGCCCGAACGCGTCCAGCTCTTGCGGGATTTCGTGGCTCAGTCGGCTGAAACGCTCGAGGTGCCCGGCGTGGCGATTGCCTTGATCGACGGAGGAGAAGTCGTCTGGCAGGGTGGTTACGGCGTTCGCGCGCTTGGCCGGGACGCACCGGTCGATGAACACACCAAATTCATGATTGCATCCAACACCAAGGGCATGGCGACGCTGCTGCTCTCGGCGCTGGCAGACGAGGGCAAGCTGCGCTGGGAGCAGCCGGTGACCGACCTCTATCCCGAATTCCGCCTCGGCAGCGACGCGACGACGAGGTCCACCCTGGTGCGCCATCTGGTCTGCGCCTGCACTGGTCTGCCACGCAAGGACTATGCCTTCATTCTCGCCGATAGCGGGGCTCCGGCGTCCGACACCTTCCGCCAGCTCGCGCAAAGCGAACCGACCAGCGATTTCGGCGAATTGTACCAGTACAACAACCTGATGGCTTCGGCGGCGGGCTATCTGGGCGGCGCGCTGGCCTATCCCGACATGGAGCTCGGCGCGGCATTCGACGAGGCAATGAAAACTCGAATTTTCGATCCTCTGGGGATGACCGACACCACCTTCGATTTCGCGGTGGGGGAGAGCGGCAATTGGGCGCGCCCCCATGGCTACGACATCGATGGCGAGGTCACCCTGCTGTCGAACCGTTTCAATCACCTGATCACTCCGCACAGACCCGCCGGAGGCGCCTGGTCGACTGCCGCCGACATGGCGAAGTACGTCCAGCTCGAACTTTCGAAGGGGCTCTCCCCCGAAGGCGAGCGCGTCGTCAGCGAAGCGAACCTTACCGAACGTCGCAAGCGTGGCGTGCCGATCGGGGAGAATGCCTGGTACGGAATGGGCTTGATGGAGCGGCAGGTGGCCGATGTGTCGGTCGTGACCCACGGTGGCACTCTCCAGGGCTACCACAGCAATTTTTACCTCTTGCCGGAGGCCGGGGTCGGCGCCGTCATTCTGGTCAATTCAGACGCCGGTGCTTCCATGCTTGGCCCGTTTCTGCGGCGACTGCTCGAGGTGGTTTATGACGGCAAGCCCGAAGCGACGCAGGAAATCGCGGTCGCCGCAGCGCGCCTGGAGAAGCAGGCCGAGGCCAAGCGGGCGAGCCTGACCGTGCCTGGCGATCCGGAAGTTCTTGCCGGGCTGGCTTCTCTTTACGAGCACCCCGAAATCGGTTCTATCCGGGTCACCAGAGACGACGGAATCTATTCCATGAAGGCGGGCTTCGTCGAAGGGCCGATCGCCACGCGCGCCAATACCGACGGGAGCGTATCGCTTGTGACGGCAGGTCCGGGGCTCATCTCGGTCGAGGCGGTCGTCGGCGAACTGGACGGTCGCCGCACGCTAACCGTGCGTGATAACCAGCATGAATATGTCTATACGGAGGTGCGCTGACGGCGCTGACGCGGCGGGATTGCCCGGCGCTGCTCAACTGCGCAGGTTGAGCAGCGAATCCATCAGGCCATCGCCTTCGCTCGAGCACACGCCGAGCACCACCGCCTCCTCGCAACCCTCGGCGGTCACATAGGCGTGACCCATCGACGAATCGAGATAGATACCTTCGCCGGCATCGATCCGGACGGGGTCGTAGAATTCGGAGTGAACCTCGATCCCGCCTTCGATCACATAGATGAATTCTTCGCCGTGGTGGCGCACCAGATCTCCGAATTCCTTGGCGCTCTGCGCGCGGATCCGGGTCACGATCGGGATCATCCGCTTCTGGCGCAGATCGGTGCAGAGGTAGAAATAATCGTAATTGTCGGTCGTCACGCGGACCGCATTGTCCAGCTTTCCGAGGCTGCGGCGGCCCGTGACCTGCGGGGGTGCGCTGGCCGGGTCTTCCTCGGCGAACAGATCGGACATGCGAATATTGAGCCGCTGGCTGAGCTGCTGCAGCTTGTCGTAGGACAGCGTCAGGCGATTGTGCTCGACCTTGGAAAGCGTCGAAACGGGGATTCCGGACTTCTCGCTCATCTCCTTGAGCGTCCAGCCGTTGCGAGAGCGGATTTCGCGCATCACCTCGCCAAGCGTCCGTGGTTTCGCCTGCACTCCCATCAATCGACCGCTCCCGTTGACAATTCTCTAAATAGGATCATTATGTCCTAATTCAGCCACGCCGTATTCAGCGGTGCATGTTACTGATCAGGGGTCCTACGTCCAGCCGAAAAGCTGACGGCGGAGCGGCCCGGGGGGGAGAATGCGATGCGTCTGGTTCACAAGATCATGCTGGGGCTGGCGGCACTGGCCACCTTGCCGCTCGCTGCGCAGGCACCGGCTTTGCTGGATCGGACCCCGGAGGTGCCGGTGGCGCCGATGGTGGAGACTACCATACCTGAATCCGACACGGCGGATCTCGATCCAGCCGATCTTGAAGCCTGGCTCGATGGCTTTCTCCCCTATGCGCTTGCGCGAGGACAGATCGCGGGCGCCGTGGTGGTGGTGGTCCGCGGCGATGAGGTCGTTCTTCAGAAAGGCTATGGCTATTCCGACGTGGCCGCGCGCGAGCCAGTCGACCCCGAGGCAACGCTGTTTCGCCCGGGATCGGTTTCCAAGCTGCTTACCTGGACCGCTGTCATGCAGCAGGTCGAAGCCGGCAAGCTCGACCTCGACGCCGATGTGAACCGCTACCTCGATTTCGAAATTCCGCCCTTCCGGGGCGAGCCCGTCACGCTGCGCGACATCATGACCCACACTGCGGGGTTCGAAGAGTCGATCCGCTACCTGATTACCGATGATCCCGATGCGGTGATGTCGCTCGGCGAGCTGATGCCGCTGGCGCTGCCCGAGCGGGTCTTTGCTCCCGGTTCGACCCCCGCCTACTCCAATTATGCCACCGCGCTCGCGGGCCACATTGTGGAACGAGTCAGCGGGATGACCTTCGACGACTATATCGATCGTCGGGTGTTCACCCCGCTCAACATGACCCGCTCGACCTTCCGCCAGCCTTTGCCCGAGGCGCTCGAACCGCTGATGTCCGAAGGATATTCGGTCGCGACCGAGGAGGCCAAGCCCTTCGAGATAGTGGTTCCTGGGCCCGCCGGAAGCCTGGCTTCGACCGGGGCGGATATGGGCAAGTTCATGATGGCGCATCTCAACGAAGGGGGCGCCGTCCTGAGCCCGGAAACCGCGCGGCTGATGCATGACTACGATGCGCCGGGCCTCGGACCGTTGAACACGATGGCGCTCGGCTTCTACGAACAATGGGTCAACGGTCGGCGGGCGATTGCCCATGGCGGCGACACCCAGTGGTTCCACAGCTATCTGTGGTTGTTCCCCGAAGACGATATCGGCGTATACATCTCGATGAACAGCAATGGCGTCGCCGGCGCGTCCGGTGCCATCCGCAGCGCGCTGTTCCACGGTTTCGCCGATCGCTACCTTCCTGCCGAAGAGCCGCAGACACGGGTGGATGACGAAACCGCCCGGGCGCATGCGAACCTGCTGGCCGGCAATTATGTCAGCAGCCGCGGCTCCTTCACCAATTTCATGCGCGTGCTGGGGCTGCTCGGATCGCTGGAGATTACCGTCGGGCCCGAGGGCAAGCTCGCCTTCCCCGCGCTCGACGGACTCACCGCTGGCGCCCGCGACTGGGTGGAGGTGGAACCCTTCGTCTGGCGCGATACCGCCACCGGCGAACGGCTCGCCGCCGAAGTGGTGGATGGCCAAGTCGTCCGGGTCAGCCTCGATGCGGTCTCGCCCTTCATGGTGCTCGAGCCCGCCCCCGCCGCCTACAACCCCGCCTGGCTGATGCCTGCATTGCTGGCATCGCTGGCGCTGGTGCTGCTCGCGGCGATCGCCTGGCCCGTGCGGGCGCTGGTACGCCGCCGTTTCGGGGCGACCTTCGTTCTGGATGGCAAGGCTTTGACTGCCTGGCGAGTGTCGCGCGGCTTCGCCTGGCTCACGCTCTTGGCGTTCGCAGGATGGATCGCTCTGGTCCTGTCCTTCTCCAGCGATCTGGGTAGCGTCGGTGGGCCGCTCGACTGGCTCATCAACCTGCTGCGCGTGCTGACCCCGGTGGCGACCTTCGGCTTGCTGATCGCCTCCATCTGGCATCTGTGGTTGAGCTGGACGCAGCGGCGCGCCTGGACGATGCGGATCGCGGCGATCCTGCTCGTCCTCGCGGCGGCGGTGCTAGTCTGGGTCACGCTGGGCTACAATCTCTACGGCTTCAGCATGGTCTATTGATAGCCATGAACACAAAGCCACGATTGCAGCTCAGTCTGAACGTCGAGCGGTTTGCCTATCGCCAACCGTTCCGGATTTCCGGTCACGTCTTTACCGAGACCCGCGTGTTGGTCGCCGAATTGTCCGACGGCGAGCACGCCGGGCGGGGTGAGGGAGCCGGGGTCTATTATCTCGGCGACGATATCGACCACATGTTGGCCGAGGTCGAAGACGCCCGGGGGGGTATCAAGGCCGGTGCCAGTCGCGAGGAATTGCAGCACCTGATGCCTCCCGGTGGCGCGCGCAATGCGATCGACTGCGCCTATTGGGAGCTCGAAGCCAGGCAGCAAGCCTGCCCGGTGTGGAAGCTTGCCGGGCTCGATCCGCCGCGGGCCCTGCCATCCGCCCTGACCGTGGGGGCGGGCGAGCCGACGGCGATGGCCGAGGCGGCGCTCGCGCTCGATCCCGACGCGCCGATCAAGCTGAAGCTGACCGGCGAGCCGGAGCTCGATATCGCGCGTCTCGTCGCAGTTCGGACGGCGCGACCCACGGCGTGGATCGGCGTGGATGCCAATCAGGGCTATACGATCGAGTCCCTGCGCGATCTGCTGCCCGCGCTCGCCGAAACGCGGATCGCAATGCTCGAACAGCCGCTGCGACGCGGGGCGGAAGAGGATCTGGACGGCATCAAGCGCCCGCTCCCCTTCGTTGCGGACGAGAGCGCGGTTACGTTCGCCGACACCTCTTCGCTCGTCGGCCGGTTCGACATGGTGAACATCAAACTGGACAAGTGCGGGGGCCTTACCGAAGGTCTCGCCATCGCGCGCGAAGCGCGCAAGCTCGGGCTAGAGGTCATGGTCGGCAATATGATGGGCACCAGCCTCTCGATGGCGCCCTCATACCTGCTCGGGCAATTGTGCGACGTGGTCGATCTCGATGGTCCGACCTTCCTGGCGCAGGATCGCGCTCCGGGCGTCGCCTATCGCGATGGCCTGATCCATTGCCCCGCCGGGATTTGGGGCTGGTAATCGGTTTGATCCGGTTGACAATTCTCTGATTAGGACATTATGTCCTGATATGGGCAAATCGGGGAGGGGGTGCGATGTTGAAAGCGGATTCGGTTAGCCGATGCAGTGACGCCCCCTCGACAGAGGGCGTCAACATCTCCGCGATCTCGTCATCGCTTGCGCCCCTCGATCGACCCACTTTCGAAAGGGGTGTGTCGATTGCGCCCGCCTTTACCGCTTGCACCGGAACCTAGCCATAATGAACGCTCCTCTTCCGCTGGTTTCCGAGAGTCTGGTCGTGCCGCAACCCTATCTGCTGTTTCTCGGCGACACCACCGAGGCCAGCTTCGCGAAGACCGCCTTCGGCCTCGCCCATTGGGCCCCCGATCAATGCGTGGGCGAAATGGCTCTGCCGGGGGCTACGGTAACGACCGGCCTTGCCCGTATCACGCCAGCCCAAGCCCGGGATGCTGGCGCTCAATCGCTCGTTATCGGAGTCGCCAATCAGGGCGGGGTGCTTGGCGCAGGCTGGATCGAAGCGCTGGTCGACGCGATGGATGCAGGGCTGCATATCGTCAGCGGCCTGCATGTTCGCCTGTCGAGCGTGCCCGCCCTCAAGGAAGCCGCGACGCGCAACGATCGCCGCCTGATCGACATTCGCACTCCGCCCGCGGACCTGCCGGTCGGAACCGGCCGTAAACGCAGCGGGAAGCGGCTGCTTACCGTCGGTACCGATTGCGCGCTGGGCAAGAAATACACTGCTCTGGCCCTATATCACGCCTTTACCGGTAGAGGACTCTATGCGGATTTCCGGGCGACGGGGCAGACCGGGATCATGATCGCCGGCGGCGGAATCCCGATGGATGCGGTGGTATCGGATTTCGAGGCGGGGGCGGCCGAGGTATTGAGCCCCGATGCGCCGGCGCAGCACTGGGACCTGATCGAGGGGCAAGGTTCGATCTTCAATCCCTCCTACGCAGCCGTCTCGCTCGGCCTGCTGCATGGCAGCCAACCCGATGTGTTCGTCGTCTGCCACGACCCGACGCGCAAGACGATCCTCGGCCTGGAAGGATTCGATTTGCCGACGATAGAGGAGGTCGTCGAGATGACCATCCGCCTCGGGAGCCGGACCAATCCGGCCATCCGTTGTGGTGGCGTCAGCCTCAACACCTCGAGCCTGAGCGATGGCGACGCCGAGAAACTCCTTGCGGATGAAAGCGCGCGTCTCGGCATGCCGGTCGCCGATCCGGTTCGGGGCGGGCCGGCGTTCGAGGCGCTCGTGGACGCCTGCCTCGCATGATCGACAGCGATCCCCGTGCAAGCAGCAGCTGGTTTCAGCGTTTCCTCTTGCCCGGCTTCGCGCTCAAGGCGGTCATCATCGGCGGCGGCTATGCAACGGGTCGCGAACTTGCCGAGTATTTCATCCCCTCGGGCCCCTGGGGGGGATTGGCCGGGATGCTCTTCGCCACAGCGATATGGAGCCTGGTCGCCGCGGTGACCTTCGCGATGGCGCGCGAAATGCATGCCTATGATTACAAATCCTTCTTCCGCGGGTTGCTCGGCCCGGCCTGGGTGCTGTTCGAGATCGCCTATCTGATCTTCGTGGTGCTGATAATCGCGGTGTTCGGCGCTGCGGCGGGCGAGATCGGCGCGGCGACTTTCGGCTGGCCCGCAGTCGTCGGATCGGTCCTCCTGGCGGTGACCATCCTTGCGGTTGTCTCCTTCGGGACCGCGGCGGTCGAGCGTTTGTTCCGCTACGCCTCCTTCCTGATCTACACTGTCTATGCGCTGTTCCTGATTGTCGCGCTGGCCACGTTCGGCGACAGGATCGGCGAGGGCTTTTCCCAATCGCCTCCGCCGCTCGACGGCTGGCTTGCAGGCGGGCTGACCTATGCCAGCTACAATATCGTCGGCGCGGTCATTATCCTGCCGGTGCTGAGGCATCTGACCAGTCGGCGCGATGCGCTTGTGGCCGGGGTCATCGCGGGACCGCTGACGATGCTTCCGGCAATTCTTTTCTTCGTGGCGATGGTTGCCTTCTACCCGGAGATCGGCAGCGAGACGCTTCCCTCCGACTTCCTTCTGCGCCAGATGGCCATTCCCGGCTTCGCGGTGATCTTCCAACTGATGATCTTCACGGCTCTGCTCGAAAGCGGCGTCGGCGCGATCCACGCGGTCAACGAACGCATCTCCGGCGCGTGGGAGGCCCGCGGTCGGTCCTCACTGGGGACCCTGGCGCGGGCAGCGATCGGCGCCGTCATCCTGACCGGCTGCATGGTCGTCGCCGCCGAGATCGGTCTCGTTGACCTGATCGCCAGCGGTTACCGGTTCCTCGCCTGGCTGTTCCTCGCCGTCTATGTCGTTCCGCTGCTGGCTATCGCCTCCTACCGCCTGCTCGCCCGCCGCTCCCTGCAAAGATCGGAAACCTCGATATGAAACCTCTCCATCTGCTCGCGTCCGCTGCGCTTCTCGTCTCTCCGGCTGCAGCCTGGGCCGAGCCTCCGGAGGGCTTTGTGCAAGAGGTCGAGACGCTTCGCAACGAGATCGGAGCACCCGGCATCGCCATCGCGATCGTCGAGCAGGGCGAGACCACGCTGGCCCGCGGCTGGGGCGTGCGCAAGCTGGGCGAGAGCGCGCCGGTGGACAGCGAGACGCTGTTCCAGACCGGTTCGACCGGAAAGGCCAAGACCGCAGCGGCGCTCGCTATTCTCGTCGACGAGGGCAAGATCGGGTGGGACGATCCGGTTATCGACCATATGCCGTGGTTCCGCATGTACGACCCCTGGGTCACGCGCGAAATCACGATCCGCGATCTGCTGGTTCACCGCAGCGGGTTGGGTCTGGGTCAGGGCGATCTGCTGTTCGTCCCCAGAAGCAGTCTCACGCGCCGGGAAACCGTCGAGCGCGTCGCGTATCTGAAGCCCAAAACCAGCTTCCGCGCAGCTTATGCCTATGACAACATTCTCTACGCTGTGGCGGGGCAGCTTATCGAGGAAGTGACCGGGCAGAGCTGGGAGGATTTCATTCGCGAACGCGTGCTGCGCGCCGGCGGAATGGACAATGCGACCAGCGAGAGTGAGAACCGCTTTCGCATCCCCAACCGTTCTTACCCTCACGCGCGCCTGAACGGTCCCTTGCGCGGGCTCGGCGATCAGCAGGTGCTCGACGAACGCGATGAACTGGGACGCAGCGCAGCCCCGGCGGGCGGCCTCGCTCTTAGCGCGGAGGACATGGCGGCCTGGTTGAAGATCCAGCTGGCGCATGGCGCGTTGCCCGGGGGCGGAAGGCTCTTCAGCGAAGAGCAGGCCCGTGAAATGTGGGCGCCCGTTACGGCGATGCCGAACCAGACGCTACCGGAGCAGTTGAAGCCGGCCGAACCCACCTATCGGTCCTACGCCCTGGGCTGGCAGGTCCAGGACTATCGCGGCCACCGGATCATTTCGCACGGTGGCGGCGTGTTCGGCTCGATCACCCGGGTGGTTATGATCCCCGATCTCGATGTCGGCTTCGCGATCATGCTGAACTCCGAAGAAAGCGGCATGCTGCTCGGTCTGACCTACGACCTGCTCGATCACTACCTTGACGAACCCGATTTCGACTGGACGACGAAATGGCAGGACTGGTTCGAAGAACGGCTGGAGGGCGGGAGGCAGTTCCTCGAGCAGGCCGACGCGACGCCGGTCGATGTCGGACCTTCGCTCGACCCGTCACGCTATGCCGGACGCTATCGCGATGCCTGGTACGGCGATGTGGTGATCGGCGAAGATCAGCAGGGGCTGACAATCGACTTCACCACCACCCCGCGAATGGCTGGCCGGCTCGAGCATTGGCAGTATGATACCTTCAAGACGGTCTTCGAGGATTCCGCGATCGAACCGGCCTTCGTCACCTTCGCGCTCGATGCCGATGGTGCGGTAACGAAAGTATCGATGAAGGCGGTCAGCCCGATCGCGGATTTCAGCTGGGATTATCGGGATCTCGATCTCGCGCCGGTCGGAGAAACGGAATGAGAACTATCGCCGCCGCATGCATCGCGACGCTCGGCCTGAGTGGCTGTGCTCCTACAGTGACGCAGGGTCCTGCGGATATTGCCGGGCTTCACCGCGACCTGCTGGTGCTCGACACCCATCTCGACACGCCGATCAATTTCGGTCGCGCCGGCTGGGATTTTTCCGCGCGCCATGACGTCGCGAGCGAAATTGCCCAGGTCGATCTGGGGCGAATGGCCGAAGGGCATCTCGATGGCGGGTTCTTCGTCATCTACACCGAGCAGGGAGAATTGACCCCTGCCGGCTATCGCGAGGCACTGGCTTTCGCGCGCGAGCGTTCCGATATGATCGATCGCGAAATCGGTGGCCATCCGGAGATGATTCGGTTCGCGCGGAGCGCCGACGAAGTCGAGGCCCTGGCGGCTGCAGACAAGCTGATCGCGCTCAAGGCGATCGAGAACAGCTATCCGCTTGGCGAAGACCTGTCGCTGCTGCGCGAATTCTACGATCGCGGGGTTCGCATGGCAGGTCCGGTCCATTCCGGCACCAACCAGTTCGCCGATGCCGCGGGCGGCGAGGCCAGATGGAACGGGCTGAGCCCGCTCGGCCGCGCCTGGGTAGCGGAAATGAACCGCCTCGGCATGGTGATCGATGCCAGCCACTCTTCGGATGCGGCTTTCGACGAGATGGTCGCTTTGTCCAAGACCCCGCTGGTGCTGTCGCACAGCTCGCCAAGGGCGGCGTTCGATCACCCGCGCAATCTCGACGACGCGCGAATCCGGCGCCTTGCGGAAAGCGGGGGCGCCATGTGCATGTCGACCGTGTTCCTCAGCACCATGAACATGACCGAAGAGCGCGGGCTCCTGTTCGGTCGCTACGAAGGCGTCGCCGATCTCTCAGTCGCGGAACAGCAGGAGCTGAGCCGCCAATGGCGCGCGCTCGACAAGACCGAGCCGATGTGGGCCACCAGCTTCGAGCAATATATGGATGCTCTCTTGCAGCTGATCGAGGTAGCCGGAGTGGATCACGTCTGCTTCGGTGCCGACTGGGACGGCGGCGGAGGGATCCAGGGCCTGGAAGACATCACGGCATTGCCGGTAGTGACTCAACGCCTGCTCCAGGCGGGCTACAGCCGCCGAGACATCGAGAAGATGACCAGCGGCAATGTCCTCCGGCTGATGCGTGCGGCGGAAGCGGCTCGCGAACTGTAAGCTTGCCCGGGCCGGGAACCGCTCGCGGCACGCGGATCATATCGGCAGTTCGTTGCTCGACTTGATCTGCGACAGCGCGACAGTCGAGTTGATCTCCTGAACCCCTGGCAGCTTGCTGAGGCTGTCGAAGAAGAACCGCTCATAGGCGTCGATATCTTCGGCGACGATGCGCAGCATGAAGTCGGTCGTGCCCATGAGCACATAGGCATCGAGAACCTCGGGGAAGGCACCGATCGCCGCGCTGAACTCGTCGAGATTGGCGCGCCCGTGGGCGTTGAGCTTCACCTGCGCGAAGATATGTGCATTCAACCCCACCGCGCGCCGATCGACGAGCGCCACATGACCCAGGATTACCCCGTCGCGCTCCATCCGCGATATCCGGCGCCAGCAGGGCGAGGGCGAAAGCCCGACCTTCTCGGCGATCTCTGCCGTGGTTTGTTTGGCGTTGCGCTGGAGCTCGCGGAGAATTTTCTTCTCGTAATCGTCGAGCGGGGTCAAAATGGTCTCCTAGGAAGCTGATTCTGGTAAGCATAACCGCAAACCTTAGCCAATCCATCAAAATGAGACAGGACTTTCCTGCTGCCGGGATCGATAATGCCCGCAAGCCAATCAGGAGGGTTTCGATGAAAAATCATACGCGGGATGAACTGGATACCGAGTACTTCGTACTCCGCGACGAAGAGGCGGGACTGGATGGCGTAATCGCCCTGCATTCGACGGCGCTCGGGCCGGGTGCAGGCGGCTGTCGCTTCTGGCACTATCCCTCGCGCGAGGAGATGACGGTCGATGCAGCGCGGCTGGCGCGCGGGATGACCTACAAGAACGCGCTCGCCGAGCTCCCGTTGGGCGGAGGCAAGGCTGTGTTGCGGGTCCCCGAGGGGCAGTACGACCGGGAGAAACTGTTTCGCGCTTTCGGCCGCGAGGTGGAGAAGCTGCGCGGGCGCTATCTGACCGCCGAGGATGTCGGTACTTGCGTGACAGACATGGAAGCCATTTCGTCCGAGACCAAGCATGTGGCGGGGCTCGCGCAGGTGCCCGGTCGGCCCGGCGGAGATCCCTCACCCTGGACGGCGCGGGGCGTGTTCGGGGCGATGAGATATCTTGCGCTGGAGCATCTGGGGCGCCCGTTGGCGGATTGCACTGTCGCGATCCAGGGCGTGGGCAACGTTGGGGGTGCGCTGGCACGCCTGCTCCATGCGGGCGGTGCGAAGCTGATCCTGGCCGATACCAATTCCGAGCGACTGGCTGCCCTAGCCACTCAAACGGGCGCAGAAGTGGCAGCCACAAGCGATTTCTGCAGCATCAAGGCAGACATCCTCGCGCCCTGTGCGCTGGGGGGTGTGTTCGGCGAAGCCAGCACGGCAAGGGTGAGGGCAAAGATCGTCTGCGGCGCCGCCAACAACCAGCTAGTGTCGGAGCAGGACGGAGTCCGCCTCGCCGAGCGCGGCATCCTCTACGCCCCCGACTGCGTGGTCAACGCCGGCGGCATCATCAATGTGGCGGCCGAACATCTTGGCTGGGATGAAGCCGAAGTGGTCCGCCGCGTCGACGGAACGGCGGAGCGACTCGCGCGGGTGCTGGCTCGCGCAGACCAGCTCGACGTCGCGCCGAACCTGGCCGCCGACGGTCTGGCCCGGGAGCGGGTGCGACAAGGTACCGCTCTGGCGGCCTGACCGGTCGGCGGTGAGGCATGTCGCAAGCAGAAAAGGTCAGGCTGCTCGAGGTCCGCGGGGCACGGGGTCTGGAGATGCCGCTGCGCGTTCTCGGTCTGGTTTCCCAGCTGGGGCTCTGTCCCGATCGCATCGCGATCGCGAGTCGCCCGGAAGAACAGTCGCTGGAAGCGCTGCTGCGGGTGTCGGGAGCGCGGGGCGCGCTCCTGGTCGAAAAGTTGAGTGCGATGGTGCTGGTTCGCAGCGCGATGCTGTCAGAGACTGAAGCGGACATTCTCGCCACTCACTCTGCAATCTCTTTCTATAAATCGAGCGGTCCGGTCAAAGCAAAGGCGATGGCTGGTAAGGAATAGCGGCCAGGAGCGGCTACAGGATTCGTCCTCGCAAGCCGGCCCGTCCCTTCGGCTACTGCAACGCTCGCCCGAGTTGATCCGCCTCGCGCGATGATGCCCATTTGCTTCGCGCTATCGTTTGCGGAAGCTGTCGGCGAGTTGGACGACGATATTTTGCGATCCGCAAGCCCACAGAGCATCTACGCCCGGCGCGCCTCCACGGTAGTCGCCCCATGGGGGCTTGCTCTCGATAGCCACACGCTCAGCTATGCTGCGGTCTGCAGATCTCGTAAAAACCTGCAGCCATGAACCGGGCCAATCTGTCCTTGATTGCCTCGAAATCGTCCGATTTGCAAAGGCCGTCGGACAGCTTGTCGATCCGTCCCGTGCGAGCGAGGGTAAGCATGAGCGCACCCGATACGAAATGAAAACCCCAGAATATCTCGGCCCGGTCGCATTCCGGCATCGCGCGCTCCAGAAGACCCGTCAGTCTCAGGACGACCGGGTCGAACCATTTGTCGAACATCTCCGCGCCCCATTCCGGAGTGCTGGCGACCAGGGCAGCCATCGTTCCGGCGTGGCGCCAGCCTGGACCGCCTTCGTATAGATCGAGGTTGGTATCCAGAAACGCGCGCAAAGCGCCTTCGACCGTCACATTTTCGCCCGCTTCCTCATCGTACTTCTCCAGCGCCTCCATGCGAACCCGGTTCGCTTCGATGGCACGGCGGGCGAAAACCTCGTCGAACAGGGTCTGTTTGTCGCCGAAGTAATAGTTCACCAAAGTGTGATGCACGCCGATCTCGGCCGAGACGTCCTTGAGGGCAACACCGTGAAAGCCGCGGCGGGAAAACAGCATCTCTGCAGCATCGAGCATTTGCTCGGTGGTTTCGGCCCGGCGCTCCGCCTTGGTTTGCGCTTTGGCCGGCTTGCTCTTCTTCGATGCCAATGAACGGACTCCTGTAGTTCCCGATGCGAGCGAATGCGGACATCGCATTCGATCCCGCATGACTTGCTCGCTCAACCGCTGCGCGCATGCGGGCGGGCTGGGTCGAACATTATCCAAAACGTGAATAACCGCAAGCCGCGTCTGATCGTCGGAAATCAAGCGATTGCAGAGGTTCCGTCGGCGCGGCGATGCTTGCGCGACGGCAGGATAGACAGTTGCATTCAAAACATTCACGCTCGCAAGAGTGAATGTTGACAACCGCGCGAACGGTGGTAGGCAAGCGGGCAGGCGGAACCGAAAAATCCGTGATGAAAGCAGGGAGAGAACCATGAGATCGCATTTTGCGGCGACCGCTTCGGCGTTTGCCATCGTGCTGGCGGCCAGCCCGTCCTACGCCCAGGAAGCGGACGCCCCCGACACCGAAGCCGACACGATCGGCGAGATTTCTCCCGCCGGCGACGACCGCAATGATGTCATCATCGTCACCGCAACCCGCCGCGAAGCCGATGTTCAGGACGTCCCGCTCAGCGTCAGCGTCTTCCAGCAGGAAGAACTGACCGCCAAGGGCATCGTCGGATACGAGCGGCTCGCGCGCGAAACGCCGGGCGTGGTGCTCAACCGGCCGACCCAGAACTTCAACAATTTCACCGCCCGCGGGATTTCGACCAATGGCTACAGCGCGGGTCTGCAGGCCCCGGTGGCTATTTATATCGACGAACTGCCGATCTCGGCGAACGGCAATTCGACGATCCTCGATCCCAACCTCTACGACGTTCAGCGGGTCGAATTCCTCCGCGGCCCGCAGGGGACGCTGTTCGGTTCGGGTTCGCTGGCCGGCGCGATGCGCATCATCACCAATGCGCCCAATCCCAACGAGTTCGAGGCCTCGGCGCTCGTCGATCTCGGCTACACCGAGAATGGCGGAATCCGGCAGCGCTACAACGCGATGGTCAACATCCCGATCAAGCGCGATGAAGCCGCCTTCCGCCTGGTCGGGTTCTACAAGAACGAGGATGGCTGGGTCGACAACATCGGCACCGGCATCGAGGACGCCAACTCCCTGAGCAATTACGGCGCACGCGCCTCGTTCCTGGTCGAGCCGGCGAGCAATTTCTCCGTCCGCATCACCGGCAATTACGAATACAGCAAGCCGGCCGATTCGGGGCTGACCAACCCCACGCTTGGCACCTATGTCCGCAACACCGATAGACCGGACCTTTTTCAGAGCGAACTGAGCAATCTCAACGCCACCATCGTGTGGGACATGGGCTTTGCCGAGCTTACCAGCTCAAGCACTTTCGCCGATATCAACGGCGCTTTCATCGTCGACCTGGCCGGCACCTTCAACCAGACGCTGCCCTTCGCACTCGATGCGGTCGGCTATGATACGATCGTGGTCCAGGAAACGCGGCTCGCGTCGGCACCCAATGACGGCCCGTTCGACTGGATCGTGGGCGCGTTCTATTTCGACAAGCGGCGCGATGTGACCTTCGACTACCGCTCCTCGCCCGAGTTCCTCGCGGAACGCAATCTCACCGGGCTGCCGGACGAATATTATCAGCGCTTCGCGAACTACACCGATATCACCGAGAAGGCGGTTTTCGGCGAGGCGACCTTCCGCTTCTCGGACTGGTTCTGGCTGACGGGGGGGCTGCGCTACGGCGGCACCGACGTCCAGACTACGACCCGCGGCGGCGGCTACAACAGCAATTATCTCACTGCTGCCATCCTCGGGCTCCGCAATTTCGCACTGACCGTCACCCCGATTCCGGCGGAGGTCGGGATCAAGGCGAGCGACAGCCAGCTCAGTTGGAAGGGCAGTGCGTCTTTCAAGCCGAGCGACGACGTGACGACCTATGCGACCGTCTCGACAGGGTTTCGTCCGCCGGTCGTCAATGCGAGAGCGGGCCTTGCCAGCGTCGTCGATCCCGGCGACATCATCATCCCCGCCGGCGCGTCCTCGGACAAGCTCACCAATTACGAGGTGGGGATCAAGAGTTCGCTTTTCGGGGGCGACCTGATCGCGAACGTCGCGGCCTTCTACATCGACTGGAACAACATCCAGGTGCAGGCCAACCGCGTCTCCGACTCGGTGCAATTCGCAACCAACATCGGCGGTGCGGTCAGCAAGGGCATCGAACTGGAATTCATCGCTCAGCCGACCGAGCAGCTGAGACTGACCGCCAACGGCGCCTATATCGATGCCAGCATCGACACGCTTTCGGCAGAAGAAGCCGCGATTTCCGGAGCGGTCGATGGCGTGCGCCTTGCCGCCCCCAAGTTCTCGGGTTCGGCTTCGGCGAGCTATACCTTCCCGGTAGGGGACACCGAGAAGGCCTTCGTGAC